>CEPZ01086457.1_pt1 | contig 26834 bp, 33 predicted proteins | sample 530461 | NCBI WGS metagenome assembly CEPZ01 (sample SAMEA2620106, study PRJEB7988) | marine metagenome | isolation source: saline water (ENVO:00002010), including
AAAAATGAAAATTGGAATAATTAGTTTAGGTGGAAAAAGTAGCCTTGAGCTGGCTAAAGCATGTAAGAAATATTTTGGTAGTGTTGGTATTTTAAATTTAAAAGATTTTAAGGTAAAATTAACAGAAGGTAAAATTAATGTTCATTATGAGGGAGGAGATTTAGAGGAATATGATTGTTTATATGTAAGAGGGAGTTTTAAATATGGATTATTACAAAGAGCAATTACAAGGGCGCTAAATAAAAATATATATATGCCTATTAAACCTCAAGCATTTACTATTGGACATGATAAATTCTTAACATTATTAGAACTTCAAAAAAATAAGCTTTCTGTACCTAAGACTTATTATGCAGGGACTACTAAAACTGCAAAGGAAATTCTTAAGGAAGTGAATTATCCAATTATTATGAAACTCCAGGAAGGAACTCATGGTAAGGGAGTTATGATTGCAGAAACTTTAAAGTCTGCTAAGACTGTTTTGGATCTTTTAGAGGGTTTTAAAAAACCTTATATTATTCAGGAATTTGTTCCAACAGAAGGGACTTCTGATATTAGAGCAATTGTTTGTGGTAATAAAGTTTTAGCTTCATATAAAAGAGTTGCTGCAGAAGATGAAATAAGAACAAACATACACTCTGGAGGAAAAAGAGAAAAACATGAATTATCAAAAGAAGAAGAAAAATTAGCGATTGCTTCTGCAAAAATAGTTGGTTGTGAAATATGTGGTGTAGATATTTTAAATGCTAAAGAACCTTCAGTTATAGAGATTAATTTAAGTCCTAGTTTATATTCTGTTGAGGAGATTAGTGGAGTGAATGTTATGAAAAAAATAGCACAGTGTTTATATAATCAAACTATTAAATTTAAAGAGAAAAAAGAGAAAAAGATGATGGAGAAGATTGAGAAAAAGAATGAGAAAAATGAAAAGAATGATAATCATTTAGATGATAATTCAAAAACAAAAAGTTCTTCAAAGAAAAGATTTTCTTTATTAAGTAATCTAATATCAAAATCTAATCCTTTAACATGGCCGAAAATTATTTTTGGTTGAGATAGCGACGAGAAAAGTAGTAAAATTCTTCCATTTTCATTTAAATAATTTTTAGCCTGAGTTAAAAATTTTATTATTATTTCATAACCTTTTTTACCTGCTGTAGTATTTGTTCTTGAATCCTTAGGTTCTCTTTTATCTAAAGGTAGATATGGTGGATTGAAAATAATAAGGTCAAATTTATTTTTTTTTATTTTTTTTATATTTGAAAATAAATTGCTCTTAATAGATTTAAGCCTTTGTTTTTTTAAATGTTTAACAGCTTCTGGATTTATATCTGTAGTAATGATATTTGTAAAACCTAAATCTTTACATGTTTGTGCTTGAATTCCAGAACCAGAACCCATATCAAGAATCTTAATATCCTTGTCCTTACTTTTAAGATATTTTTTAATAGTGTTTGAAAGAAGATATGAATCTTCTGCTGGTTGATATATCATTTTATACTCCAAACCATCCAAGAATTGTTTGTCTATAAATAATTGATAATGCTAATGTTCCAATTAATATTAATAATATAATTAATAATATAATTTCTTTTTTTCTGCTCTTTTTTTGAGGTTTTATTTTTTGCAAATCTTTTGATAATTCTCCTTGTATTGGGATTGGTGGAGTTTGTGGAATTGTTTGTATTTGTGGAGTTATTTGAGTTTGTTGTGGAACCTGTGCTCTTTGAACTTGTTGAGAGATTTGTTGTGTTGGGATTTGTTGAGGAATTTGTTGTTGTATTGGTTGTTGTTGAACTTGCGTAGGTTGTTGTATTGGTTGTTGTTGTATTTCTTCAGTTTTAGAAATATTACTTTTTTTTTGATTAAGAGAAGTAGAAGATAATTTCATAGATTCAGAAGGTTTTTGTATTTGGTTTTTGTTTTGTTTTTTCCAGAACATTAATTTTGATACAAGGGATTTTTTTTGCTCAGGCATTGTTAATTCTTCATCTGGTTTTTGTTCTTGTATATTTAATGAACCAGAACTAATGAATTTTGAAGCTTCTTGAACTTCTTGTAGATTATATCCTGAATTAATCATTATTTGCATCGAGGATTCTAATGAATCTCCGTGTTCTATTGAATTTCTTAAAACAGTGAGTATTTCTTCATTAGGCATTTTCTTGATTTATTATATTTTATTTATTAATATCTTATTGTATTTTTAGTTATGTTATTTATAGCTCCTTATTTTTATAAGTTAGTGATATTTATTATAATATAGTTTTTCTAATATTTCCTACTAAAACTTAATTTTTGTCCATCATTTATTAAATGAACATTTTTCTTATTTTTATATCCAAGCTCTTCTGCAAGTTCTACTAACGGGGCAGTTAATCTATGTTCTCCATGAGCAGGAATTATATGTTCTGGATTAATCATATTAATAAAATCTCTTAGGTCTTCTCTTCCTGCGTGCCCACTTACATGAAGATTACTAAACATTCTTACCCCTCTTTTCTTTAATCTATTATCTAATTCTTCTCTGTTTTCTATTGTTTGTTTAGATGGAATAACTGAGGATGAAAATAATAAGTGATCATTACGCTGAAATCTAAAATGTAATTTATTCCTTGCTATTCTATCTAAAATACTTCCAGGTTCTCCTTGATGCCCTGTACAAACAACCATATATTTTCCCCTGTCTCTTTCTACTCTTTTTAATTGTCTTTCTAACTGATTTCTAAATGTTGCAATTTCTATATCATTCCTAAATGGGCATAAATCTACTCTTGTTGCAGCAGAAACATATTTATTTAAACTTCTTCCTAAGAAAATTATTTTTCTATCTAATCTTTTACCAAACTCAACAATTGATTTTAATCTTGCTATATGGGAAGAAAATGTTGTTACAAAGAGTCCTGAATTTTCATTTGTTGTTGTAAATAAAACATCTTCTAAAAGTGTACGAGCTACTTTTTCGCTTGCTGTTTTTCTATTGTCTCCTGAATAAAGTGCATCTACAATCATTACTTTTACCCCTTCTTTTGCAACTTCTTTTAATTTTTCATAATTAGGCTTTTTTCCTAAAATCGGGCTATTATCAAATTTAAAATCATTTGAATAAAGAACAACTCCTTCTGGAGTGTGTATTGCTAACATAGAACACTGGATTGTTGAGTGAGTTATGTTAATAAAATCTACTTTGTATTTTTTATTCTTTCCTTGTACAAAACAAAAAGAATTTGGTTGTACTGTTTTTAATTTGTTTTTTAAAAATATTTTTTCATCTTTTAAAATGGTTTTAAGAACTTCTATAGTGAATGGTGTTCCAATTATATCTGCATTATATCTATAAGCTAACCAGGGAATTCCTCCAATATGGTCTAAATGGGCATGACTCGGGATGATTGCTCTTACTTTTTTTCTTATTCCTCTTTCATCAAGCAAATTATCTGCAGGAATAGCTCCAATTGATTTTAATTTTTTTTCAGTATAAATTTTTTCTGCTTCTTCTAACTCTACAACAGGTGGAAGGTATAATCCACAATCAATAATAATTGCATCTTCTCCTAAATCAATAACAGTCATATTTTTCCCTACTTCATTAAATCCACCAATTCCATATATATTCATTTTTTTGTTATTTTTTTTGATATTTTATTGTTTATTTAAGTTTTGAAGATGATTTGTTTAGTTTATTCTTCTCCTCTTTATAACTATTATTCTATAAGTTATTAATATCTATCCTTTTTTTATAATAATAATTAAACAGTATGATTTAAATATGTTGCTAATAATAATCTTTTTATAATCAAATATCTTATAATTAAAATGGAAAAATTAAATATCCTTTTAGTCTTGATAATAGGTGTATTAGTTATTCAATTTGGATTTGTTGCTTATCAGTATGGAGTAATCCAGGATTTGGATAGTGAACTTGGTTCTTTAGATAATGCTGTTGGAAATTTGGCTGAAGAGTTGGGAATAACAAAATCAGAATTACAAGATAAAATAGATGAAACTAGTGCTGAAAGTCAAGATAAAATAAGTAAATTAACAGCAGATGTTATTAAAACTCAGGAAGATTTAGAAACACAATCAGATAAATTAAGTGAACTTAAGGCTTCGGCAAGTTCTGATTTTTCAGGGGTTATTGAGGACACTATTGATTCTGTTGTTAGTATTAATACAGATGTTTCACAAGGTTCTGGATTTATTATTACTAATAATGGTTATGTTGTAACTAATTATCATGTTATAGCTGGTTCAAGTTCTATTAGTGTTGTTCCATATCAAGAGTCTAGTAAGGGTGCTCAATTAATTGGTTATGTTCCTGACATGGATGTTGCTTTATTAAAAATTGATGGGAATTATAATCCTATAGATTTCGGAGATTCAGATAATATAGACATTGGAGAAAAAGTAATTGCTATGGGAAATCCTTTTGGGTTATCTTTTTCAGTTACAGAAGGGATAGTTAGTGCATTAAATAGGGAAGGAAGTAATGGTTATCCTGTTTATACACAAACAGATGTTCCTTTAAATCCTGGAAATTCAGGAGGGCCTTTGATAAATAAACAAGGTAAGGTAATTGGAATTAATAATTTTAAGATTGGTGGTGCAGAAAGTTTAGGTTTTGCATTAGAATCAAATCAGGCAGAATTTACAGTTAATAGAATTGCTGAAGAAAAATATGGGCATGAAATTATTTGATTACTAAATATCAATAACTTATTAAAATCGTAAGGGGAAGAATCCCCTTAACAAGTCAACCCCTCTTTAAACTATTCATAACAAAGATTAATAAATTGATAATTATTAATAATATAATGAAAGCATTAAAACCATCACACAGAGAAAAGAAAAGATATTTGTTAATTAAAGGTAAGGATGTAAGCAAAAAGACAATTGAAAATGTAATTCTTGAATTTATTGGAGTTTTAGGGTATGCAGAATCTTCTCCTCAGATAATAAAATCAAGCAAAGCAAGTGTTATTCTTGCAATTAATAGAAAAAGTCTTGAGAAAGTAAGAGCAAGTTTTGTTATGAGTAAGAAAGATTTACAAATTACAAAGGTTAGTGGGGCTGTTGGGAAGTTAAAATAATATTAAAAACAATCACCACAATCCTTATAAATCTAATATATTTCATATTTTTGAAAGGGATTTCTGAGAATAGTTAAGTATTTAAACCAAGAAAAAACAAATTACATATAAGAAAATGGAAATACCAGACATGCAGCACCAAGTAATGGGTTATGATAGGAGTGCAACTATGTTTTCACCTGATGGACATATCTTGCAGGTTGAGTATGCTGAAAAGACTGTTAGATTAGGTGCAGCAAGTATTGGAATAAGAACTAATGAAGGAGTTATTATTATTGCTGATAAAGGACAGAAAGATAATTTAATTGTTCCTGACTCTGCTGAAAAAATTTATGAAATTGATGAACATATTATGGCAAGTGCAGCAGGAATTATTTCTGATGCAAGAATTTTAATTAACCAAACAAGACTTATTGCACAACAACACAGAGTTACTTATGATTCTCCAATTGATGTTGAATCTATTATTAGAGAAATTTCAGATGTAAAACAACAATATACTCAACATCCTGGTGTAAGACCTTTTGGTGTTGCTTTAATGATTGCTGGTAAAAATGGAGATGAGAGCAAGCTTTACACAAGTGATATAACTGGAAATTATTTTGAATATAATGCTGTTGCAATTGGTGAAAATGATGAAAAGATTAAAGAAGAATTAAGAAAAAATTATAAAAAAGAAATGACAATAAAAGAAGCAATTAAACTTGGATTAGATATTTTTAAAAAAGTTTTAGATAATAATTTTGATATTCAAAGATTTAATATAGGTTATATTGATAATAAGGAAGGAAAGTTAAGAAAACTTAATAAAGAAGAGATTGCTGAATATAATTAAGATGACAGACACAACAGCTAGGTTAGATGTTGGAAAATCTCATTTTGAGACAATGGTTGATTTAGATTCAGCTATAAAGTTGAAAAAGGGTGAGGATGTTGATATTTCTGAGGTAATTAGAGATAATGAAATATGGACTGATTTGAAAAAAGGTTTAAGGCCTGCTAAGGATGAGATTGAAAATGCTTTTAAAACAACAGAATTAGCTGTGATTGTTGAGAAGATTGTTAAAAAAGGGGAAATAGAAGTTAGTCAAGAGTTTAGAGATGAAGCAATTGAACAAAAGAGAAAGCAAATTATTGATTTTTTAGTTAGAAATGCTGTTGATGCAAGAACAGGCAGGCCATTTACACCTGATATTTTAGAATCAGCATTAAAACAAGGTGGAGCTAGGATTGATAAACAACCTATTGAAAAACAGATTAAAGGAATTATTGAAAGTTTAACAAAAATTATTCCAATTAAGATTGAAACTAAAAAGGTAAAGGTCATCATCCCTGCAATGCATACTGGAAAAGCTTATGGAATTATACAAGAATATAAAGAATCTGAAAATTGGCTAGGAAATGGAGATTTAGAAGTAATTCTTAATATTCCAATAGGAATCCAGACAGATTTTTATGATAAATTGAATTCTGTTACACATGGAAGTGCTATTACAAGTGAGATGGGAGAGGAATAATCCATTGTTAAGTTAAAGGGACTTATTTCTCACAATTTTTGAAAACATATATACTGGAGTATAGAAATGTTTAAATAGTATTGATACTTACTAATAAGTATGGATAAACAATATGAAAGATTAAATATAACTCTTCCAAAAAAACTATTAGATGAGTTTAAAAAATTCTGTGAAAAGAATGGAATTAATCTAAGTAGCAGAATAGCTATCCTAATCAAAGAGGATTTAGAAAAAGAAAATCCTTTAATTAAATAAATTTTGAACGAAGTCCCGAAGGACTTCGGGATCAAAATGCTCCGTCAAGAACAATTCAAATCCGAAAATACTAACCAGCTCAGGTATAAAAACCTTTATAAACCCTAATTATTAATTCTTATTAACAAGAAAAGAAAAACAAATCCATTATGTTTTCTTGATTATATATAAAATGGATAAAGAAGAAAAAATACAAGATACTAAAGTTGAAAAAACTGAAACTCAAAAAACTAGTGAAACTCATGAAAAACCTGTGAAAAAGGATAGGAGATTAGTTGTTCCTGGAGAGACTATTGTTTCTGCAGAAGACCATCTTCCTGGAGATTTTACTAGAAATGAGGGAGGAGATATTGTTGCAAGCAGATATGGATTAGCTGAAACAAGTGGAAGAGTTGTAAAAGTTATACCAATTTCAGGTGTTTTTGAGCCAAGAAGAGGAAATACTGTTATTGCAAGAGTTAGTGATATTACATTTAGTGGATGGGTTATGGAAATTGGTGGACCATATGGTGCATTTTTGCCATTAGCAGAATGTCCAAGATTTATTGATAGAAATAACTTAGCAGAATTTGCAAATATTGGAGATGTTTTAAGTGTTAAAACTTATGGAGTAAAGAAAGGAAGTATTGATTTAACATTAAAATCAAGAGGACTTGGAAAATTAGATGGAGGAGTATTAATTAAAATAAATTCTCATAAAGTTCCAAGAGTAATTGGAAAAGAAGGAAGTATGATTAATTTAATAAAAGATAATACTAGTACTGAAATAACTGTTGGACAAAATGGTTATGTTTGGATTAAGGGGGATGAAGCAGGAGAAAAGAAAGCAGGAGATGCTGTTAAATTAATAGAACAAGAAGCTGCTTCAGATGGTTTAACAGAGAAAGTTGAAAAATTTTTAGGAGTGAAGAAATAAATCTTTTCAAAAAAGATTTATGAGCAAAACATAAAATATGGCAGAAAAATCATTATATACTAAAAGATTAGATGGAAGAAAGAATGATGAACTTCGTCCAATAAGAGCAGAGATTGGAGTTATTCCAAATGCTGATGGAAGTGCATTATTTGCTCATGGTAAAACAGTTGCTATTGCTGCTGTTTATGGCCCTAAACCATTACACCCTCAACATTTGCAAAAACCAGACAGAGGAATTATAAGAGCGGTTTACAATATGTTGCCTTTTTCAGTTACTGAAAGAGCAAGACCTGGTCCATCAAGAAGAAGTAAGGAAATTTCTATGGTTACTGAAAATGCTTTGTCAGCTGTTGTTGATTTAAAGAGATTTCCTGGAACAGTTATTGATGTTGAAATTCTTATATTACAAGCAAATGCTAGTACAAGATGTGCTGGAATTAATGCTGCTGCTATGGCATTAGCTCATGCAGGAATTGTAATGAATGAAATGGTTGCAAGTGTTTCAATTGGAAAAATTGATAAAACAATTGTTGCAGATATTACAAAAAAAGAAGAAGATTATGAGGAAGGTGAGGGTGCAACCGACATTCCTTTTACATTAACTTCAAGAGGGCAATTAATTTCACATTTACAATTAGATGGAAAAATACCAACTAGTAGATTTATGGAATCTTATGATGCTGCTGTTATAGCTTGTAAGAAAATTAATGAATATCAAATGAGAGCATTAAAGGGAGAAGTTATCAACGAAAATGTTGATAAGAAAAAATAAAATGGAACTACCAAACATAAACAAAAAACAAATTGAAGCTCTTTTGAGTAAAGATATAAGATTAGATGGTAGAAAACCATTTGATTATAGAGATATTATTATTGAAACAGATGTTTCAAATAATGCAGAGGGGAGTGCAAGAGTTAAAATTGGTAAGACAGATGTTATTGTGGGAGTTAAAATGGGTGTTCAAGAACCTTATACAGATCATGAAGATGAAGGAACAATGATGACTGGAATGGAATATAGTCCTGCATCTGGAGAAAGGTATGAATCAGGCCCTCCAAAAATCAATGCTATTGAAACAGCAAGGGTTGTTGATAGAGGAATTAGAGAATCTGGGTTTATTGACTGGAAAAAACTTTGTATTGTAGAGGGGGAGAAGGTTTGGAGTGTTTTTATTGATATTTATTCTATTAATGATGATGGAAATATTTTAGACGCTAGTGCTATTGGTGCTGTTACTGCATTAAAAATGGCAAGATTACCAGAATTAGATGAAGAAAATAATATTAAATCTGGTGAATTTACAGATACATCTTTGCCTTTAACAGAAAATACACCTTTTACAATGACTTTTTATAAAATTGGGGATAAAATATTAATTGATCCAACTAGAGATGAACAAGATGCTGCTGAAGCAAGATTAACTTTAGGAATTGCAAAAATAGGAAAAGAATATATTATTAGTTCAATGCAAAAAGGAAAAATCACACCATTAAGTGGAGATGATTTAAAAGAAATTATTACACAATCTGAGAAAGTTTATGATAATATTTATCCTGAAATAGAAAAGCAAACAAAAGCTTTAAAAAAATAAAGTTTAAATAACTTAATTAATACTCTATTATATCAATATCCTATAAAATATATCGCTATGAATAACAGAAGCTTAAGCTACTCACAACACAACTATTTACAATAAGATATTAAGAGGAAAAAATAAAAATGTCAATCGAACAACTTGAAAAAAAATTCACAAGATATGAAATTGCACGTATTTTAGGTGCGAGAAGCCTACAATTAGCTATGGATGCGCCTGTTCTTTTAAAATTAAGTAAAGAAGAGGAAGAAGAACTTAATTTTGATACACTTAGGACTGCTGAGAGGGAATTAACAGCAGAAGTTTTACCAATTACTATTAAAAGGCCTTTGCCTAAAAAATCTGAAAAAACCATTAAAAAACTTTCTGAAGAAGAAATTAGAGAAAAATTAGAAAAAGAAAAGGAGAAGAAAGAAAAAGAAATTGCTATTGAACAAAAGAAAATTGCAGAAGAGAAAGAAGAAGAAACAGAAATTGCTAAAGAAGGTGAGATTATGGAAATGGCTAATCCTGAAGATGAAGCAGAACCTGAGGAAAAATCTGAAAGTGCTGCAGAAATACAGTAAAAGCCTCTTTTTAGAAAAAAGATGGCGACAAAAAACGATTCTAATTTAACAACATTTTTATATTCACATTGCCTTATTTTTTTATGAAAATAAAAAAGGTGATTGCAAAGGTTGTGAAAGATTCTCGTGGAGAAAAAACAATTCAAATAATTATTAAAACTGGATTTTTTAAAAGATTTAAAACAAGTGCTCCTTCTGGAAAATCAACAGGAATGTATGAGGAAAGACCTTATGAGAAGACATTAAATGAAGATGTTCAGTTTATTAATCATTTATTAGATATTAAAAAGATTAATGAGATTCTTATTAAATATAAAGAATTAGATAATATTGATGCTTTTTTAGCTTTAAAAGAAATTGAAGAGATAATTAAACTCCAAATTGGTGCAAATTCTTTATTTGCATTTGAAGCAAGTTTGTTTAAGGCTTTTGCTGATGAGAATAAAAAGGAATTATGGGACTATTTAAGTAGTGGAAATGTAAAAAAGGTCAAAATTCCAATTTCTGTTGGAAATACTGTTGGTGGAGGATTACATAATTCTGGTATAAGAAATAAAAAACCTGATTTTCAAGAATTTTTATTTATCTCAAATATTAAAACAAATGAATTTGCATATGAACTTGCTAATATATTATTAAAAGCAAATAATCGAAATGATGAGGGAGCTTGGGAAACAGACAAGAGTAATGAGCAGGTTTTAGATGTAATGAAAGAAATTCAATTAAAACTTAGAAAACAGGGGGAGAAGGTTGGTATTGGATTAGATATTGCAGCGTCGAGTTTTTATAAAAAAGATAGATATTGTTATAAAAATAAAAGTAAGGTTCTTGATAAAACTAGACAAATTAAATATATTAAAAAATTAATAAAAAAATATGAAATATATTATGTTGAGGACCCTTTAAGTGAGGATGATTTTTCTGGTTTTGCTCAATTGAACAATGGTAAGCAATTAATTGTTGGAGATGATTTAACAACAACAAATCCTAGTAGATTTAAAAGAGCAATAGGTATGAAATCTATTAATGCAATTATTGTTAAGCCAAATCAAATTGGAAGTTTGATTAAGGTAAAAGAGGTAATTGATTTAGCTAAGCAATATAATATTAAAACAATAATTTCTCATCGTAGTGGGGAAACTAAAGATGATACTATTGCAGATTTAGGTGTTGGTTGGAATTGTGATTTTATTAAAACAGGAATTTATGGGAAGGTTAGAGAAGCTAAGTTAGATAGATTGGTTGAGATTGAGAAAAAAACTAAAAATAAGAAATAAATAGATTTATTAAACTAAGTTTATTAAAATAATTATAAAGAAGAGGAAAACAACAATGAAAGTAGGAATTAATGGATTAGGTAGAATTGGAAGGGCTTTTTTAAAAATAGCTTTAGAGAAAAATATTAATGTAATAGCTATAAATGACTTAACAGATATTAAAACTCTTGCTTATTTAATAAAATATGATTCTGTTTATGGAAATTATAATAAAAGTGTTGAGGTTGGAAAAGATTTTTTAAAAATAGGAAATAAGAAGATTAAAATTATTGCAGAACCAAATCCTGAAAAACTTCCTTGGAAAAGACTTGGTGTTGATGTTGTTATAGAATCAACAGGATTATTTAAAGATAGAAAAGAGGCAAGTAAGCATTTAAAAGCTGGTGCAAAGAAAGTTATAATTTCTGCAACAAGTAAAAATCCAGATCTTTCAATTGTTTTAGGGGTTAATGATGATAAATTAAGTAAGGGGCAAAAGATTATTTCTATGTGTTCATGCACTACTAATTGTCTTGCACCTCTTGCAAAGATTTTAGATGATAATTTTGGTTTGAAAAAAGGATTTATGACAACTGTTCATGGTTATACAAGTAGTCAGGGTTTAGTTGATGGCCCTAATAAAAAAGTAAGAAGAGGGAGAACAGCAGGACTTAATATTGTTCCTACAACCTCTGGAGCAACCACTGCAACAATAAGAGTTATACCTAAATTAAAAGGAAAGCTAGATGGTTTAGCATTTAGAGTTCCTGTTGCAATTGGAAGTATTGTTGATTTTACAGCTGAATTAAATAAAAAAGTAAATGTTCAGCAAATAAATAGTGTATTAAGAAAGGCTGCTGCTGGAAAATTAAAAGGTATTTTACAATATACAGAAGATGAAATTGTAAGTAGTGATATTATTGGAAATCCTAATTCTTCAATTATTGATGGGATGTCAACTCAGGTAATTGGAAATTTAGTTAAGGTATTGAGTTGGTATGATAATGAGTATGGTTATTCTAGTAGGTTGGTGGATTTAGTTAAGAGGTTGAAGTAAAATGTCAAATGTTTACGACCTTATTATTATAGGTGCAGGACCTGCAGGAATGACTGCTGCGATTTATGCTGCAAGAAGAAAAATAAAATTTTGTATTCTTAGTTTAGATGTTGGGGGGCAAATTGGTTGGAGTTCTGAAGTTGATAATTATCCTGGATTACCTGATTTAACAGGAATTCAATTAGTTGAAAGATTTAAAAAACACATGACTGATTATAAGATTAAAGTTAATCGAGAAGAAATTATTAAAGTGAATAAAGCAGGAAAATTAATTAGTGTTAAAACAAAAAAAAATATTTATCAGAGTAAGGCTGTTTTAATTACTGTTGGAAAGAAGCCACGTAAATTAGGAGTTCCTGGAGAGGAAGAGTTTTTAGGAAAAGGGGTTAATTATTGTGCAACTTGTGATGCTCCTTTATTTAGAGATAAAACTGTTATAGTTGTTGGAGGAGGAAATTCAGGACTTGAAGCTGCTTTATTTTTAAGTAAGTATGCAAAAAAAGTATATATTATGGAAAAATTACCAAAACTTAATGGGGAGAAGTATTTAAAAGATAAACTTGGAGCTGATAAAAAAATATCAATTATTACTGGAGCAGGGGTGAAAGAAATTAAAGGAGATAAGCTTGTAAATGAATTAATTTATGAACAAGAAGGGAATCAAAAATCACTAAAGGTTGATGGTGTTTTTGTTGAAATCGGGTTAATAACTGAATTAGATTTTGTAGATGTAAAGAAAAATAAATGGAAAGAAATAATGCTTTTTAGAGGAACTAAGTCTAATAATGAAAATTTAACAAGTGTTCCTGGAATTTTTGCTGCAGGAGATTGTACAGATGTTCCAACTAAACAAATAATAGTTGCAGCAGGAGAGGGTGCTAAGGCAGCTTTAGCAAGTTTTGATTATATAGATAGATTAAAATAATAAGAAATTAAAATAAGATGAAAACACTTTCTAATATAAATCTAAAAGGGAAAGTAGTTCTTTTAAGAACTGATTTAAATTCTGATATTAAAAATAAAAAATTATTAAAAAGTGAGAAAATTAAGCAAGCAAATATTACAATTAAAAAATTAAAAAGCATGAATGCTAAGATTGTTGTTATTTCTCATCAAGGTAAGCAGGGAAAGGATTATTTTCCAGACTTAAAACAACATGCAAAACAACTTAATAAATATGTTGAAATTAAATTTGTCGACGACATAATTGGAAAGAAAGCAGAGAGAGCCATTAGCAATCTTAAATCTGGTGAAGCTATCTTACTTGATAATATAAGAAAGCAACCTGATGAATTTAAACCAGATAAGAACAATAAAATAATAAAATTCTTTAAAAATAAAATTGATATTTATGTTAATGATGCTTTTTCTGTTTGTCATAGAAAACATACAAGTATGTTAATTCCAAGATATGTTAAAATTAAATCTTATGCTGGTCTTTTGCTAGAAAAGGAGATTAATGGATTAAAGAAGATTAAATTAAAAAATTGTTTATATATTTTAGGTGGTGCAAAACCTAAAGATAATGTTAAACTGCTTGGGAAAAATAAAATTTTAAGTTGTGGATTGTTTGGACAAGTTTGTTTCATTAATAAGGGTAAGAGATTAGGAGAACAAGAAAAATATTTAAAAAAAGGAAAATATTTTATTAGGATTTCTAAAAACAAATTAAAGAAAGTTCAAACTCCTATTGATTTTGCAGTGAAGATTAAAGGGAGGAGAAAAGAAATTAATGTTGATGATTTTCCAAGTAAGTATGAAATCTTTGATATTGGAGAGGATACAATAAAAATATATGCTGGCGAGATAAAAAAAGCAAAAGCAATTTACATGAAAGGCCCTGCAGGAGATGTTGCTATAAAAGGATTTGAAAAAGGAACATATTCAATATTAAGAGCTATAGCAAGTAGTAAGGCTTATTCTTTGATTGGTGGAGGACATTTATCAGATGCTATTGAAAAATCTAAAATCAATAAAAAAAAGTTTAATCACATTAGTTTATCTGGCGGAGCATTATTAAATTATATTGCTGGAGAAAAGCTTCCTGGACTTGAAGCCCTTAAATCATAATAAACAAGAAGCTTTATAATATTGTCTTCTTTAAAATACTAGTAGATAAATAAAAAAGGAGGTAAAATGGAACAAACTATTAATCAAGAACAAGCAACGCCTGCTAAACCAGGACAAACTCAACCTGTAGAAACAGGTCCTAAATGGTATAAAAAGTGGTGGATTTGGGTAATTGTAGTAATTATTTTAGGTGTTGCTGGATATTTTATTTTTATGTAAAAAAATCTAATTTACAATATGGTGTTTGATGTTGTTACTTTTGGAAGTGCAGTTTTAGATGTATTTGTAAATACTGATTTAAGAGAGAAAAAGGGGCATATAGCTTATCCTGTTGGAAGTAAGATTTTAATTAAAGACTTGAAGTTTGATGTTGGTGGGGGTGGAACAAATACTGCAGTTGCTTTTTCTAGATTAGGTTTAAAAACAGGATGTATTTGTAAAATTGGAGATGATGAACAAGGTGGTGAAATTTTAAAATTATTAAAAAAAGAAAAAATTAAATTTTTAGGAAAACCCGTAAAAGATCAAAAAAGTGGTTATTCAATAATTCTTGATAGTAAAGAGAAAAATAGGACAATTCTAACATATAAGGGAATTAATGATGAAATAGAATTAAAAGATATTAAAAAATTCAAAACAAAATGGATTTATCTTGCATCTGTATTAGGTAAGAGTTTTCAAACTCAGAAAAAACTTGCTATAAAATTAAAAAATAAGGGTGTTAAAATTGCATTTAATCCTAGTGATTATTTAATTAAAGAGAAGGACCTTTTTTCCTTGCTAGAAATAACAGATATTCTTATACTTAATAAAGATGAGGCAAGAATGTTAGTGAAAAAGAATGAAAATGAATTATTAAAAGAATTGCATGATTTAACAAAAGGAATTGTTGTAATTACAGATAAAAATAATCCTATTAGTTGTTATGATGGGAAAGGTCTTTATCATCTTACTCCAAATATGGTTAGGGTTGTTGAAAGAACTGGGGCAGGAGATGCATTTGCATCTGGATTTGTTGCAGGACAAATTGCAGGGTTAAGTATTGATAAAAGTTTAAGATTAGGACTTGAAGAATCTGAAAATGTAATAAGATATTTTGGTGCTAAAAATAATCTAATAAGGGGGAGGTTAAAGGGGAGATAAAATATTATAAATACTAATAACTTATTAAATAATAGTTATAGGAGTAAAAAGATGGTGAGATTAAATAAGATTTTAAAAAAAGGAAGAGCATTAATTCTTGCTTATGACCAAGGATTAGAACATGGGCCTGATGATTTTAATGATAAAAATGTTGATCCTAATTATATAATTGATATTGCTAAAAAAGGAAAATATACTGCACTTGCTGTTCAAAAAGGAATTGCTGAAAAATATAAATCTGAGATAAAAAAGAGTAAGATTTCTTTAATTATAAAATTAAATGGTAAGACTAATTTAGTTAAAGGTGAGCCATTATCAAGTGAATTGTGCACTGTTGATGAGGCAAGAAAACTTGGAGCAGATGCTGTTGGTTATACTATTTATTTAGGAAGTAAGCATGAACCAATCATGTTAAAGGGATTTGAAAAAATTCAAAGACAGGCTCATGAAAAGAACTTGCCTGTTGTTGTCTGGATTTATCCAAGGGGGAAAAGTACAAAGGGTAAGTCAAAAACAAAATTAATGGCTTATGCTGCAAGAATGGGATTAGAAATTGGAGCAGATATTATTAAAATAAAATATGAAGGGAAATTAAAAGATTTGAAATGGGCTGTAAAAAATGCTGGAAAGACTAAAGTAGTTATAGCTGGGGGGGTAAAAAAAGGGGAAAAAGTTTTATTAAAACAAGTTAAGGAAATTATGCAATCAGGATGTATTGGATTAGCTATTGGAAGAAATATTTGGCAAGATAAAGAACCAGATGATATTACAAGGAAGATAAAAAAGGTGATTTGGAAATGAAAATAGTATTTTTTGAAACAGAAGACTGGGAAAAAGATTATTTAAAAAATAAACTAAAAAATCATAATCTAATTTTTTCAAAAGACATTTTGGATAAGAAAACTGTTGATTCAGTTAAGGATGCTGATATCCTTTCTGTTTTTATATATTCTAAAATAAATAAAGAGATTTTAACAAAGTTTAAAAAATTAAAAGCTATAATTACAAGATCTACTGGTTTTGACCATTTAGATGTTAAAGAATGCAAAAAAAGAAAAATTCTTATTTTAAATGTTCCTCATTATGGGGAAAATACTGTAGCAGAGCATACTTTTGCATTAATTCTTGCTTTGTCAAGAAAAATACCTAAATCTTATGAAAGAACAGTCAGAGGAAATTTTTCTTTAGAAGGATTGAGAGGATTTGATTTAAAAGAAAAAACAATTGGGATTATTGGGTTAGGGCATATTGGCAAACATGTGGCAAGAATTGCAAGGGGATTTGAAATGAATATATTGTCTTATGATGTTCATAAAGACAAAAAATTAGAAAAAAGTTTAGAATTAAAATACACTTCCTTGAATTATTTATTAAAAAATTCTGATATTATTACCTTACATTGCCCTTATAATAAAAAAACATATCATTTAATAAATAACAAAAATATAAAATTGATTAAAAAAGGAGCTTATTTAATTAATACTGCTAGAGGAAGTTTAATTGAAACAAAAGCTTTAGTTAAGTCATTAGCCAAAAAAAATTTAGGAGGAGCAGCTTTAGATGTTTTAGAAGAAGAATCTTTAATTAAAGAAGAAATACAATTATTATCAAAAAATTTTCTGAAAGAGAATCTCCAGAATTTACTTCAAAACCATTTATTATTAACTTTTGATAATGTGATTATAACACCTCATAATGCATTTAATAGTAAAGAAGCTTTACAAAGAATTTTAGATGTCACAATAGAAAATATAAAATGCATTTCAGAAAAAAACAAATGCTAGAATCTGATAAAATAAACAAAAATGAAACCAATACTAGTAATTAATTTTAAAACATATAAGCAAGGACGGGCAGGGATTAAGCTTGCTAAGCAGATTGAAAAGGTTGATAAGAAAATTATAATTGGTGTGCAAGCAGGAGATGTTTATGAAGTAGTAAGAAAGATTAAAAATCCTATTTATTCACAACATGTTGATCCATATGAGCCTGGAAGAGAAACTGGCTATATTTTGCCTGAGGCTGTTAAAGCTGATAAAGCAAAAGGCAGTTTTTTAAATCATTCTGAACATAAATTAAGTTTTTCTGTTTTAAAGAAAACTATGAAAAGATGTAATCAGGTTGGATTAAAAACAATTGTTTTTGCAAGTTCTCTTAAAGAAGCAATAAAAATAAAAAAACTAAAACCAGATTATCTTATTATTGAACCTCCTGAATTAGTTGGAGGGAAGAAGTCAGTTTCAAAGGTAAAACCAGAATTAATTAAAAAAATAAAAAATAAATTAAAATCAAAATTCCTAGTTGGTGCTGGAATAAAAACTAATGAAGATGTAAAAATTGCTATGAAACTTGGGGCTTCTGGAATAGCAATTTCTTCTGCAATAACAAAAGCTAAAAATCCGACCCTAGTTTTGAAAAAATTATTAAAATAAACCAAACACAAGTTATTTAAAATATCTTATTCTTTTTTAAACATGAAAGAGGTGAAAAAGCCGTGGGGCAAAGAAAAGCATTTTATTTTTAATACTAAGTGTACTGTAAAGGTTCTTGTTGTTAAACCTAAACAAATGCTTAGTTTACAAAAACATAAAAAAAGAAAAGAGCTTTGGTATTTCTTAACAGAAGGTTATGTTCAGATTGGAAAGAATAAGAAGAAGATTAAAAAAGGAAAAATGATACGAATTGGAAAAGGAAAAGCACATAGGCTTATATCTAAAAATAAGGAAGTAAGAGTTTTAGAGATTGCTTTTGGTAGTTTTAATCAGAAAGATATAATAAGATTAGAAGATAAGTATGGGAGAATTAAGAAATAAAATGGTAAAAAAAATTGGAGTTGATTTAGGAGGAACTAATTTAAGAGTTGCGCTTATTCAAAATAACAAGGTTTTAAAATATTTAAAGAAAAGCACGCCGAAAAATGGAAAAGATTTGTTTGAGCTTTTATGTGTTTTAATTAAGAGTTTAGATAGTAAAGATGTTAAAGGTATTGGGGTGGCTAGTCCAGGTCCTTTAAAAAATGGGATAATAAAAAATCCTCCAAACTTACCTTTAAAAAATTTTAATTTAAAAGCCGAGTTAAAAAAAAGATTTAAGAAAAGAGTTGAGATTGATAATGATGCAAGTTGTGTTGCTCTTGCAGAAAGTAAAATTGGATGTAGGAAAAAGAATTTTTTTGTTTTAACTCTTGGAACTGGAATTGGTGGAGGGATTGTTATAAATGGAGAAATTTATGGGGGTAATGGTTATGCAGGAGAATTAGGACATATTATTTTAGAAGATGGAGATTATTTTGAAGATTTATGGCAAAATGCAAGGAATATGACAAAAAAACATATGGGAGAAGATTTGTTAATAAAAGATTTATTAAAAATAAATAATAAAAAATGTAAGATGATTCTAAATGCTACTGCTGTTGTTCTAGGTAAGGGAATTGGAAGCTTGATTAATGTTTTTGATCCTGATATTGTTATATTAAAAGGGGGGTTAAGAGAAACTGGCAGTAAGTTTTTAAATATGGTTAAAAAAGAAGTTAAGAATTATGTACTTATTCCAAGGATTCCTAAGGTTAAATGGAGTGGTTTAGATCATCCTGGTGTTTTAGGAGCTAGTTTGTTAATAAAATGAAAGTTGTAAAAGTTATTGCACCAGTCAGAATTGATTTTGGAGGAGGTTCAACAGATATAGCAGCTTTTGCTTTAAAATATGGGGGCTGTGTTTTAAATGCTGCCATTAATAGATATATTGAAGGAAAACTTATATCAACTGATAAAAACATTAAGCTAGAGTATGGGGGAAATATTCCAACTTCTTCTGGGCTTGGAACAAGCGGAGTAATGAATCTCGTATGGCTTTCTCTTATAATGAAACAAAGAGATAAAATGAAGTTAGCTGAAATGGCTTATGATTTAGAGCAAGCAATGGATTTAATTGGAGGCAAGCAAGATCAGTATGCAGCTGCTTTTGGGGGTATTAATTTTTTAGAATTTAAAGGCCATGTAGTTAAGGTGAATAGATTAAATTTGAAAAAGAATGTAATAAGAGATTTAGAAAACTCCCTTGTTCTTGTTTATACAGGAGAACATTATGCCCATAGTTCTAATAAAATGATAATTGAAAACCTGGCAAAAAGGACAAATCTTAAGAATCTTCTTAGAATTAAGGAAATTGCAATAGAAATGAAACAAGCTTTGTTAAAAAACAAGCTTGAAGAATTTGCTGGTTTGATGAACCAAGAAACAGCGGAAAGAAGAAAACTGCATAAACATATGGTCCCTCAAAATATAAATAAGTTAATGGAAAAAGGATGGGATAATGGGGCAAGAGGAGCAAAATTTTGTGGGGCAGGCGCTGGAGGAAGTGTTTTGTTTTTTGGCGACAAGAAAAAATTAAAAAACAAATTTAAAGGAAGAGTTATTGATTTTAAATTTGATTTTAATGGATTGAGGTGGTTTTAGTATGAGGATAAAGAGAAGATTGTTTATGGAACCAAGTGAAAATAAATGGGAATCTCATGCTGTTCTGAATCCATCAGTTATAATTGAGAAAGATATAGAACATATTTTTTATAGAGCTGTTGCTAAAAACATGGTTTCTAGTATTGGGTATGCAAGAGTTGAAAATGGAAAGATTGAGAGATTTGATAAACCAATAATAGAACCAAAATTAAAATATGAAAAAAAAGGTATTGAAGATCCTAGGGTGACAAAGGTTGGAAATAAGTATTATATGCTTTATACTGCTTTTGATGGTAAAAATGCAAGGATTGCATATGCTGTCTCTAGAAATTTGAAAGATTGGGAGAAAATGGGAACTATTAGCCCGTGTGTTCCTGTTAATGAAGCTAGAAAATTAGTTAAAATAAAAAAATACAAAGACAAGTGGAAAAATCAGGAGATTTTTGGAAGTAAGGTTTGTATTTGGGACAAAGATGCTATTTTGTTTCCTGAAAAAATAGATGGAAAATTTGTAATGTTGCATAGATTTATTCCTGATATTCAGATTTTAAAATTTAGAAGTTTTAAAGAATTAAAAAATGCTAATTTTTGGCGTGATTATATAAGAAATTTAAGTGAAACAGAAGATAAAGTTTCTTTATATAGAAGGTATGATTGGGAAGATATTCATATTGGGGGAGGGGCTGTGCCAATAAAAACAAAAGATGGTTGGTTGTTAATTTATCATGGTGTTGAACTGACAAAGAAAAATGTTCTTCAAAAAACTTTTTCAAATTGGGTTTATCAAATTGAGGGTAAGGCTCAAAAATTAAGAAATCGTAGGATTCCCTTAGTGTATCATGCTGGTGCTGCATTGCTTGATTTGAAAAAACCTGAAACAGAAATAACAAGATTAAAAAACCCTTTATTTTCTCCTAAATATAAATGGGAAAAACAAGGGGATATTAATAATGTTGTATTTCCAGAAGGGGCTGTTGTTGATAAAAATAAGAAACTGAAGATTTACTATGGTTGTTCTGATTCTAGAATTGGTCTTGCAGAAATGAATCTTAATGAATTATTACAGAAACTTAAATCTGAGAAAATTTAGATTTTATTTATTAACTGATAACTTATAAAAATTTTAGTTATAAAGATGAATTGTTTAATTAATTATAAGATATTGATATTATAGAATTATTTCTTTCTTTTTATTTCTTCTAACATTAATCTTGCAATAAGATAGGAAACTGTTGATTCTGCTCCTTGATTAAGATTTAAATTATCTTTTGAAAGTCCATCATAACATCCTCCAATAGATTCATTATAAACCATTTGTTTTAAATAATTTCTTCCTAAAAACCAATTAAATGCAAGAACTGCTTTTTCATAATAATGTTTATCATTTGTTATCTCATATGCAGTAAGATAAGTTTGAACCATTGCAGAAACATCTACTGGTTGTTGGTCAAATAAAGCTCTTTTTCCATTTTTAGTAAACCATCCTTTTTGTCCAATTGGTAATAATTCGTCTTCGATAAATAAAATATCTGAAAGAAAGTGTAGTGTTTTTTCAGCAATTTCTAAATATTTTTTATTATTAGTGGATTTATAAGCTAAAAACAATGCTTCTGGAAGTTTTGCATTTGAATAAGTTAACATTTGTTCAAACCAATGCCAATCATCTGAAGATTCTATTTCATAAGATTTGATTAATGAATCTGCTAATTCTTTAATTTGAGTTAAAATTTCTTCATGTTTATATTTTTCATAATAATGATAAAGTCCGATAATTGAAAATGCTTTTGCTCTTAATTCTTTTAAAGATGATATTTTTTTAAAGGATTTTTTCAAAAGTTGTTTTGATTTTTCTTTAATCTCTTCATCTTTTGATTTATTAATTGAATAACCTAATGCCCAAATCGCTCTTCCAAAAGAATCTTCACTATGAGAATCTAAAATTTCATTTTCATTATGGAAATTGTTTTTAAAATTTCCATCTTGTTCTTGTGTGTATTCTAAAAACTTAATATAAATCTTTGAAAGTTTTGATGATTGTATAGAATTAAATATTGAATTGTGTAATATGGTAGTTATTAATGCTCTTGTATTATCATCTAGAGTATAACCAGAAGATTTATCAGGGGTATCATTTCTTGCAAATTGTATACATGCAAAATTATTAGTTAGATTTTTCAAGTGATTTAATTTTATTGTTGGGAATTTTTTAGTTGTTTCTTCTCTTAATTTAACTACTTTATTAAAAGTATTAAGATAACGACTTGCTACATTTGGCCATGTCATCTGTCTACTAAATGAATAAGCTCTTTTTTCTAGGTTTTCTTTTAATTGTTCATCTGAAAGGATTTTGTCTATTGCTCTTGTAAATGATTCTGGATTTTTAAATTCAGCTAAAATTCCTTTTTCATTTGAGAGTAATTCTTCTGCATAAATACTTGGTGTTGAAACTATTGCTCTTCCACAACCTAGAGCATAAGCAAGAGTCCCGCTTGTTATCTGGTTTCTGTCTAAATTAGTACAAACATAAATGTCTGTTGCTAAAAGATAATTTATAATTTCTTGTAATGTAAGATACTTATTATAAAATTTAACATTATTTTGTAATCCTAATTCATTAACAAGCTGTATTAATTCATTTCTGTATTTTTCTCCTTCATTTTTTCTAATCACTGGGTGAGTTTCTCCTATAACTAAATACAAAATATCTGGATTTTTTTCAACTAAGGCTGGCAAGGATTTAATCATATATTCTATTCCTTTTCCCCTGCTTAAAAGGCCAAATGTAGATAATACTTTTCTATTGTTTAAATTTAATTTCTTTTTAAAATACTTATTTTTATAAAATGAGACATTTGGGATTCCATGGTGAACCATATGGATTTTACTTTTTTCAATATTATAATCTTTATTTAAGATATCAACTGCAGTATTTGCCATAACTATAATTGCTGAAACTTTTGCTGCAATTTCTTTAACTATTTTTTTTCTTGCTTCACTTGGATTAGGTAGTATAGAATGAAAAGTTATTATAACTGGTTTTTCTACTTTTTCTAGAAAATGAGTTATGTGACTTCCTAATTTTCCTCCAAAAATTCCAAACTCATGCTGGATAGAAATAAGCTTAATATCTGGAGAGTTATTTATTTTTTCTGCTATTTGTTTATAATGTTGAGGATTTTCTTTATCTAACTGCATAATCACTTTATTATCATAATTATAAAAATCAGATTCTTCATTTAATGCTATGACTCTTGATTTTAATACAGGATTAAATCTCTTATTCATGGATTGGACTAAGTCTCTTGTAAAAGTAGCTATTCCACACTCTTTTGGAGGGAAGTTACTAAGAAAACAAATTTTAGAATCTTTAACCAGTTTTGGGTCTTCTTCGTTCATTTTTTATAATCCTATAATATTTGAGGGATTTATAAGATTACCTGTTTTCTTGTGTTCTTAGATAGTGATAAAAATAAATCTTTTGAAAGATTTAATCAAATCAAAATTTATAAAAAAATCTATTTCAAGCTAAGTAAATAAAAAGTAAAAAAATTAATTAAAATTATTCTGCAGCAGGTTCTTCTGCTTCAGGTTCTGCTTCAGGTTCTGCTTCAGGTTCTGCTTCAGGTTCTGCTTCAGGTTCTGTAGCAGTTTCAGTATCTCCTCCTTCTGGAGCAGAATCAGTTTGTTCTTCTTCTCCCATTGTATGTTCCTCCTTTGATAATCTAAAAAACAATTAAGAGTTTTTAAAGGTTTGTATATTCTAAAAGAGTATCCATGGATCATTATCAAAATCTTTATAAACTGAATTGTCTATCAAAGAATAAGAAAGATAAGGAGGTTTGAAAAAGATATGGCAAAAAAAAATAATGATTATTGATGTAATTAAACAACTTTCTGGGAATTTTTGGTTTTGGTGGATTTTATTCTTATAAAAAAATCTCTTTACAAAGATTAAAAAACAAGATTAAAAAAATGAAAGTTGAAAAACAAGGTCTTATCAATTTAATGAAAAAAAATAAGATAGATAGATTTAAGGAGAATAATATTTCTGAATTAGTTTATAAAATTAGAAATGAAAGATATCAGCAAAGAATAAATAAAATCAGTCAGAGCTTGCCTGTTTTGGAAAGTAGATTAGATAAACTACTTAAAAAAGAAAAAATTGTAGAAAGAAAGGTAAAAAAGGAAAAACAAGAAGCTGGAAAAGAAATAAAAAAAGAGGAATCGAAATGAAAATTTCAATAAGAAAAGGATTAGGTTTTGGATTAACATCAAGCATAATCACAACTTTGGCTTTAATTGTTGGATTAAATGCAAGTACTGGTTCTAAAATTATTATTCTTGGAGGAATCTTGATAATTGCAATAGCAGATTCTTTAAGTGATGCATTAGCAATGCATATTTCAGAAGAGTCAGGATTTAAAAATACTTCAAATAAAGAAGTATGGGAAAGTACAATTTCTACTTTTATATTTAAATTTATTTTTGCAATAAGTTTTATTGTTCCTGTCTTGTTTTTAGAATTAAATATGGCTATTACAATAAGTATAATTTGGGGACTCTTATTATTAACAGGGTTTAGTTTTTATATTGCTAAAGAAAAAGAGATTAAACCATGGAAAGTTATTGCAGAACACTTGATTATTGCAATATTAGTTATAATTGCAACTCATTTTATTGGAGGATTGATTAATAAAATTTTTGTTTAGAATGATTATTTAATTATGTAAAACTTGTTTAGCTTCTTCAAAAAGTATTTTTAAATCTCTATTTCTTAATCTTGTTTTCTTTTTTAATTCCTGAAAACTATCTGTTAATATATCTTTAGCTAAAACTATTTTAGCATAAGCTAATTTGTCTTTAATTCTTCCACGAACCGAATGTAAGATTGTAATTGGATATAGTTTTTTTTCCATAATTAATTGTTGGAGGGTTTTTCCACCTTTAGATGCATAATTCCAAGTTGTTATTTTTAATCCAACTCCTTTTGAATATTCAATTGCATGAGGTGTACAAGTTGTATTTGTAACTAACCATCCCTGATTAAATTTATGTTTAGCATTATTATTTAAATCTAAAAATCTTGCATAAGTATACATAACTACTCTTACATTAGTATTATTTCCTATTCTGTTATGATATTTACACTCAATCATATATTTTTTATCTTTTTTTGCAATAATATCTACTTCATGTGTTGTTGCTTTTCCTTTTAAAATTAATCCTACTTTTGTTTCATAACCATAATTTTTTAATACTTGGGAGAAAAATTCTTCAAATGTAAATCCATGAGGGCCCAAGGACATTATTGCTCTTTTTAAATCATATTTTTTTTCAATATGGGGATGTTTTCTTAATAATTTTAAAGTGTATTTTAAAATATGTCTTGTTGAGGTTCCTTTATGAACTCTTTGTGCAACTTTATTTGCAATCTCTTTTGCAAATTTTTTTGAACCTCCTGCTTTTAAAACTGTATGTTCAATTTTGCTTTTTTTAAAAGCTTCAAAGGTTCCGTCTGCTTTTAATACTTGCACCATTTTTTATTTTTTATTTTTCTTTTTTTATTTCAAAGCTTCTTCAACTTTTTCTATATCAAATCCGAGAAGGATTTTTCCATCAATATCAATTACAGGAACTGCTGTTCCGCTGGATACTTCTATTGCTTTTTCTGCATTTTTTGGGTCTTCTACACTCAGTTCTTCATATTTTATATTTTTTTCTTTAAAATATTCTTTAGCCATTTCACAATATTGGCATGTTGGACTTGAATAAAGCTTTATATTTTTTGCCATTATTTTTACCTCTTTATCTTAATAATAATTAGAATTAAACATATTTAAGAGTTTTTATTTATCTTATTCAGATTTCCATAATCCGTGTAAGTTACAATAAGCTCTTGCTGTTTCAATTTCTGTGCAAAACTCTGCTTCAGGTTTGTCTCCGGGATTTAGGAATTTTTTAGGAACCTTATTTCCCTTTATTGCTTCTATCCACTCAATAAAATGGTCTTCATCCATTGGGTGAGGAACACTTCCTACTTTTACTTTCTTCCCTTCTATAACTGGGACATGTTTTTCTGTTGCAGCATCTACTGTATTCTCTTCTTGTAGATTCATTGGTTCTCCACAACAAACTAAAGAATCTGCTCCTTCATGGAGAATCTCAATTATGTTTCCACAGACATTGCATTTCCAGATTTGGTTTTTAGTTGTCATTTTGAATATTTAATCTTTAATCCCTAATTCTTTTTCTCCTTGTTCTTCCATTTCTTTTAATCTAGTATAATAATCAGGCAATTCATTTAAATGAGCTAAGGCTATTTTACTTGTTGTTAATATGTCATCATCAGTAACATTTGTATTAGAACCAACAGTCCCGTGTTCTAATTCAACATCCATACCTATTCTAAATTGTTCAACATCATATTTATCCCAAGTAATTCCTAGTTGCTCACCAATTTCTTTTGCTTGTTCTGATGTGAATTTTTCTTTTGCCATTATCAATTATTTTTATCTTAAAAAGTACACATATCTTCTGGTTCATAATATTCTCTCTCATGTTTACAAGCAGGGCAGCATTCAGGAGGTTCTTTACCTTCATGAATATACCCACACTTACTACACTTCCATTTAATAGGTTTATCCCTCTTATACAATGTTCCTTTTTCAAGCATTTCTAATAGTTTTTTATATCTTGCTTCATGATGTTCTTCCACTTCACTAACTTCCTTAAATAAAATTGCTGCTTCTTTATTGCCCTCTTCTTTAGCATCTTTCTCCATATTAGGATACATTTCTGTATTTTCATAATGTTCTCCTGCAATAGCTGCTTTAAGATTTGCTTTAGTATCTCCAATACCCTTTAATTGTTTAAATTCTTCTTTTGCATGTTGCATTTCATTTAATGCTGTTTCTT
>CEPZ01080070.1_pt1 | contig 26701 bp, 37 predicted proteins | sample 530461 | NCBI WGS metagenome assembly CEPZ01 (sample SAMEA2620106, study PRJEB7988) | marine metagenome | isolation source: saline water (ENVO:00002010), including
GTTTTATCTTCAAATGAATTATCATAAAATATTGATATTCTAATATCATGATTATTTAAAACACTAACAATAACAAAAACTTCCTTAACGTTTAAATCAGAAAAATCTTTAAATTTATTATGATTAACGTAATTATTAATAAAACTTGGAAGATTGTAATCAAAGCTAGTTAAATATTCTTTTTTGTATTTTTCTGAATCATAATTAATTAAACTTTCTTTAATTAAATTATTAATAGAGTTAATATTTTTATTTTGAAAATAAAAAATATGTTGTTTTAATAAATCATTTTTAAGAGAAACAGGAATTTTAATATAATAAGCCATCTCAGCTTCTTTTGAAAAATTACTTATAAATTCACCATAATTTAGTTTTTTACAAGAGTTATTTATGTTAATAATATTCTTTTGAATTCCTTTTTTATTAAGAATTATTTTGTCAGGAAATGTATATGTAACTGTACATTTTTCGTTGTTAAATGTACCAGATTTAACTATAATATTAGGTTCTATTAAAAAGAAATAAAATCCCGCAAAAATAGTAATTAAAAAAGTAAAAATAAATATAGTTATATTAATAAATTTTTTCATAATAATCTCCTAAAAGCAAATACTGTATCTATTTGAGAAATCAAACACAGTTAATTGTAATTCTCCAATATAGTATTTTTTTTCATTGTATTCATAAAACTTTAAGGGTTTTTTTGATAAAGTAAAAAACACTTCATTATTAATATGAAAATAATACATGTTTGATTCTTTAATAATCGCAAATTTATTTTTATCATTATTATAATTGTAGTAGCAATTTAAATCTTGGTTTTCTAATTTTAATTTTCCAACAATATAGTTATTTTCTGCATTAACAAATGTTGAAAAAGAAATAAATAAAAAAATAATAATTTTTAATGTATTTTTCATGGAAACTCCTGTTTAAAGTTATTATAAATAAAAAAAATAAAAAAATCAATTGATATTTTTTTATAAGTAATATAAAATATATAAAAATCAAAAAGAGTATAAAAATGAAAAATATATATTTAATAATTGTTTTATTATTTTCTAATTTAATTTCTGCTCAAGAACTTGTAGAAGACTTAGAGAAATCCGCAAATAGTGTATTAGATTTAGATAAAACAAAGAAAAAAGAAGTTGTAAGAGAAGTTAATCCTTCAAATGTTATGAATTTATCAGAAGAAGAGTTTAAAATTGTTAGAGAGACATTTTTAAAAAATTTTGGTGAGTGTACTCCAAATGTCCAAACATTTAAAATGGCTAATGGCGAAAAAGGAAGAATTGGTGTAAGAGGATTTGTTAAATTAAAAAATCATCAAGGTATAGAAGAGACTTTTTGCCAAGTTAGCTTAAAGGTTAGACCAGATTTCAGTGAATTTTGTTCTTATCCAGAAGATAGAATTGTTCAACTTTATGGCTATTTTGCTTATGATTTCTTCGAAGAGGGAATTGAAGATTCAAGATATGGTTTAGAGTATTGCAGAAGATTTTATTAAATAATGAAAAAAATTGAAATAACGTAGCATTATATTGATTTGTTTGTATTGTAATAATATAATATGAATATAAACAAATTTAGAAAAACAATGAAAAAAAAATTAACCTTTTTTTTATTTATTTTTTCAACAACAAATTTAGCTTCACAACAATACGTAATAAATATAGCTGAATCTTTATTAAATAAAAACAAAATAGAAATAACTTGTTCTGAAGGATTAGAAAAAATAAATAATGTTTGCTATACATTAGTAAACAAAGTAAATAGATGTTCAGAAGGATTTAGTCCTTATGGTATAGATAAATGTTTATCGGAAACCGCAGAAGATAGAATAGAGGAATGTCCAAGTGGATATACTTATTCAGCACAAAATAATAGTTGCCTTACAACTATAAGATTGGGGGATTCTAGTGGTGCTTGTGGTGGTGGTTCTTCTGGTTGTATTCAAGAAGGAGCGCCCTCTGAAAGTAGTTGTGCAATACTAACATGTCCAGATAATTCAACAGAACCTGGTTGGTATTATGAACGCTGCAACGATGGTTATTCAGGTGGAGATGGGTATTGTTATGAGAATCATCAGACATCTTATACTTTAAGTTCTTGCAGAATTGATCAATTAACAGAAGAAACAACATGTAGAGATATCCAAGATGTTTTAGTGAATGTATGTCCTGTAGGAAAAACTGAATATAATGAAAATTACTGTTATTAATTTTAAATGAAAGAAATTAAATCATTTTTAAAAGAAAAATCTCAAATAAAATATCATATTGTAGATGAAGAGCAATATGATACTTTTCATGAAAAAATAAAAAAATATCAAGAAAGACATTTGTATCCACATGACAGAAAATTTATATTTGCTGTTAAAAATAATGAAGTTATAGGTTTAGCAATTCTTTTAGATGCAGAAAAAGACATAGAACCTTTAAAAAACACATTAATGTTAACAAATATTGAAGTTAAATCAAATGAAAGAAATAATGGTATTGCATCAAATTTGATTGATATAGCTTTAAATGAAGTCAAAAAAGAAAATAAAATATTATATAGAACAACACCAAAAGAAGATGGTATTAAATATATATATGATAAAATAACAAATAAAGTAGAAGAATTAAATATAGACTGTATTCCTCATAATTTAACATTTATTTATAAGCATTTAGAAAACAATATTTTTTCTAAAAAAGATATAACTGAAAATAAAGATAAAATAAAAATATTATATGAAGTTGCTAATAATATGATTAAAGAAAATAATATAGAAAAGATAGAAGATATAAATTTTCATATGACAGAAGAAGCAGAAAAAAGCATAGAAAATGTATTTTCAGGAGAAAACAATAAAGTATCAAAAAGAAAAAAAAGAAAACCTGCTTAAAGCAGGTTTTTTTTAGTTTTAAGCTAAATAATCATCTTGTTTATATGTTTTTAACATTTCTCGACATTTTTTAATGCCTTCAATTTTGGCTTCAATACCTTCTTTATTATTATTATCAACTGATTCAAATACAGTTGTTATTTTTTCATTTTTCATATCAATATGTTTAATCGTAATATTGTGTTTAATTAAACTTTCTAGTCCGTCAACACTACGATAAATTTCAGTAAAATAAACAGTTGAAATTTTACAGTTGATAATTCTCATAGTACAACCCAAACAAGGTGCAGTAGTAGTAAAAATAGCAGCATTTTTTGTACCTATATGATTACCTTCTGCAACTAGTTTATCAAAAGCATTCGCTTCTGCATGTATAACATTTGGTTTTGTAATTAAATTACCATGTTCATCTTCATATTCACATTCATTAGCTTCACCACTTGGAGTACCATTAAAACCTACACTTAAAGGTTTTCTGTTTTTATAGATTACAGCCCCTACTTTTCTTCTTTTAGCATAACACATGCGTTTTGCCCAATTATATGCGTATTCCATTTGAATAATACATTCTTGTTCTTTAATAAACTCTTCTTCTTGTTTTTTTGAATTAAATTTAAAAAGAGATAGTTCGTTTCTAATATCATTTAAATCAGTAAATTGCGTTTGTACAAAACTTTTGTCGTTCATAAAAAAAAATCCTTAACTAAGTAAGGATTATTTTATTTAAATTTTATAAATTGTCAATAGAAATTATCCAATTAAACAACGTTCTTCCATAAGAAAAAAGTTTTCAATTTCATCAAAATCTTTTTCTGTAATTTTGAATTTAATTTCTTTTTGTTCAAAATTAATTTTGTCTTCGATAGAATTATAAAAATATAATCTTAGTAAATAATGATCTTCATTAAAAGAAATCCAAAGACCTTCAACTAAAATATTATCATTTTCTAATTTTATATCTTCAACATTAAGTTTTATTTCTATTTCCTGATATAGAGAGGCAAATAGAATTTTTGATTGTTCAAATGTTTTTACTGATTCTCTATTATATTCGATTAAAACTTTATTTATTTCATTACTATCATATTCAATAATCATTATAAACTCCTAAAAATTTTATAATATAATATCAAAATAAAAAATAAAAGTAAAGCATAATTTTAATATCTTAAAAATGATTTTAATTCTTCTAAATTGAAACTATAATTTCTTTTTTTATCTCTTAATGAAATTATATTTTCATTTACTTCTTTTTCACCGATAATAATAGAAAAGTTTGATTTCTTTTTAAAAGCTGATTTTACTTTATATCCTACTGAATTATTGCTTTGATCAATATCACAAAAGATCCCAAGTTTATTTAATTCAACTTTTAAATTTTCAACATATTCTAAACAATTTTCATTAATAGGTATAATCAATATCGCATTTGGATTTAAAAACAAAGGTAGTTTTCCATTATAGTGTTCTAATAGTATAGCAATAAATCTTTCAATAGAACCTAAAACGGCTCTATGTAAAATAACAGGATATTCTTCTTTTCCATCTTTATTAATAAAGCTTGCTCCTAATCTTTTGGCTAACAAGAAATCTAATTGAAAAACACCACATTGCCATTCACGGTTTAAAGAATCTTTTAAACCAAATTCAATCTTAGCTCCATAAAAAGCCCCTTCTCCTTCTAACAATTCATATTTAATATTTAATTTATCAAGACCTTGCATTAATAATTTTTCAGATAAATCCCAAAGTTCGTCATCACCAATTCTATTTTCTGGTCTTAATGCAATTTTAACAGATATGTTTTTTTCATCGAAACCAAACTTTAAGTAAACTTCTTTTAACATTTTAACAAAATGAATAAGTTCTTTTTCAATATCTTCTTTTTGACAAAAAATATGTCCATCATCTTGCTTGAACTGTCTTAATCTAAATAATCCATTTAACGCCCCACTTGCTTCATTCCTATGGCACAAACCAAATTCAGAAATTCTATAAGGAAGATCTTTATACGACAAAGATAATTGTTTAAAAATATCAATATGAAAAGGACAATTCATAGGTTTAATTGCATTATCACTATCTTCAACAAAAAACATGTTATCTTTAAAATTAGAAAGATGTCCAGATTTGTTCCATAACTCACTATTAGCGACAATAGGACTTTGAACTTCATTATAGCCATATTCATTTTGAATATTTCTTAAATAACTTTCTATTTTCTGATAGATGTATTGCCCTTTTGGTAGCCAAATAGCCATACCTTGTGAATAATCAGAAAGATTAAAAAGTTGTAGTTCATTTGCGATTTTACGGTGTTCATTTTTCATAGTTTTTTCTCCTGTTTTGTTTAATTTTTTTAGAAGATAACAAAACTATGATGGCAAGATAAAAAAAAGCTAACATAGTAATGTTAGCTTCTTGTATTTATAGAATAGCTAACACAACAACTAAGTTGTTGTGTTTGTAGTTTGTAAAATAAAACTTTGTCTATTCATAATAAAATAATTCCTAAATAATATATTATTTAATATAGCAATTAAAAAATAAAAAGTAAAGAAAAAAATAAAAAAAAGTTGAAATAGCTTGTAGAAAGTTATATAATAATGTCATTGAAAATTGATGCAAAGGTGAAGAAATTGTACTTACATAATGATAAAACAGAATTAAAATCTATTCGAAGTGTTAAAGCCTTAATTAAGAATAATAAAATTGAAGCTGATATCATTTATCAAGCCACTAAAAAAATTGTTATTTCTTTAAAAAATGTAAAAAATTTAGAATTATTAAAAATAGAAAATATTAATGAACATTTAGAACTTCAAAGAGCTTTTGTTAATGCTTGTCACTATAACAATGGAGCTTTAATTGAAATTGAAAATGCTCATGAAATAAAAGGTGTAGGAACAGAATTTTTTATATTTTTTGATTTTACAAAAAAAAATGAAAATGTAAGTTATGATTATTTCGAAAGGCTAAATTATAAAAAAGATGTGCCTTTTGTATCAAGGAATTTACAAGGTTTTATTGCGTTTAATAAAAAGCCAGAACATAATATTGAAGAAATTAATAAGTTAAAAAATCATATAGAAAGAGATTTCAAAAATTTTTATGAATCAGATTATTTTAAAATAGATAATAAAGTTTTAGAATCAGAAATAAACAATGCCCGTTATGAGCAAGAAAAAGTTCTAAGAAACAAAAAATTAAATTATCTAATTAAATTTTCTTTTGATACTCAACCTATCTACAATACATTAGAATATTTAACAAATAAATTTGATTTAAATAAAGCTCAAGATTTATGGATTATTATTATGCGTAGATGTTGGGAAGAAAGAATTCAGTATGATAATAATGCAGAAAAATGTAAATATTTTAACATGATAGATTATTATTTTGGAGATCATGAAAAATATCTTATTTACTTTAAAGATTTAAAGAAAGAACAGTTTAAGCAAAAATTAGAGTTATTTTAAAAAAAATATACTAAAATAAAAAAAAATCCTTGTTTATTGAGATTTTTTTTTGTATAATAGCCATATTAAAATAAAGAAGGATATATATAAATGTCAAGAGATTATAGTGAAGCATTTGAAGAAGCATTATCTCGTGCTAATAGAAATGCAAATTTAAATAATAACCCTTATGTTGATTCTTCACATTTTTTATTGGGTATATTAGAATCAAAAGCCATTCAAGATTTATTGACAGGAATTGATGTCAATTATAGAAATCTAATTAAAGAAACGCTTGCCGTAATTGATAAGTTACCTACTGTTGAAGATAATTCTAATCTTAGAGTGGGTAATGAATTACACAAAACAATCAATAGAATGGAGAAGTTAGCTGCAAAACGTGGTGACGGTACTATTAATTTATATGTTGCATTTTTAGAAATGTTTAACGATCCAATTGCGAAAAAGATTTTAAAAGAGCATGAAGTTTCTGAAGAGGAATTTAAAACCTACTTTGAAAAAATAGCAGGTAATCAACCATTAAGTGAAACCTATGATGAAGAGAATGATAGAGAATTTATCAAAAAGTTTACTATTAATTTGACAAAGCTTGCAAGAGAACAAAAGCTTGATCCTATTATTGGTCGTGATAAAGAAGTTCGTAGAACTATTCGTATTCTTCAAAGAAAAACTAAAAACAATCCTGTAATTATTGGCGAATCTGGCGTAGGTAAAACAGCTATTGTTGAAGGTCTTGCATTACGTATTGTAAATAAAGAAGTGCCTGAAAGTTTACGTGATAAAGAAATCGTTTCTCTTGATATGGGTATGTTAATTGCGGGTGCTGGTGTTCAAGGTGAGTTTGAAAAACGTTTAAAAGGTATTATTAAAGAAGTAACAGATTCAAACGGTAAAATTATGCTGTTTATTGACGAAATGCATTTACTTATGGGCGCAGGTAAAAATAGTGGTGCAATGGACGCTGCTAACTTACTAAAACCAGAACTTGCTCGTGGTAATATGCATGTTATTGGTGCAACTACCACTGATGAATATCGCCAATATATTGAAAAAGATTCAGCAATGGAAAGACGATTCCAAAAAGTAAAAGCTGATGAACCGACTGTTGAAGATACTATTTCTATTTTACGTGGTATTAAAGAAAAATTTGAAATTCATCATGGTGTAACTATCACTGATGATGCTGTTATGGCAGCCGCAAAACTATCAGATCGTTATATTACTGATAGAAACTTGCCTGATAAAGCTATTGATTTAATGGATGAAGCAGCAAGTGTAATTAGAATGGAAATTGAATCAAAACCAGAAGTAATGGATATTTTACATCGTAAAATTATTCAAAAAGAAATTGAACTTGGTGCATTAGCAAAAGATAAAACGGTAAAGGCAAAACAGCGTTATAATGCATTAAAACGTAACATTAATAAAATGAATAGAGAATATTCAGTACTTGAAGAAAAGTGGCTTGGTGAAAAAGCTTCACTTATAGGTGAAAGTGATATTAGAGAAAAAATTGATAATGTTAAAAAAGAAATTTCAAAAGAAACTCGTGAAGGCAATTTAGAGCGTGTAAGTGAATTACAATATAGTACTTTACCAGAACTTGAAAAGAAACTAAAGGAAGTTAAGAAAAATACTAAAAAGAAAGTAAATACAGAATTACTACGTCATGAAGTAACTGATAATGAAATTTCTGGTGTTGTTTCAAACTGGACTGGAATTCCTATTTCAAAAATGAATCAAAAAGAAACTGAAAAGTTACAAGGTATGGAAGGTAATGTTGCTAAGAAAGTTATTGGTCAACAAAAAGCTATTGCAACGGTATCTTCTTGTATTAGACGTTCAAGAGCAGGTTTGAGTGATCCAAATAAACCAATTGGTTCATTCCTATTTCTCGGACCTACTGGTGTTGGTAAAACAGAATTAACAAAGGCACTAAGTGAAGAACTATTTGACGATAGAGATAAAATTGTACGTATTGATATGTCAGAATATATGGAAAAACATAGTGTTTCAAGATTAGTAGGTGCGCCTCCGGGTTATGTTGGCTATGAAGAAGGTGGTGTTCTTACAGAAGCAGTAAGAAGAAATCCATATTCAATTGTACTTTTTGATGAAATTGAAAAAGGACATAAAGATGTATTTAATATATTATTACAGGTTCTTGATGACGGTAGATTAACAGATAGTCAAGGTCGTGTAGTTAACTTTAAAAATACAGTAATCATTATGACTTCTAATTTAAATTCTGACTTAATTCAAGCAGGGTTTAAAGAAGATATTCCATATGATGAAATTCAAGAAGCGGTAATTGAAGGATTGGGAACACATATGCGCCCTGAATTTATTAACCGTATTGATGACGTTATTGTATTTTATCCTTTAAAAATTGAAGAAGTAGCACAAATTGCAGAATTAAGATTACATTCTCTAAATAAACTATTGAAAGATAGAGAGTTGGAATTGAAGCTTGATGAAAAAGCAATGAAGAAATTGGTTGAAAAAGGATATGACGTTCAATTTGGTGCAAGACCTCTGAAAAGAGCGATTCAAAGATATATTGAAAATCCATTATCCGATCAAATTATTGCTGGTGAATTCCCGAAAGGTACAGTGATAAAAGGAACGGTAAAAGATGATGAATTAGTCTTTAAAGCTTAAAATAAATTAAATAAAAAAACCTGCTCTAAGCAGGTTTTTTATTATCAAAATAAATATTATTCACCGCGCCAAAATAAAATTAATAGGCTATCATCACTTGCAGAAATATTAAATGAATCTTTTGCTAAAGTAGAATTTAAATTTATTGTTCTTGTTTGTGGTAAAAATACACTTTCACTACCATTAATTTCAAATTTATCCATAGATAAAATTTCTGTATTATAATAATTAAAAGAAATATGATCTACTTGATATAAAACATCAAGTGATTCTTCAATATCAACATCATCATATTGCTTAAAAGGTTCTTTCTGTCCTTCTGTTATAGTTATGGAACTGACATAATTTGCTTTTCTTGTTTGTTTAACTTTAAAGCCACCACTTTGCTCTATATTTTTTAATGTATAAGTAGAAAATTTACAACTCCATTCATTATCTTTAACAAGAAAATCTAAAGAAGAATCTCTATCACATTTTAAAATATTAAGAGCCTGACTTTCAGATTTTTGAACTAGTTCCTCTTTTTTATCATCAATAAAATTTTCAATATCAGAAGCAAAAGCAGAAGTGGTTAAAAATAATGTAGTTAGTAGTGTTAATGTCTTTTTCATGTTATTCTCCAAATTTATAATTATAGTATATTTAATAAAAGATAAGTCAACATTGCATTTAAAAATAATTGAATTTTAAATCTTTTTGTTGTATAATTGGTTTAATAAAAAATAGGAATGGTTTATGAGTTTAAAATTATACGATGGTTATAAAATAAAAAATTTTAGCGAAAAAGAATTCATTGAGAAATATGAATATCTAAAAGAAGTAGTTGAAAAAAAAGCTAAAATTAGTATTCAAGAAGAAATATCAAATATATTTTATAATACATTAGATTATGGATATGGTCGTCAAGAAGATGACATGACAGTATTAGAATATGTAAAAGCAGAAATAAAAGAAGAAATAGAAAATCTAAAAAAAGGTTACAGATCACCAAGCCTTGATAAAGATATTAGTTTTGCTTTAAAAGAATATAAAGGTGATTTATATCTATATTTATTTTCTGAAGATAGAGAAATAAGTAAAATGTTATTGAAAGAAATAGAAAATATAGAAGAATTTGGATATTGGAACAATACTGATAAACCTGATTCTGTTACTGAATCTCATTGGGAAAAAAGAAAGAAAATTTGGGATGAATTATTAACAAGTTATTCATTTGAAAAATCTGGTTTTTCTACTTTCTATTTTTTTGAAAGTTTGGAATTTTTGAAAAACATAGATTATACTTATAATATTTTTAAAAACATAAATTATGAAAAAAGAAAAAAAGATTATGTTGAAATGAAAACAGTAAGTTTAGTAGATAAAGAAAAAAATGGCGATACTTATGAAACCTTCAAAATGTCTACATACTTGAAATCAAGAAATGAAGTAAAAAATGGTAAACATAAAGAGATTGAAGAAAAAATGGCTAATCACTTTGAAGAAAACTATATTAAAGTGACAGAAGATAATTTTAAAACTATAAAAATTAGATCTATGAAAGATATTAAGGAATAAAAAAATGAGTACAAAACTTGAAGAGGGGTTAAGAATAAAAAATATAAAAGAAGAAGAAGTTATCGAAAAATTAAATAGCTTAAAACCATTGTTTAAAGAAGTATTGAGAAAAACCATTGCTAAAAGAATATCAAGTGAATATTTTAATATGGTTGATAATGTTTTTAATAATGAAAATCCATCATTACCTTTTGATTATGCTCAAAATATATTAAAAAAAGAAATGGAAAGTATTAAGAATGACAAAAATTCTATAATGTTTCAATATGATTTTGTTATCTATGTAAAACAATATAAATCAGATGTTTATTTATATCCTTTTTATAGAGAATTAAATGACTTAAATATATTAATGGAAAAAATACCTAAACTGGAAGATTTTGGGTATTGGGATAATACAGATAAACCAGAAAAAATTTCAGAATCTCATTGGAAAAAAAGAGAAAAAATTTGGAATACTATAAGTAATAAATATACATTTGAGGAATCTGGTTTTAAAAAGATATCATTGAATAATATAAAAGATTTTGAAAATATAGATTTTGATTATGAATTATTTATTCCAAAAACAAAAGAAAAAAGATTAGATATTGCTTTAAAAAATATTTATATAAGTGTTATTTATAAAGAGTTAATAAAAGGTAAAAAACCAGAAGAAATTACTCATTCTATGTATATGCAAGCATTAGATCATTATATTAATGAAGAAAGTCGCAATCATAATTTATTAAATGAAATAAAAATACATTTAGCTACAAATATTAATGAAGTGAATGAATCTAATTTTTTAAATATAAAAGCGCGTCCTTTTAAAGAATTTAAAACAGAAATTAAACTATGAATAAAAATTTGAAAGAAGATTTTTTTAAAATTACAAATGAAATATTAAGAAGAAAACCTGATTTTGTTAATAGTACTATCGAAGATTTTCATGATGAACAAGTTAAAAAAATTAATGAAAAAATAAAAAAAGCAAAAACAATAAATAGGATAGAGAAATTTTGAATACCATTGAAATATTGAATAAATTAGTTGAAGAACAGTATTTTTTTTCTTTCATCTATTACGATGGTCTTCCTTATTTGTATATAAAAAAATACAATGATAAATATTTTATGTATTTTTGGATTACAGAAGAAATGGATGATAAAAGAGAAGAAGGAATTAATGCTTTTGGAATTGTTGAATTAAAATTCCAAGACTTAAATGATATTTTAAATAAAAAATATCCAATATTTCATTATTATAAAACAAGAGAAACCTACATAGAAAAAACAACTTATAGAGTTGGTGAAAAAGAAGCAATAAAATTAGAAATTGACAAATATATTTTAAATGAAGAAGAATGGCCTGTCGAGAATTTTTATTTAGAAGAATTAGAAGATATAAATGCTTACGTTGTAGGTAAAAAAATGAAAAAATTTTGAGGTAAAAATGAATAAAAGAATGACACTTGAAGATCCACCTGAATATTATATACCTAATGTTCAAGCTACTCCTATTGCTGGTACTAAAGAAAAATTAGATTTTTTTCATGATTTGCAAGTTAAAGCGATTAATGAAGAAATAAAAAAAGCAAAAACAATAAAAAGGATAGAAAAATTTTGAATAATATTGATATATTATATGAAATTGATATTTGTTATTTTTCTATTAAAAATAGAGATTTAACATACGAAAAATATAATTTAGATGATAACTATATAATGCCTAATGATTATGTTTTAGAAGAAATTGAAGAATTAAAATTGTATTTAATGAAAAATAAAGTAAATAAGTTTTAAAAAAGCTTGAAATTAAAGAAGAAATAAAATATAATAACATAAAATATAAAGAGGAATTAAAATAATGTTACGACAAACCTTTCATTTTGATACAGGATATAAACTTCGATATTATAGCTAATTAAATTTAGCCCCCTTCTTATTATCAAAAATAAATTAAATATCGGAGAAAAAAATGACATTATTAGAAGATTTAGAAAAACGTGGATTAATCCACCAAGTAACACACAAAGAGCAACTATCAGAAAAACTTGAAAATGAAAGTATTACTTTATACTGTGGTTTTGATCCTACTGCTGAAAGTTTGCATGTGGGAAGTCTATTGCCTATGGTAACACTGTTAAGATTCAAGAATGCAGGTCATAACATTATTCCACTTGTAGGTGGAGCAACAGGTATGATCGGTGATCCAAGTGGTAAAAGTGAAGAAAGAACATTGAATTCACTTGAAACAATTGAATCATTTAAAAATAGCATAATGAATCAAGTAAGTGGTATTTTAAAGACAGATTGTAAAGATAACCTATCTTGGGTATCTGAAATTGATATGATTACTTTTTTACGTGATTTTGGTAAACATTTTAGTGTTAATTCAATGCTAAGTAAAGAATCAGTAAAACAACGAGTATCAAGAGATGATCAAGGTATTTCTTTTACAGAGTTTAGCTACATGTTGCTTCAATCAATTGATTTCTTAAAATTATTTGAGAAAGAGAATTGTACATTGCAAATTGGTGGTAGTGATCAGTGGGGAAATATTACTGCTGGTAATGATTTGATTAAAAGAAAATTAGGTAATGATAAGGAAGTATTTGGTTTAACAATTCCTTTAATTACTAATTCAGAAGGTAAGAAATTTGGTAAAACAGAATCAGGTGCAGTATGGCTTGATCCAAATAAAACGTCACCTTTTGCATTTTTTCAATTTTGGTTAAAAACACCTGATAGTGATGTTTACAAATTGCTTAAATTTTTCTCAATGAAATCAGTTGAAGAAATTGAGGAAATTGAAAGAAAAGATAAAGAAAGTGGCAAAAAACCTGACGCTCAAAGAATTTTAGCAGAAGAATTAACAGCTTTAATTCATGGTGAAGAAGGATTAGAGTCAGTATTAAGAATTACAGAAGCACTTTTTTCAAGTGATTTTAGTAAACTAAGCTTAGAAGACTTTAATCAACTAAAAGTAGATGGTATTGATGCTTTCAAATTATCAGAAAGCAAAAATTTAGTTGATGTTTTAGTAGAAACAAAACTTGCAACTTCTAAAAGACAAGCAAGAGAATTTATAAAAAATGGTGCAGTACAAATTAATGGTCAAAAAGAAGAGTCTAATGATTTAGAATTTGAAGCTGAATCTATGTTTTTTAATAAATTCGCAGTATTAAAACGTGGTAAGCGTAATTTTGCTTTAATTGAAATCTAATCAAAGTCCTCAATTGAGGACTTTTTTAAGGAAAATATTTATGAATAATAATTTAAAAGAAGAAATTGATAGTTTTTTTAATATATCTACTTGGTTGAGTAATAACTTAGAAAAATTATTTGAATATTCAGAAGATTTAAAAGATCATACTATTGAAGATTATTTATCTTGGGATGTTTTCGATAATGGTATATCAATTGAATATGTAAATAGAGAAACAGGCGATGAAAGTATTGCTTTAATAGAAAAAGAGAAAATTCATGAAGCTATCAAAAAAGATATTTTAAAAAATAATGTAAAAGATTTTTAAATATGAAAGCAGAAGATTATAAAAATAAAGAAAAAAAATTACTTAATTTTTTTAAATTAAGTTATTTTATTGAAATGGAATTAGGTAGAATAATGCAAAAGGATATTAGTGTTAGTTTTCATATAAATAACTTCTATTTTACATGCTCTGGTATTCAAGTTGAATATCGTAAACCAAGTAAAAATGATTCTATTTTTTTTAATAAAGATTTTTTATTAGGAAATGTAAATAATAATTTAAAAAAAGATTTAGAAATTTTTTTTAAATTAAGTGATATAATTTCAAAAAACATAAAAAAATTAATAATGAAATACCATCAACCTCAAAAATTTGATATACATTATACAAATAAGTGGATTATTGATAGTGATGGTATTGAAATTTATTGTATAAATAAATATGGTAGTTTAGAAAAATTAAGAATAAAAAAAAGAAAAAGTGGTTTCCTTTTTTAATAAAGAATATTTTAATATGTTAAAGAAAAATATAGATGGTTTTTAATAAAGCAAAGAAATTAATTGATTACCATAACCTACACGTTGTCCTTTACGATCATAAGTGACATCAGCACTTGGAATATACCAGCCTAACATCCCATCTTTATTAGAATAGATATAAATGTAACCATTGCTGTTAGTTTGATACCAACCAATATTTTTGCCATGTTTGTCTCTAATTAATTGCATATAATATTCCTTATTTTAGGTTATTATATAGCAAAATTAAAAATTATCAATTTTTTCTTTTAATTTTAAAGCAGGATCTGTTTTTGCTATCTCATTAATATCTTTAATATAAAAGTGCAAAAAATCTCTAAAATAACAAAAAATTTCTTCTGTAATAATTCCTGTTTTATTAAATTTCTTTTTTTCATCTAAAAAATATTCAGCATGAGATTTTAAATGATATGAATTAGAAAAATTATAAGAAATGTCAAACAATTTATTAAAATAATTAACTTTAAAGTTGTCTTCTAAAATAGAGATATTTTTATTTAGTTTTTTAAATAATATATAAGAAAGAGAAGTGTTTTTTTCTTCATTAAATGAAATAATAAGTTCTTTATATGTTTTATTTAAATATTTAATGGATAAATAAAAAAAGGCTGAATTCCTGTTATAAATAACACCTTTGTTTTCTTCTTTCCATTTATAATAATCGTATGAATCCACAACGAAATACCTTAATTAACAAACTATAAACTTTGAATTCTTGCGTTTTGATTTTTTACTTCGATTTGGTGTTCCATAATTCCAGAAGAAAGATGATATAAAACAGTAGAAATTTCAGAATTATCAAATTTAAATTTAATTTCATTTCCATTATTTTTTTTAATACTGATATAACTTTCTGGTAAACTCGTGATAGATTCAATTTCTTGTATATTAATATTTAGAAAAAGATCCCCTTTATTAGAATAAAAAAATGCTTTTAAATAATTATTATCTATTTCATAATGAAATATAGAGTCATAATTATCAACAATGAATTTTTTATTTTTAAATATTTCTTTAATTTTATCTTTTTTATTATTACCTAAGCTATACATAATTATTTTCCTTATTAAAAATTTAATATTTTATTTTGAATTTGCATTTTATAAATTTCAGGATAAAACAGTTCTAAAGATTTATTAAAACTTTTTGAATACCTTTTAATAATATAAAAAGTTCTTTCATCGATAAAGCCTTCTTTTTCAAAATTATTTTTTGATTTTTTAATATATACAGAATCAGGCTCTGGATTAGCATATTGAATAATATCTCGAATACTTTCTTGATTCTGTACAATATATTCAAAAAAAGTAAATAAATAAGAAAAACCTTTATATCCTGATGTTTCTTTTTCAAAGTTTAATTTAACATCTTCTTTTTTATTAAAAATAATATCAAGAAATTTTCTTTTCTCTTTTTTAATTTTTGAAGAAGATACTTCATTTTTTCTATATTCAGTAAATTCTTGATAACTACTTAATGATATATAATTTAAAAAAACTCTAATTAAATGTCCTACTGAAAATACTGTTTGTTCATTAACACCTTTGCTTTCTTGTAGTTTAATAAACTCTTCTATGGTTTTGCAACTATTAATTTTCATTAAAAATTCCTCATTTTTTCTTGAATTTTAAATTTAGGATTATTTTTTAACTGTTCCTCAATCCAGTCTAAATAAATTTCAGCATATTCTTGAATAATATAAAAAGTTTTTTCATCAATAAAAGAACAGTTATGATAAAAATATCTATGTGAATTTTCAAAATAAGAAGAGTCTTTCCCAAATATTCTGTTGTCATTTTTTTCTGATTCTCTGATAATTCTAGGTAAGAAGGAAAAATAACTAATCATAGCAGAATATTGATATGAATCTTCTTCAAAAGCTAAATCTTGTTTTGTTAAAGTTAATTTTCTAAGAAAAGATAATTTAATTTTTTTATTTTTAATTTTTTCTTCAATTATTTCTTTTTTTCTAATATTAACAAAGTTTTCATAAGTTTCACATAAAAGATATTTTCTTGAAAATTTAAAGAGATTATCATTTAAAGCACGTAATTCATTATTTTTGGGATTTTTCCAAAGAATATGTTCTTTAAGCCAACTTCTAATATTGAAATGTTCAATAGCTCCATCATAAATCATAGTAAGACACCTTTGTTAAATTTTATATTATTATATCAAATTAAAAATATAAAATCAAAAGTTTTTAATATTGATTTTTTTTCTATGTAATTGAAGTTTTTCTTTAAATAAATGAACAGAATCATCGTCAGTATAGATGTTTTCTTCAATCCATTCATCAGTAATATTATTTAAAACTTCTTCAAATGATAAAATAAAATCAATTGCCTCAAATTTATTATTTACAGTATATTTAACAATCCAGCAATCATCATTACAAATATCAATTTCAGGATATTTTGCTAATTTAGTAGCAAAATTATAATTACCTAGCTCAATGGCATAATTGAATAAAACACAATCATCATAACCTACATCAGCAAAATCAAAAGTTAATAAATAATCAAATACCTCTTCATTATTACTAAATACACACATATCAAGTAAATGATGAATGTTGAAAGGGGTAATGTCTTGTTTGTTATCTTTAAAATATTGAATATTAGAGTTTTTAATATGTGGTCTAAAACTTTCAATGATATTAACTTCTTTTTCTTTTAATTCTTCTATCATAATTTTTCCATTTTTAATTTTGTAGTATTATACCAAATTGAGTTATATAAATCAATATTATTATTGTTGAAGAGAAAAAAATCTGTTATAACGTATATAACTTAAAAGGATTTAAGATGAATACAAATATTAATACTGATTATTTTTTAAAGAATAATATAAAAACATTAACAATATATTTACTATTACCTGCTTTCTTATTGTTTATTTCTAAAAATTTTAGATTAATAAGTTATATAAAAGATACTTATGAATCATTTAATTTTTCATTTATAGAAAATGTATCTTTGTTATTAGGTATAATAGGATGTTTGGTTTCATATATAGCCTTATTATTAAGCCATTATAAAATAGATAAGGGAAATTTATCTTCTAAAAGAGAATACTTGGCAATAATAGCAATACTTTGTTGTTTTATACCTATAATTATTGTATACAATTATGGTAATCAAAATATTATTTATCATGGATATAATTTAATGATTTTATTTGTTATATTAGATCTAACAAAGGAATTAATAAATAGAGAAATAAATTTTATTGATAAAGATAAGAATAATAGAGCGTTTAAAATAAAAAATATATTAATTACATTAACGATTTATTTTTTAATATCTTTGTTAATATATCATTCAGAAACTAATATATGGTTTTTAGAATATTTAATAGCTTTTGTAATTACAAATTTAATTTTATTAATATACAAAAAAATAAAAAATATTAATATTTCTACTTATTCTTTTAATAAAGATTCTTTTAAAGAAGAAAGTAAAAGAAAAAAAATTATAGATTTAATGTTATTTTTTGCTCTATTTATAAATGTATATACATATATATTTATAAAAGCAATAATAGTTTATAATAAAGCTCCTATTTTACTAGTAATCTTGTTTTCAATTCCAGCACTTATTATTGTCTATCTTTATTGTTTTAAATATAGAAGTATTCATGAAGAATATATAAAAAATAATAAACATATTGTATTTATTAATATGGTTATTAAGGATATAAAAAATCAAAATATAGATCCTAAAACAATGAATTTAATAGAAGATTTAAATACTTATATTGTTCATGATTTTAATTCTTTAATGGTGTTTAAAAAGTCACTAAGAGCATTACATGAAGCAAGTAATCAAATATATTCAGAAGAACAAATTATTGCATATTTTAAAATAAAAAATTTATTAATAATGAAAAATAAAAAATATTTAGAAGAATCAAATTTAAAAAATGAAAATGAAATTAATATTATGAATGCTTTAAATTTAATTACAAATAAAGATATTGATTTCATATTTAATATATTCAATATTAAAAAAGAGAAATTTAATTATAAAAATTTGTGTAAAATGAATCATTTAAATTATTTAAAAAATATAAAGTTTATAAAATTAGAAGAAAATATAGAAAAAGAAATAAATGACATAATAGAAAATGCAATAAAAAATTTAAAAGAATATAAACATTTTGATAAAAATAATTAAATGATAAAATAAAATAAAACAAATATAAAAATTATGTCAAAAATAAAAGTAGAAAACGGTTATAATTTATTTTCTCCAAGATATAAATCGCCATTTAAATATAAAGATAAAGAGTTTTTTAATGTATATCAATTCATGTTATATTGTCAAACAAATAATGCTGGTTTAAAAGAAGAAGCAATAGATATTTTAAATGCCAGAAATAATCAAAAATTATATGAGTTAGATAAATATAATAAGAAAGGATTAAAAGGTTTTAGAGATAGCTTTAAAAATGGTAAGTTATCTGAAAATTTATCAGAATACTTAAAAGTAGGTATGAGAGAAAAATATAGACAAAATCCTGATTTAATGAAGGAGTTAATGGCTATTAATGTTAAGGATATCGACTTTAAAGAAGGTGTATTTAATAGCGATATTAATAAAGCATTTAAAGAAGGACTACAAAAAGCTGTAGAGCAAATAAAAATAGAACAAGAATTATCATTAATGAATGATAAATATGATAATGCTGCAAAAACTAAATTAAAATCAAAAAAATTAAAATAAAAAGCTTGATAAATGAAAATAGTTTTGTTATAGTATCAAAATCAACAAACATATAGGAATTAATTACATGAAATTTTATACTAACCTGCAACAACAACATTCACTTCAACTCCGTTGAAGGGCAGGTTTATACGTGTAGATAATTACATAAAACCTCCCCTTGGGAGGTTTTTTCGTTTATATAGTCTTAAAAACCTCTCTTTAAAATAAAAAAAATTAACTAACAAATAAATTAAAGAGGAAAATAAAATGAGTAATAAAAATTTTAATAAAACAACGAATATATCTTGGGCGAATAAAACTTGGAATGTAATTGCAGGTTGTGAAAAAATTTCTCCTGCTTGTAAAAACTGCTATGCAGAAGTAATCAGTTCGAGGGAGTCAAAAAAAGGTGTTTCTAAATTTGAAGGATTAACAAAAATTCCTGTTAATAGTGATAGACCTATTTGGAATGGGAAAATAAATGTAGCAAAAGAAAGATTGTTTAATGAGCCTAAAAGATGGAAAGAACCAAGTGTAATCTTTGTAAATTCAATGTCTGACTTATTCTATGAAGAAGTGTCCGAAGAGTTAATCTTTAAGATCTTTGATAAAATGATTGATTATAATTGGCACAAATACTTGGTTTTAACTAAAAGAGAAAAAAGAATGAAGGATGTAATTGATAAGTATTGCGAAGCAAGAAACTTAGAAGTATTACCTGATTTTATTTGGATTGGTGTTTCTGTTGAGGATAATAAAAGAGCAGCGTTAAGATTACCTTATTTAGCCTCAAGCCGTGTATCTGTTAAGTTCGTTTCAGCAGAACCATTATTAGAGGAAATAGATTTTTCTAAATATCCTACAATGGATTGGTACATAGCAGGTGGTGAGTCAGTAGAGATTGGTTACAATCCTATGGACGCAAGACCATTTGATGTGAATTGGGCAAGGAAAATTAGAGACTTTTGTAAAAAAGAAGGTGTAGCTTTTCATATGAAGCAAATTGGTTGCAACCCTGTAAATGCGGTTAAAACGAATTTTAAAGGTGATAAATTAGAAGATATACCAAAAGATTTATTAATTAGAGAATATCCAAACTGATAGTGTATGTGGACAATTATGACACTTGTATGTGTCATAACTGTCTACTTAATTAAAATTTTAGGAGAAAAGTTATGAAATATTGTACAAAATGTGATGAAGAAGTAATTGAATTACCATTAAGTTCTGATCCAGAAGGATTTAGACCTGATTATTTTTGTGGTGAGTGTAATACAAGATTTGGAACAAGTAAAAGTGGCAATTTTATAGTTTCAGAACCTTGCAATACTGCAAAAGTGGTTGAAGAAAATAGGGAATTGAAAATTACTATTAGAACAATGATGAAATTAAAAGAAAAAGACTCTTAATTGAGTCTTTTTTATTTTCAATAACTAAAATAAAAAATAATTTAATTATAAAATATAATATTTTTGATTATTATGTAAATAGAAGTTTGCTTGGCTCATAAAATTCTATAAGATGAAACTTACTTAGAGATTCTGTTTTCCAAAGCTCTTCTAAGAAATTATCTAATCTTTTCTCAAAATCTGAATTTTCTTGGACGTTTAAATCCATAAAAAAAATAGAATCTTGATAAACATGCTTGGTGGAAATCAATGAATCTAATATTACTAAGTAATAACCGTCATTACCTTGATCTTGAGATTTAAAATCAATATGAACGTTGTGTTTTTTTGCTAAATTTTTAAGTTCATTTTCGTGTTTTTTCCACTCTTGATAAGGGTTATCAAAATTTTCCATTTTCCCTATAGAACCATATCCAGTTCCAATATACATTCCCATTTCTATTCTCCTTTTTACAACTAATAAATATACCTGAAATTATAAATCAAAAATATATTTTTTCAATATAATATTTTAAATAAGATTTACATTTTTATTCTTTATTTGTGGTAATTTTATTGTTTCAGAACCGTGTAATACTTCAAAAGTAGTTGAATAAAACAGAGAGTTGAAAATTACGATTAAAACTATGATGAAGTTAAAAGAAAAAGACTCTTGATTGAGTCTTTTTCTAATAATATTTTTTATAATTTATAGCAATATTTTTGTTTATTTCTAATATATTTTTATCTTCATAATCCCTTTTTAAGTAATCAGTATAGAATTCAAAGCTTCCTCTGTATTTAATTATTAGCTCATTGTTGATTAATTCATTGAATACTTTTTCTTCTGATAATTTTTTTATTAAGTTGTCTTTGTTATCAAAGTTAATCAAATTAAAAATGGATTTTAAATCTTGCGTGAGCTTTTTAAATGAATCTAAATTATTATTGGTATCTTTTAATTCTGCAAATATTTCTTGGTAAAAAGAGTTTTTTATAAAATCATCTTGATAAAAATTATTTTTTATAACATTTAACAAATAATCTATATTAAAAAGTTTTGAAAGATAATCAAAATCAATTTTTTTCGAAGAATTAATAAAAATATAGGTTATAATTTTTAAAGCATTCAAATCAAGCTTAAAAACCTCTGAGTATACGTTTATTCTTTTATAAATAAAAAACAAAGCATTATAAGATTTTCTATTAAATGCTTCATTTAAAGACTCCATTATTTCTTTTAATTCTTCAATAAATCCATTAAATCTACTAAAATCTTCACCAAATTTGTTTTTTTCTTCAATATATAAAGGAAGTTCTAAATAATCAATTAGCTCTTTCCAATTTTTATAACCATATCTATTAGCAATAAAATTTAAAGAATCTCTTGAGTTTTTAAAATTATTAGTATTATCCTTTAAGCTTTCTTTTGCTATTTTTTTTAATAGTTTAACACTTATTTGGTTTGCATTTGTAACAAACTCCCCTGAATTTTTTATATTTTTATTGCTGAAATTAATTAAATTGTGAGTTTTAATAAATTCTGAATTAAATATATTAAATGTAGGTTGGAACATTCTTTGTCTTGCATTATTTAAATAATCTGTAAAATATTTCGTTGAGTTTAAAACTTCATTATTTATTATAACCTCTAAAAAATTAATATCCTTTATTTTTAAAGATAAAGATTTAAAATCAGAATTTAATAATTTTAATTGATATATTTCAATTAAAGCCTCAAAAGTATCCAAAAATCCAGAAATAAAAATAAACCAATTATTAATAAAATAATTATTTTCAATTTTAAAATTTTTTTGAAAATTAATATCTAATTTAGTGTAAAAAAATAATTTAATAAAATCAATTTCTTTATAAAAATCATAATCTTTATTTATTTCTTTTATTAAAAAATTAAAATTCAATAAATTTTAAAAATATTCAGGATCAAAAAAATCTGTATTTTTACAATATACGATAGAAATTAGTTTAGCTATATCTAATGAATCTTTATTTGTATCATAAGAAGAATTAAATCTTGCACTTAAATAATTTGAAATAATAAGCGGATCTTTTTGACTAAACGTAAAATCAATTTCTTTTAAAGATTCGACCATATTAAATATAAAAAATGCTAATTTAGGTTTTGCAACATTTAACTTCTCAATTGTTTTGTAATTCATTCTTAACAATGAATTGTCAATTAATGTATTCCAGCAGTTAAAGCCTTCTTCTTTAGCTACTAAGTCTAATGATTCTATATGCTTTATGTTTTTTTCTTTTTTGATATCCTTTGCTTTTTTCTTTAGCAAAGAAATTGGTATTGTTTTCATAATAAAATTCCTTATAAATTAGAATTATTTATAAAATGATAGTAATTTCAAATAATTCTTTTATAGTGAATTTATTTGATTAAAAATTTATTTATTATTTTATGTGTAATATCTTATTGATTTTGACAAAGACTATCGTTCAGGCTTATTACATAACCTTTTTTTATGTTATCTCAAATAATTTTGTTTTCAATGTATTTGCATTATTATTTTTAAGTTTTACATCTATTTTTGGTAAGTATGCGTGAAGCTAAAAAAGGTGTTTTTAAACTTGAAGAATGATCTATTTGGAGTAGGAATATAAATGTAGCAAGAGAAAGGTTATATAGTGAACCTAAAAGAAGGAAAGAACAATGATGAAATTAAAAGAAAAAGACTCTTAGTGAGTCTTTTTTTGTTTTTAGTGTATATCAATATTTAAAGAGTTTTTATGAAGATATTTATCATAAGATAAATCTTCTGGTTTAGGAAATATAAGTTTTATTCCTAATGCTCTAAGTTGAGAATAAAGACAAGGTTCTAAGATAAAATCTTTTGGATACTTATCAAATATAATGTAAACTCTATTCTTTGTTAGACCACTGTTTTTTTTTACTTTCACTGATTGAAATAAGGTTGCTTATTATTTCATAAAAAAATGAATAGAAAAATATTTTGTTATATAAATCATCAGTATCAAAGAGTTCTATAGGTTTTTCTGATACAATTTTTGCAATGTTTAAATATTTATTATGAGTTATATTAAGTTTTGTTTCAATATTTTTAAGTAATGATTCTATTTTAAGAAAGTTATACATTTTAGATATATATTCTCTAATACTTTCATCATGAATCTCTGAATCTGTATATTTATTATATTTTTCAAATAAATTTTTAAAATCATATAAAGCAGAAAAAATTTCTGATAATTCTATTTTTTCTTTATGATAAAACTTAGTATTAATACATTTGTATACTTGGTGTATAAACATATTTAAAAAAGAATGAATTTCTTCATTATTAATATTTTCTTCATTCAATCCTTTTGTTATAAAATTTTGAAATTGTTCTTCATTTTTTAAATTTAAAAACTGAGTATTTTTAGTTATAGGATAAATCCATTTTCTCATATTTGATTCTGGATTATAAAAATTATTTCCTGCTCTAAAATGAATATAAGTCATATCCTCGCTTTTTTTTATTTTATCTTTAATTTTATCAACCTGCTCATAATATAATTCACCATATGTTGATAACATAGAATGTTCTTTGGGGATTAATATTTCAGTATTATTTATATTAGTCTTATTATTTTTTTTAAGCATATTTTTTTTCCTTAATTATTTTCCTTTAAAAAAATATATCATAAAAATAAAGAAAAAAAATTAATTATTGTATTGATTAACATAGCATACACCTTGGTTATCTTCTTTATTAAAATTATTTAAAATCCTCAATAAGTTAAAAAAAGTATTATTTGATTAATTATTAATGACATAACAAGGTTCATCTCCTGAATTGTCAAAATATACCTCAGCAGAACAATCATAAATCAAATCAACAGAACTAATATAAAAAAGACGGTAATCAGCAATATTTTCATTAATTGTATTTTCTAAAATTTCAATAATATCATTAACTGTTAATTGTTTTGTTTTTTCTTCTTTAAAAATATTTTCACTATTGTATTTAAAAAATATACTTTGATATTTAAGATCTTTATCAGCCTCATGGAAGCTAACAATTTCAGAAGTTATTTCAGTGATGCCGAATACGTCTTTTGGATAGTGATAATAAACATTTAAATTACGTTTATCTTTTGGTATTTTTTTTAAGTTTTCTAATAGATTCATGGAGATTCCTTATTTAATTTCAATAATATAGCATTCTTCTACAATACCAAAGCAACTATATGAATCTTTTGTAATAGAGCTAATTTGATATTCTTTTCCACCAAGACCTGTTAAAACGCTATATTTAACATCTTTAATATCTTCTCTTAGATTTAATTCTAAATTACTTATTAAATCTTTGATTGTTTTAATAATATTAATGGAAAGTTCTTCATATTCACCATCTTCCTCATAATATTCAAGATTTAAACCTTTTGCTTCACAATAATTTTGGATATAGTCTTTATCAAAATCTGAATTTCTAACAGATAAAATTTGACAAAATTCTCCATTAGATTTCTTAAATATCTTAGAGCTAACAACATCAACACTTCTAATGTTTCCAACCATTGTAGACATGCGTATAAAGATAGGTAAAGAAAGTTCTTCTTCTGAAAGATTTTTTAATGTTTTTAATAAATCCATAGTCCCTCCAATTAATAAGGTATTATATCATTATTGAAAATAAAATGAAAGAAAAAAAATGATTTTTAAAAATGAGAAATTTTTAATGATTTAAATAATTTATCGACAATTTTAGAAGTTTCAATTTTGCTATCTTTTTTATAATCATCTCCGTCAAGAGAATAAAAACCTCTAATCTTTAAAGTATTGTCCGAAATTTCAAAAAAAACATTAATGACATAATGAATATAAGAATCATCTTTATTGATATTAATTATTTTAAAACAAGCATTTTTTATGTTTTCAAATCCTTTAATATTCCTTAAATCTTCTTCAGGACTATTAAAAATAGAAGAATAATCCTCTTCAATTAATATTAAATATTGATCTTTTTGATTAAAAAAATTTATGTCTTTTTCGATTAAATGATTATAAAGTGCTTTATAATTTGTTCTTTTTTCTTGTTTTAGATTTAATTCAATTAAATGTTCATTATAAATTTTCATAATTTAACCTTTTATTGTTTAAATAAATTATTAAATAATTCAACATTAATATCTTTATCATGGAAATATAATTCAACCTGACATTTTTTTAATTCTGAAAATTGAATGATTTCAGGCTTGATATCTAAATATATGTTTCCAAAAAAATAAGGTTGACTAAGTATATAGTTAACTCTCATTAAAGAATAAAAGAAGCGTTCTTTATTATTTAAGCCAAAATGATTAAAAACTTCTTTTGAAATTAAAGCAATTTTTTCGTTATTATTATTTAAATTATTTTTAATACCTTCAATAGATATGTTTTCATATATACTATTCTTAGATGCTGGTTGATTTATTGATTCAAGGTATTTAAAAATTAATTGAAATTCATTTTTTGTTTCTTCATATGCATTTTCTTCATAATCAAAACTATTTTTAATATCACAAAATAAAAAACAAAATTCTTTAAATTCTTCTTCATTAAAATTAATTTGATATTCATAATTAGTCAAATCTAATTTTAATTTATTTGTATAATTCGGATTAAAGATTCTTTTGCATTGAGGTATAATATTATCTAAAAATATAAAATGACAAGAATATCCATTATTGAATTTACCATCGTGGATATATTTCTCAATATATTTTTTATAATTAGAAGTTAATTCATTTAATTCGTCTTGACTAAGATATAAAATATTTTCATATTCTTCATTATAATACGTTGCATTTAAGTGTTCAAAATCTTGATAACCAAGAAATTGAGATAATAGATCACAAATAGTATTTTTTGATATTACTTTTTTATTATCTTTTTTTAATTTATCAAATAAATAATTTCCATCTTCTATAACGTATTTATTTAAACTATTAAATGTATAAATCATTTCAATCCTTATTTAA
>CEPZ01013722.1_pt1 | contig 26679 bp, 29 predicted proteins | sample 530461 | NCBI WGS metagenome assembly CEPZ01 (sample SAMEA2620106, study PRJEB7988) | marine metagenome | isolation source: saline water (ENVO:00002010), including
AAGTCCTTTTTTTTGAATTTTTTGTTGTCGAATTTTTTATTTTTCATGATGTTATAGTGTAATGTGGGTTTAAAAGGGTGATGGTTGAGTGTTGTTTAGTTTCTTTGAATTTTTACCACTCCTTAACAGAACTAAACGTTTAAAAACACTTTTCTGTTCTTCCTTTTACGAAGAAGAAGGAGGTTAATATGGAAGAAGAAACAACTACGGAAGGAGCTGAAGGGGCTGTTGAAGAAGCTAGTGCTGAGCCTGCTGCTGAAGCTGCATCTACTGAAGAATCATCATCTGAAGAAGCTGAAGGTGGAGGGGAAATTGGTGGAGAAGCTGAAGCAACTCCTGCTGAAGAAGCTGTGACTGAGGAGGCACCTGCTGCTGAAGAACCAGCTGAAGAGGCTAGTGCTGAAGAAACACCTGCAGAAGTACCTGCTGCTGAAGCTGAAGAAGAATCTACAGAATAAATTTAAGTTTTTATTTTTTTAATCTATTTCTTTTTATTTTTTGTTGATTTAGAAAAAATATAAACCACTGCCTTTAGGTAGTAGACTTTGCTTTTGGCAAAGTCATTTTTTCTAACTCCTAAAAACAAGACCTGTAACAAACCACACCTTTTAAGGTGTGGTGGCCATTGTTTTTTTGATATAATAATTTTTTAGAGAATTGTTTGGTTTAAATTTTCTAATGCAATCTGGTTTATCATATCTACTACGTAATCGCTTTGTAAGGCGAATCCTAGATTGTCTCCAGTTACTTTGAAATTATTTATTCCTATTACCTTTCCATTACTGTTTATTAAGGGTCCTCCTGAGTTTCCGGGGTTTAGGGCTGCGTCTGTTTGGATGTATGCAGGTAATTTGTTGATTCCTTGCCTGTTTACTCCTGATACTATTCCTTCTGAGACTGAGAAAGATAATCCTAAGGGGTTTCCTATGGCTATTACTTTTTCGCCTATTTGCACATTGTCTATTGAATCGAATTCTAAGGAATCGTAATTTCCTCCTATTTTAAGTAATGCTATGTCTAGTTGTTGGTTGTATCCAACAAGTGCCATTGGTTTGATTAGCCTTTCTGATGTTAGAGCGTTTGCACTGGTTGCTCCGGCTAGCACATGAGCGTTTGTAACTAAGTAGCCTTCGTTTGTTATTATAAATCCGGTTCCTTGGGCTTGATCAGTTCGTATGCTGACTACTGAAGGTATAGATTGTTCTATTATTCCTGAGAAATCTGCGCTGGCTTTTGCTTTTAGTTGAACAATTTCAGTTTCTAGATTTTGGTTTGCTTTTAAAAGAGAATCTGATAGTTGATTTATTTTACTTTGTAATTCTGCGTCGTTGTTTTTAATTTTTTGGTTGGTAGATGATTGGTAGAAATCTAGAGCTTGGTTTGTTTCTGCGAGTTTGAGTGAGAGAGTTATTGTGAAAGATAGTTGTAGGGCTAGTAACAGGACCATTAGTAATAACAAGTGGACTATGTATTTTTTTGTCCAGTGTTCTTGGGGTTTCTTTTTGTTTTTTGTATCAGTCTTTTTTTGTTTTGGCATGTTGTTGCTACTATTGTTTGAGAAAGATTGATGGGTTTAAATAGGTTTTGAGGAGGGTTATTCTTCAACGGTGTTCAAATCCTGAAAATGTCTTAATCCAAATGTTTTTGTTTTGTCTGTAATCCTTATATCATATACATCAACACCACACAGACTAAATTCTTCCTGTAAACTTGATAGTACTCTTTCTTTAATTTCAGTTAAATCTTTGTAAATTCTTTCAGTTTGATCTGATTCTCCGTTACCTTCATAAGTATTAATGTCTTGCTCTGACTCTAGTGATTTAGTTAAACTCTCGTTTCCTACTGCTTCAGCCATCTTAACAAGAACCGATTCATTAGGAAGACTTTCGCTATTTCCTCGTCTAAGATTATCTCTTTTAGAATAATCTCTTGCCTCTTCAGTGAGATAACCTCTTCCACTCATCTCTAAATAACTTCTAAGATTCTTGAAATTCATCAAACATTCCCTTGCATCTACTATTCTATATTTTATTATACCTGAAAGACTACAGTCCTCATCATCTTTTGTTTCTACAGATGAGTTTGCAAGATCTAATGAATCTTTTCTTATATCTTCTATTCTTATTGATTGAAAGAATGGACAGTATAGATACACCCATGGGTCTTTTATTAATTTTGTATCAGATCCCCAACTAAACTTAACTCCTTGTTCGTATGAATGGATGGTTCTTACCGGTAGTGCATTAAGAACATTCTTAAGAAGTCCTGGAAGTATTTGGGTAAAGTCATATGTCATCTTTTTATATTCTGTTTATATTTAATACTGTACTAGAATCAAGTTTTGGGGCACTAACCAAACAACAATCCGCCCACCTGCTTTTCAGCGAAGTTTATAATGAGTTTGAGTTTATAAAGATTTGGGGTGTTTGTTGTATTGAAGGGGTTGTTGATTTCTAGCTACATAAAGTTTAAATAATAATCAAGTTATCCTAAGATAGGGATAGTGGGAAATTAAATTTCTAGCTGTTCGTTTAGAAAATTGATATAAAATGGATGATAAGAAGAGCGTGATAAGTGGTTTGGTTGAGGATGCTATTACTGGGTTGGGGTTGGATTTTGATGAGGAGCCGGTGAATAAGGCAGGGGTTTTTGATAGAGGATTTGGAGTTGTGAGTAGTTCTGATAAGAGAGGGGCGGTTGGGAGTGTTGGGGAGGGTGATGAAAGAGATAATAATGGAGGAAATGTGGTTGCGGGCAATGGTGCTAAGATGGAAGAGGAGCCGGTTAGATGGTTTTCGGAGTTGACTAATGATGATGTGTTAATTGCTGGGGGGAAGGGGGCGAGTTTGGGGGAGATGTATCAGAATAAGTTTCCAGTTCCACCGGGATTTGTTGTGAGTGCTAAGAGTTTTAATTATTTTATAAGTAAGAACGGAATTAAAGAGAGGATTTATGAGATATTGGAAGGGTTAGATAGAGATGATACTGAGGAGTTGCATAAAGCTAGTAAGGAAATTAGGGAGTTGATTGAGAAACAGGAGATGCCTAAGGATTTGGAGGAGGAGATATTGGAGTCTTATAAGATTTTGGGGAGTGAGAAGGTTGATGAGAGGGGAGTTAGTGCGACTGCTTTGCAGATTTTAAAGAATGCTCAAGAGCCGATTTTTGTTTCAGTGAGGAGTTCGGCTACTACTGAAGATTTGGTTGATGCGAGTTTTGCGGGACAGCAAGAGAGTTTTTTGAATGTTAAAGGAGATGCGAGTTTGATTGATCATGTTAAAAGATGTTTTTCTTCATTGTATACTCCTAGAGCAATATTTTATAGAAGTAAGAAGGGGTTTTCTGAGAGGGAGGCTCTTTTGGCTGTTGTTGTTCAGAAGATGATTGATAGCGAGAAGAGTGGTGTTGTTTTTTCTAAGAATCCGATTAGATCTGATGAGAGTATTGCTATCGAGGCTGTTTTTGGGTTGGGAGAGGGGATTGTTAGTGGAAGGATTAAGCCGGATAATTATGTGGTTAGTAATGATTTGAAAATTGAGGATGTTAAAGTTGCGGATAAAAAGATTGCTGTTGTTCGTGCTGCGAGTGGGGAGAATGGGATTGCTAAGTTGAATCGGGAAAGAAGTAATCAGCAGGTTTTGACAAATGGGGAGATTTTAGAGGTGGCAGATTTTGCTCAGAAATTGGAGAAGCATTATGGGAAGCCACAGGATATTGAGTTTGCTGTTGAGATGAATAAAGTTTATATTTTGCAGTCTAGGCCGATTACGACGGTTCATAAGGAGCAGGAAGAGGGGGAAGAGTTGAGTGGTAATGTTTTGTTGGAGGGGTTGGGAGCTAGTCCGGGTGTTGGGATTGGAGTTGTTAGGATTATTAAAGAGATGGGTGATCTTGAGAAGATTAAGAAAGGCGATGTGTTGGTTACTGAGATGACTAATCCTGATATGGTTGTTGGGATGCAGAAAAGTGTTGCGATAGTTACTGATGAAGGTGGGTTGACGAGTCATGCGAGTATTGTTAGTAGAGAGATGGGGATTCCTTGTATTGTTGGGACTGGAGAGGCAACTGCTAAGTTGAAAGAGGGGATGAAGATTACGGTGGATGGTAGGAGTGGTAGAGTTTATGAAGGAGAGGTTGGAGAGAGTAGTGTTGCTGAGGTTAAGGAAGCTGTTAAGACAGATAAGGTTAATTTGAAAGTTATCGTTGATCTTCCTGAATTTGCTGAGAGGGCTGCTAGGTCTGGGGTTGAGGGTGTTGGGTTGATGAGGTTGGAAGGGGTTATTGCGAGTTTTAGTAAGCATCCTTTGTATTATGAGAAGAATGGTACGTTGGAGGAGTATAGTGGATTGTTGGCTGAGGGGATTGGTAAGATTATTAAACATTTTAGGAAGATGTGGATTAGGGCTAGTGATATTAGGACTGATGAGTTTAGTTCTTTGGAAGGTTCGCCTGAGAGAGAGATTAATCCAATGTTGGGATTTCATGGAGTTAGATTTAGTTTGAAGCATCCTGATATTTTGAAGGCTGAGTTGATGGCGATTAGGAAAGTTGCGGAGTTGAATCCTGAGAAGAAAATTGGGATAATGTTTCCGCAGATAATAAGTATAGAAGAAGTTAGAAAGTGTAAGGAATATTTTGATGAGATTAAGACGGATAATATGGAATTTGGGGTGATGATTGAGACTCCGGCGAGTGTTCAGATAATTGATGAGATTTGCGATGAGGTCGAGTTTATTAGTTTTGGGACGAACGATCTTACGCAGTTTACTCTTGCGGTGGATAGGGGAGAGGATAATGTGCAGTATTTGTATAATGAATTGCATCCGGCTATTTTTTCGCAGATTAAGAAAGTTATTGAGGCTTGTAAGAAGAAAAATGTTGAGACGAGTATTTGTGGGCAGGCAGGGAGTAAGAAGGAGATGGTTAAGTTTTTGGTTAATGCGGGGATAGATAGTATAAGTGTTAATGCTGATGCGGCGCATGATATTGCTATTTTGATTAATGAGCTGGTTGGAGAGGTTGTCGAGGTTGAGAAGGTTGATGAAGGGGTTGAAGGTGAGGTAGTGGGTGGGGTTGAGAAGGTTGATGAAGGAATTGAAGGTAGGTCAGAGGTAGAGGTTGATGGAGGATTGGGAGTTGATGAAGGGGTTGAAGTGGGGGTTGATGGAGGATTGGGAGTTGATGGTGTGGTTGGAGGAGGGGGTCTAGTGGCTGAGGATAAAATTGGAGTAAAGGTTGATGGAGGAGTTGAAAATAAAGGAGAGGTTAATGAGGAGGCGGAGGTTGATGAAGTGGCTAAGGAAGAAGTGAAAGTTGAAGAGAAGGAAGGAGAGGTTGTTGAGAAATTAGGAGAGGAAGAGAATAATCAAGAATTTAGTAAGGAGATGGAAGAGGTTAGGAAAGAGGTTGCTCCGAAAGAAGGGGAGCAGGTTTTGGAGATTGAGGTTGAAGAGGTGGGTAAGGTTGAGAGGGTTGGGGAGTTGGATATTGATGAATTGAAAAGGGAAAAGAAGAGATTGAAGAATAGAGAGAGAAGGAATAAGAAAAAGGAAAAGATGAGGCGGTTGAAGGCTGAGGGGAAATGGAGTAAAAAGGGGGGTATGGATTTGGAGTTTGGTAAAAATGTTAAGGATGATAAGAATATTGAGTTGGAGAGGAGTAGTGAAGAGATTGTTGTTGAGGAGAAGTCGGATCAAAATTTGTTGGATAGTGGTAAGATTGAGTTTAAGGCTGAGAGGTCGGGAATTGATAAAGAGGATCTTGAGCCGAATATTGGACCTATTGAGCCATTTAATGATTTGAGTAGAGTTAAGAGAGAGGGTGAGGAAATACAAGAAAGGGTTGAAGAAGATAATGAAGATAAGATAGAGGAAAATGAGAGAGCTGAGGATAAGATAGAGACTAATGTTGAGGAAGTTAGTTTGGAAGAGGAGAAGGAAGATAAGGTTATGGAAGAGTTGGGGGATGTTTTGGATAGAAGTGGGGGGAAGGATTTTGAGGGAGATGTTAAGGAAAGTGGTGAAGAGAGGGTTAAGGAAGATATAAAAGAGATTAGTGATAGTTTGGATGAGGGTAAGGATAAAGAAAGTGTTGAGGTGTATAAGCCTGAGGTTAAGGAAGAAAGAGAAGAGAAGAAAGAGTATAAGTATGATTTTGATGATTTCTAGATAAATAGGATATTTGTTACTACTGGATAGTTTATAAAAATAGAAAGGTTTATATAGTATAAATGGTTGTGGATAGTAAGAAAAACAAGAGATAAAATGGTAGATGAGTTTGAAAAAGCTGTTGGTGAAAGAGCAAATGTTGAGGTCTTAGGTGGTGCTATAGAAAATTCTCAGAAGCAAGCTGAACAGCAAAAAGCTTTAGAGGAAGCTGTTATGGGTTCTGCTTATGAAGGTGCTACTCCAGAACAGAGGGCTGAAGCTACTCAATTTTATTTAGGTGATCCTGAGAGGGCTAAGAGTTTATATAAGAAGAAGAAGAAAGAATTGTCTGAATCTCCTAAGAATCTTGAGGGAATTTTGAGTGATGCACCGTTTGAAGTTATGCCGGTAGTTTTAAATTCTGTTGAATATGAAGATGGAAGTGATATAGGCTCTTATCATAGTGTATTTCAAGCTTTTAATACTTATAATGCAACTGAGAAAGCAGTTGAAGAAGGGAAAGCTAAAAAAGAAGATTTGAAAAAAGCTCAGAAAAAGGCTAGAGCAGTTGCTATGGGTAGGTTTAGAAAGGTAATTGAAAATACTGAGATGGGTGCTGATACAAAGAAATTTTTATTAATGTATGCTGATGATCTTTCAAAAGCTGAAGATGAGATAGGAATTAAGATATCACTGAGACATTTGGAGAAATATGCTGTAGAGGCTCAAAAATATCTGACTAATAAGGATAATGAGAATGAAGTTGTTTCTTATGTGAAAAAAGTTGCAAGTAAGGAACCTGAAAAAGTTTATAATGCTATTACAAATCCAGCTTTGTTTCAAGCTGGTTAAATTTAATTAATTAAAATGGTAACTATTGATTGCTCATTATCCGATGTAAACCCTTTAGTGGTCGAAAGAGATGGATATATTCTTAGAAAAATAGAATTTATGGCAAGATCTGTTGTGAGAAGAAGGCTTACCGGAGTTGAAAAAGACAAGACTAGGGATGATCACTTGAAACAATTGTCAAAAGTATGTGAGGGTAGGGGAGTCACTGAGGAAGAAATTGGAGAATATGTTCGTATTTATTACGATAAAATTAGAAATTACCCTTGCATTACCCGATAATTAAACTAGTCCAAGATATCGTTTAATATTCTAACTGATTCTTTAAAGAAATCTTTTGATTGTTTTTGGTAATCGTCTATTACTTTTCCTTGGATGTCTTTGATTTCTCCGTGGATTATTTGTTTGTGTGTTTTTGAGACTTCCTTGAGGTTGTTTACGTGTTTTTTGTTGAGTAGACCTTTGTTCACGAAGTGTTCTGTTAGTAATTTAGGGATGTGTTCGGGGCTTGGGGGTAGAACGTTGACTGCCATTAATATGGCTTGTGAGGATTCTACGAATGACCAGAAGCATCCTTCTACTGAACTGAGTTTGGATATCCTTGATCTTAGGATGTGATCGGGGACTCTGTTGAGAATTGAGTAGATAGATTCTAGAGTTAGTTTGATTCTTCCTTCTTGTAATAGCATTTTTAACGGGCTGAAAAATCCTCCGCGGTCTATTAGGGCTGCGCCGTATCTTATTATGTTTACTACGACGGGGTCGCCTTTTTGTAGGTCCTCCCACCAAGTTGTTAGTTTTACGGTGTTGATGTGTAGGTCTTTTTTGTAAGGGTTTGATTGGATTAATTTTCCTAGCTCTTCCCTATACCATGAAATGAACTTTTCGTCAAACTTTACCGTGGCATCGTCTACGATTATTACTATGTCTATGTCTGATCCGATTACTCTTTTGTGTTTGGTGGTTGATCCGAAGAGAATTACTGCCTTTGCTAGGACATCAAATTTTTCGTGGACTTTCTCGGCGAAGTCCATTGCGATGTCTTTTGTGGTCGTTAGTTTTAGTGTGGGAACTTTGCTTTTTTTCATGGGCTTCTTTTTAGAACTCTTGTTATGTTTTTCTATCACCATCTTCGAATAATAAGGAATAAGTTGTTTTTAAATTTGTTGGATTGGAGAATGTGCAAGAAAAGAAAGAAAAGAAAAAAGAAAAAGTTTTAGTTTATGTTCTTCCAGACTTTGCATCTGTGGCAATAGTATTTGCCCCAGTTGACAAAAACCGGTTGATCTTTGTGGACCTCGCAATTGGGAGGTTCGTCGTCGCTTTCCATTTGTATCACCTGAAAGGTTCTTTTAAAAATTCAATTTGTTTTATAAAGCTTGCTTGTCCTTGAAAAGTGGTTTTTATTGAGGATAAAGTTTATAAATAGCAAGTTCATTGCGTGCAAAGTAGTGCAATAATGTTTATAATAAAGATAGTCTTTAGTTTATCATGAGATATCCGGAGCTTTTAGTTTCTATAACCTTAGGGTTTGTTTTTGGAATTTGGATGTTAGTTGGATTTAGTTTGTCTGTTCGGTTATCGATAGTTTTGGGTTGTACTTTCGGAGGGTTAATGGTATGGGTTGAAAGAGGATTATTGGGTGGAGATTATGTTCATTGTATTTATGATTTTAATGCGACTAAAGTGAAGAGACCTTTACGTGATTTGAAATACTTTAATGTTGAAGATGATGAGGCGGAGGCTAAGCATTGGAGAAGATTTAATACTTCTGATCCTTGGAATATATTTGATACTGCAGAGTCTCTTGCTGGATATAGGGAGAAGAAGTTGTTAGTGGAGAGAATTGGGGTATAGAGAACTTTGAAATAATACAATTTCAAACCCCTCTAAGAAAAACTCAGAGAACTTGTTCTCTGATTCATTCAACTCCAAAGGAGTTGAAGACTTTGCTGTGATTTCCTTAAAAATTTTTAATTTTTAATACATTCAAAATCTTTGATTTTGAAGTCTTCGGAAATGTCAATTATGCAAAGTTTTCTATAGTAATTATGCAAGGTTCTTTATAGGATATTTTTTAAACTCTTTTGTCTATTTGTTATTATGAAAAGAGTGATGGTTTTTGGGAGTTATGATTTGTTGCATGATGGTCATAAGTATCTTTTTAAGAAAGCTAAGAAATTGGGAGATGAGTTGATTGTTGTTGTGGCTAGGGATAGTACGATTGAGAGGGTTAAGGGGGAGAGTCCGTTATATGGTGAAAGAGAAAGGTTGGGGAAAGTTGATGAGGTTGAGGATGTTGATAGGGCTGTTTTGGGATATAAGGGAAATAAGATGAGAATTGTTGAGAAGATTATGCCTGATGTGATTGCTTTGGGATATGATCAGAATAGTTTTGTTGAGCTGTTGGAGAAAAAGATTAAGGATGAGGGGTGGAGGATTGAGGTTGTTAAGATTGGGAGTTTTAAGCCGAATAAGTTTAAGAGTAGTTTGTTGAAGAAGGGTTAGAGTTTTAGAAGGGTTTTAAGTTGAGTGTTTATTTGGTTTATGTAATTTTGTTCTAAACTTCCTATTTTGTGGATTAGTCTTCTTTTGTCTGTTGCTTGAATCTGGAAAATAAGTGCTACGGATTCCTTGTTCAACCTATTGGTGTTAGAATGATCGATCTTTATTGTATGTTGGTATTTAATTGTACTTAAATTAGAGGTTATCGGGATAGTGATTAAAATATTAGAAGTAACATCTGAGATTATTAGTACAGGCCTTTTCCCTAATTGTTCTTTTCCGTCGTATTGTGGTAAATTTGCTAGCCATATCTCTCCTTTATTTGTCATTAAGATGTTCCTTTTCCCATTTTAGCAAATCTTCTTTACCAGCTTCTTCCCACTCTTTCGTTTCTAAATCTAGTTCTTTTTCTGAATCAGACTTCATTTGGTCTTTTATATTTGCAACTTCAGATTCCAATTGAAATAGTTTTGAGATTATTTCTTGCTTGCTTAATTCTATTTCTTGTTTCATTGTTTTGATAAGACTAAAAGATATATAAAATTAACTAGTATTGGTTTTGTTGATTGAAGTAGATTTTAGATCGATGTTATTGATTAGGGGCTATAGGCTAATCAATGTTATTGATTAGGATTACCCGAAAACCTTCCGCGGTCTCCGGCGACTTCTCCGCCTAATTCTATTGGGAGGTTTTGGAATCCGGCTCCGTAGAGGCTATGGTGGACTTGAGGGCTAATGGGTCCTTGGCCTGAGAAGTAGCCACTGTAAGCTCCGGCGTTTGCCCATCCTGGGCCACCTTGTGCGGCCATGGCGTAAATTGGGGAGTCTAATCCTTCGATGCTAGGTTTGAAAGGGTTTCCTCCGCCTTTATCTGCGAAATGTTGCCACCAATTACCAGCTTCGACTATTTCCTTTCCCTTAAAACCTGCTTTTTTAATTTCATTGATCATAGGTTTTAGAGGGACGTTACCCATTCCCATTGGAAGTTCGGTGTGATCTAGTCCGAAGTTATCTGATAGATGAACGTGTTTTACGTAAGGGGCAATTTCTTTTGTTTGTTTGATGAGATCTTTTTCTGTATAGCCTTTTTTTCTCATCATGTTTATATGGCCAACGTCCCAGGTTGCTCCGATCATGTTTGCTGCGACTCTTTCTGCTTCGGATCCGGACATACCTTCCCTCTTTAAATTTTTGGCTAGTTGGGTTCTTGAGGATTTTATTAAATCTCTGAGATCTTCTCCTGTTGATAGGCCTTCTCCGCCGGGAGGGTTTTCGATGCTAATTACTGGAGCTGCATTGCCATGTTTACTGTAAGCAGATTGGGCCACGTTAGCAAAAGTTTCTGCGGATTTTTCTATTGCAAAGTCTCTTAAAGGGCGGAAGGTTTGGGGGGTTGAATCCATATTGGATAGTGTTGTTATTCCTTTGTTTACAACATCTCTCAGATCATCTAATTTTTTTGGATCGTCTTCAAAATCTTTTGTTATTTTATCTTTTGCAAAATTTGCAAATTCCAGTAATTTCTTTCTATCTGCTTCATCTTTGAATCTTTCATTTGCAACCATTGATTTATCAAATAGATCTTTGATTCTCCTGTAAGATTCTTTTAGATAGACTTTACCATAATCGAATTCTCTTTTTGAGTCCTTGAATTCTTCTTTTTGTTCATCGCTAAGATGAGGATTTCTATTTATCTCATTTAAGTCTATTTTTGGTAGATCTTTGTATCCTGCACGTGCAAGTTTCTCAGCTCTTTCTAATGCATGTTCTCCAAACTGAATTGATTGATGGATACTTGAAAGGCTGTTTAACCAGAGTTCTTTATTTCTTCTGTCTAATTCTCTTTTTGAATCGAAGCCGAGTTTTTTTCCGGTGAATTGGCCGTCTTCTCCTAAGTATCTGCCTTCGTCGTTTATCTGGCCAACTTGTCCGGTTGTTTCGTCTATTATCATTAGTCCTTTTTTTACCATGGTCGATTTTCCGTCTTTGTCTTGAACCATGACGTGAGGCTCGAAATTTGGTAGGTTGGCTGTTGAGTGGAATGTTACTGGTGTTCCTCCGTCTTCGCTTAATTTTCTTGCTCTTAGTAATGCGGATTCCATTTGCTTTTCAACTCCGACTCTGTTTTCTTCTTGATAGCCTTGCTGTCCTTGTCCCATCTCAACCCCTGAAGCATTTAATAATGGTCCGTGTAAAGTTAAATCACTGCCCGTTAGTTTTGAGATTCTTCTCATTTCATCTAAGTGTTGTTCAGGGATTGATTCTAGAACGTTTGCGAAAGTTCCTTGGACTTCCACTGTTTGAACACCAGGATTTAGTCTTAGGTTTAACTCTCCTAATTGATTTGCAGTTCGTGGGTCCATAGAGATTCCTAGATTTCCTACGGAAGTTTGATAAGGAGAGGGTTCTGAGTATGCGTTTGAGGATGGTGCCCCTTCGTAGAATGATTCGTATGATGCCATAATAATTGCCTCTTGTAGAGATAAGTTAGAGGGAATTTATATAGTTTGTGGATGGGTTTTGGATGTTGGTTTTATAATGTAGGTACTTTTAACCCCAAAATCTACGTTCTTCTCTTTCTTTTTCTATTTTTCTTTCTTCATCTGTTTTATCGAATCCAGTTGGTTGTTGTCCGAAGTCTTGAGGGGCTGCTGAATATGCATCTTGTCCTGCTCCATTTGGGGCTAGGTCATATGAGGATGAGGCTCCTAAATTGTCGTAGGGCATGCTTGTTGATTCAGGGTTTTGGATTTTGTTGAGATCGTAGATTCCTGCTTCTGGTTGTTCTTCTGGTTCTTCTTCGTCTATGAATCTGACGGTTCTTCTTTCTAGACTTTCGGAGGGATCACCTAGTTCTTCTAGACCTGGATTGATGGGTTGGAAATTGCCCCTTAAATCTGGTATGAATGATTCTTCAATTATTTCTAAGGGTTGATCTTCGGAAGGTTCTTCTAGGATTTCTTCTAGTTCTTCCTCGGTTTCATTATCTTCCTCTTCTGGCATGGAAAATAGAGTAATAGGAAATATATAATGTTATCGTTGATAGATTAAACTCCGAAAAATTTCTCTGCTTCGCCTTTGGGAGCGGTGGGTTGAGCTTTTAGAGTATCGCTTCCTCCGCCGAAAGGGAAAGATCCCATACCATATGATTTCTTTAATGTATCATAGATTAGAAATCCTGCGTCCATGGCATCGATAATTGCTAAATTTCTAACATATTTTTCTGCATAAGAATCTTTTTTTGCTCCTTTTTTCTTTAGTTTGTCTGTTTTTTCTTTGTCTTTTTCTTCATCAGATTTTTTATTTCTACCTGGGAAAAGATTGAATAGTTCTGAGAAGGGATTTGTGTCTTTTTCTTTTTTGTCTTCTTTTTCTGTCTCTAAGAATTCATCTAAATCTACTTCTAATTGAGCGAGTGAATCGTCGGTCATGCCTTGAACTAGTTTTAGTGCATCGTTGACATCTGATTTGTCTAGCTCTGCTTCCATTAATTTTATTTCATCTTCATTTAATGCATAGGATTTGAATTCGATTTCTGCTTTTCCGCCCATGGTGTAATGTTGTCCGGTTTTTTGTGGGATACCTATGAATCTGAAGTCTACGATAACTACTATATAATATGGTCTTATCTTTTTCATTCTCTTGAATTCTTCTGGGAGTTGTGAACCTCCCATTCTGTGGTATGTGGTTGCATCTCCAACTTTGAAGTCTCTCTTTCCGAATAATGTTAATTGTAGAATTACTGTGTTGAATGCAGTTACTAGGGCTGCGTCTTTATCTGCGATGCCTTCTTCTTGTGCGAGTTTTTCCGCGGCTTTGAGGTAGGGTTTTGCCCATCTTGCTTGTAATCTTAGGGAATCTACTTGGCTTCTTAGATAGGTTTTTTCTATCTCGAATCTTTTTTTGAGTTCTGAATGTGATCTATCTTTCCAATCGTTGAATTCTTGGACTCTTGGTTTTAAGATTCTTTTGACTCTGTCGTTTAAATCTATTTTGTCTACGTCTTTTGGGGTTTTTGCGACAAGGAATGCGTCCCTTAATGTTACAAATTGTAGATTCCCGGAAGATAAAGCGTTGATGCTTCCTTGTCCTCTTTGGATGTCTACCTTGTCCATCCAGATTTGTTTTAAAGATAAACGTCCTGCTTCGGCTTCGGATTTGTCCTTTGAATTTGCTGCTTCGTATTGATCTAAACGGATTTTGAATTCTTTTAAGTCGTATAGTAAATTTAGAACGCTTCTTAATACGGTGTTAATTGTTGCCATGATTCTAGAAGATTCTTGTTGCATCTGTGATTTTTTTTGGCCTAATTCTGAGAAGTGGCCAGAACCTGGAGATGATGCGAAGTTGTCTATAAGTTTTTCGGGATTTGAAAAGCCTATTTTTCCCATGAAGTCTAGAATCCAGAAATAAAAGGGTTCTAATTGATCTGAAGGAGAATTATAAACTAGCTTGTGGACCATACTTGCTTTTCCCTTCTTTTTTTTGTAGTAAGGACTTACCTTTTCTAGTATCTTTTCTATTTCATCACCCATTTTTATCTTCTCTTTTAATTATTAAAATAAGATTGGGTTGTTTAAAAAATGTTTGTTTTGTTTGTTAAGTTGTTTAATTATTTCTTTTTTATCATGTCCATCATGCTCTTTTTTTCGAACTTGAGGATTTTGCTGGTTTTTGGGTCTATTAGAATGTGAAGGATCATGAGTCCGTCGAGCATGCAAGTTAGGTTCCAGATTTTTTCGTTTTGGTTTTCGGGGTTGTTTTGTAGGACTGCGATGATTTTATGGAATTTGTTGTGGATTCCCTGATCTAGAGCTTCTGAGCCAGCTAAGCCTTTTAGTTCGTCAAGGTCTGTGTTGATTTCTTCAGGGTTATTTATTTTTGATAGTTTTGGTCTTCCCGGGATGTCCATTAATTCGTCTTCTTGGATTACTATTTCTTCATTTTCGTCTAGGGATAGAGTGAAGACTTTGTTGTCGATTTTGTAGTCTAGGGTTTGTTTGCTTTCGTTTGCCATGAAGTCCATGATGAAGAATCCTGCGCAGAGTTCTGCTGTTGGGTGGTTGGATTTGAAAATTTTGAAGGCTTCTGATGATTGTATTTTTTGTAGTAATGGTTTGAAGTTCATGTTTGAATATTGATAGGTAGGTTTAAAAAGTCTTTCTATGATAGATAATTATGGCAATAAAATTGAATGAAGATGATTTGGAGAAGGCTTTGAGTAGTGGAGATGTTGTGAGGGATGGGAAAGGTAATGAAGGGGGAGAGAATTCTGGTGAGAAACAGATGTCGGACATGCCTAAGGAAGAAGAGATTGGGTTTCATAAAGGTAGTTTGAATACTTTGGCTGCTGAGAGGAATGAGTTGATTAAGATGGTTGCTAATGTTGAGGGGATAATGCAGGCTCATTTGAAAAGACTTGAGGAGTTGGGTGTTAAGATTGATCAAAAGGAGAAGTAGTGATTTCTTTATTTGGTTATGGTTGTTATCTTTAATGTTGTTGTGGATTATTTTTATGTTATTTACAAGTATGGTCGGGTTGGCAAGTGTCTGGGTAGTTGCAGTTGCTGTCTTCGATGCATCTGACACAATAATTTTCTAGGCAATGAGAGTTTGGTCCGCAGTCTGAGATTGAATTGCAAGATATTCTGTTTTGGGTTGGATTGTTGTTATTTGAAGTTAGAGATAGGCTGGCTAGACTTTCGGAGTTTGGAATGTTTGTGTTGTCATTTGTTTTGATGATGTCATTAGATATTGAGAAAGATATTGTGATTAGGCCTGCGATGATGAAGATTCCTAATAAGAGTGCGAATTGGTTTTTGTTTGAGGTTTTGATTTTTTTGGTGTTAGGTTTCTTGGTTTTGGATTTGTTGTTTTTAGTAGATTTCATTTTCACTCTTTTTATAGTTGGTAATAGTTAGGGGTTTATTTAAAGTTTTTCTTTGATTTTTTGATTATCAAAAAAACAATGGCCACCACACCTTAAAAGGTGTGGTTTGTTACAGGCCTTTGTTTTTAGGATCTTCAGGAATCACCACACACTTTAGTGTGTGGTTTATTAGATTCCTGAGATCATATAAATGTTTAAAAGTCTTGTAAGGCAGATTTATAAAATGAGATTTGCAAATATGCTCCCAGATCCAAATATAGGTTATCTTGGATTAGAGATTATGTTACCTGAAGAGGGATCTGAGCTATCCAAGAGGATTATTGAAGCTGGCAACTCAATTTGTTTTGATTATAATAAAATGCGAATTGTTGTTTTTACGGAATTAGGTATGTATGAAAATGTTGCTATAGAACCTGGTGCTGGAGAGAAATTGGAAGAAATTGTTAAGAAGGATCTTGAGGGTGTTCAAGGCCATTTGGATAGACTAACTGAATTACATAAAGAGGGATATGCTCCTCAAACTATTTCTTATGTTGCATTGCCTCATGATTCTATAGGTTTTGGAGAAAGGTTTAGAATAATTGATACGAGAGATCCACCTGTTTTTGCCTATCTTGCAGGAATACGTGACGCTGAATCAAAATTTCTAAATGATCGAGGTAATGAATTGCTGCCCTTGGCAACTGGTGTGTATAATCTTGAAGGTAACGCTTATGTTAGTGATAGAAGTATGGGTGAAGTATTTGAAAGAGCTTGCGGTATATATGGGGAAAGCTATGGTATTTTGCACGATCCTAATGCACCAAGTATAGCTGATGAGGCTCCTTTTTGATATTTAATCTTTTTCTTGAATTTCTTTTTCTATTTTTTCTAGGAATTCGTCTCGGTTGATAGGGGTTACTTTTCCGTTTCTTCTTACTGCTAGAGTTTTTGATTTTTCTTCTTTGTCTCCGATGACTATTATGTAGCTTACTTTTTCTATTTCGGCTTGTTTGATTTTTCCGCCGATTGGTTCGCTTGACAAATCTGTCGAGGTTCTGATTCCATTGGATTTTAATTCTTCTGCTAGTTTTTCGCAGGCTTTGTTGTTTCGGTCGGTGAAGTTGATTACTCGAACTTGATTGGGTGAGAGCCATAATGGTAGGTTTCCGTTTGTGTGTTCTAGTAGGATTCCTATGAAACGTTCTAAGGATCCGTAGATGACTCGATGGAGCATGATGGGTTGTTTTTCTTTGTTGTCTTTGTCGGTGTATTTTAGGTCAAATCTTTCGGGCATAGCGAAGTCTAGTTGGATTGTTGCGCATTGCCAAGTTCTTTTTAATGAGTCTTTTATATGGAAATCAATTTTAGGTCCGTAAAAGGCTCCGTCACCTTTGTTTATTTTGAATTTTATTTTTTTCTTTTTTAATGTTTTTTCTAATGTTTTTTCTGCTTTGTCCCATATTTTGTCATCTCCGATTCTTTTTTCGGGGCGTGTTGAAAGTTCAACTGTGTATGAGAATTTGAATAGTTTGTAGAATTTGTCGATTAGATTTATGATTTTTATTATTTCGTCTTCTAGTTGTTTTTCGGTGCAGAATATGTGGGCGTCGTCTTGGGTGAATTGGATGGCTCTGAATAATCCTGATAGGACTCCCGAGAGTTCTTGGCGGTGGACTATTCCTAGTTCGGCTACTCTTAGAGGTAGGTCTTTGTAAGATTTTGGGTTTGCTTTGTAAACTAGCATGCCTCCGGGACAGTTCATTGGTTTTACGGCGAAAGGTCGTTTTTCGTAATCTGATGTGAAGATGTTGTCTTTGTATTTGTCCCAGTGACCTGATATGAGCCATAATCTTTTGTCTAGAATTTGAGGGGTTTTTATTTCTTGGTAGTCTGCTTTTTTGTGTTCTTCTCTCCAGAAATTAGTTAGTTCGTTGAAGATGATTAATCCGTTGTTGTGCCAGAAGACCATTCCGGGTGCGGTTTCGGAGAACGAGAAGAGGTCCATTTTTTGGCCTAGAATACGATGATCGTTGTCTTTTAGTTCTCTGGAGTCAAGTTTTGTTTTTGAGATTTCCCTTAAGAGTTGTTTTGTATTTTGGTTTGTTTCTTTTTCGTTTGTCGTGTCTGTTGTTTTTCCTTCGTTGTTTATCTCTCTTGAGAGTTCTGATAATGGATGGCCTTTGCATTTTAATTCGAAGGATTTGTAGAAGCCAAAAGGGGCTCTGCTGATGTTTAGAGATTTGTTTTTTGATAATTGTTTATCGGCTTCTTCTAGAGTTTTTAGGGCGAAGTCGGGTTTGGATAAACTGCTGGAAAGGTGGGCGTAGGGATAGAGGACTATGTTTTTGGCGTTTACCTGATTTGCTAAGTTTTCAATTTCTTTTGTGTATTGATTGACTATGGAAGAATTTGTTTCATCTTGTTTTTCTATTGCTGTTAGGATTACTAGTGGGTCTTTTATTGTGATTTCTTCTTCTCTTGCTTTTGAAAGTTCTTCAGGTTTTCTTAGGGCTTTTTTTAGGGGTTTGAATTTTATGTAGTCGCAGTGTAATGATAGGAGTTTCATGTTGTTAAATGGTTTGAAAGGTTTATAATATTTTGGTATGGAAGTGTTTTTATGAGGTGAGGCAAAGTTAGTTTGATATGTTAATCGTTTATACTTACAGAATGTAACATTTCTTCTAATCCCGTATAGTAAACTCCTAAGGCTTCGAATAGTTTCATTAATGTTTTATCTCCAGGAAATTTTTTACCAGATTTATACTCTGAGAAAGTGCCTTCACTCACTCCAATCTCCTTAGCAACTTTCGAAGCAGTTTTATTTTTCTTTGCTAAGTTTAAACGAATCATCTTTGATAGCTTTCTATTTTGTAATCTCATAGATCTTCTAGCAGCAATTCTTTGTTGATATTTAGAAGTAGGTTCGCCTGGGTAATCATTATTACCTAAGTTTTGTTCATAATTATCTTTTACTAAATATGGATAAATAGTTTCTAAATTTTCATTAACTATCTTTATTATTTTTTCCTTACTAACCCCGTGTCTTGAAAGATAACTTACTCTTCTGGATAATTTCTTAGAATATTCTGTTGACATTAGAAAGTTTATATTCTTTTTGTTTAAAAATCTTTTCCTTGAAAAATAGCTTTCTTTCCTAGTTCTTGTTCGATTTCTAGAAGTCGGTTGTATTTGGCGAGGCGTTCGGATCTTGAAGGTGCGCCGGTTTTGATGAATTTTGCTGCTGTGCCTACGGTTAGGTCGGCGATGAAAGGGTCTGATGAATCGCCGGAACGGTGGCTGATGATAATACCCCATTTGGCTTTTTTGGCTAGTCTGATTGCTTCGAGGGTTTCAGTTATTGTTCCGATTTGGTTTGGTTTGACTAATAAGGCGTTGCATGCTTTTCTTTGGATTGCTTGTTTGATTCTTGTTGGGTTTGTGGTTAATAGGTCGTCGGCGACTATGTTTAATTTTGGTTTTTTTGTTTTTTGGGATTGTTTTGTGAAGGCTTTCCAAGCTGCCCAGTCGTCTTGGTCGAAAGGGTCCTCAATTGAGTAGATAGGGTAGTTGGTTGTTAGATGGTGGTAATAGCTTGAGAGTTTTTGGAAAGTTAGATGTTTTTTTTCTGATTTTAGGTTGTAGAGGTTTTTTTTGTAGAATTCCGAGGCTGCGGCGTCTATTGCTATTTTTAGATTTGGTTTTTGTTTTGCTTGAATTGCTGCTTGTTCAATAAGTATAAATGGTTTCTCGTTGTCTTTGAAAGGTGAAGGGAAGGCTCCTTCTAATCCTACTGTTGTTGATTGTTTGTTTTTTGTTAGTAGTTTTTTTATTGTTTTGTATATTAGGGTTGATTTTTCTAGGGATTCTTGGAATGTTTTTGCTTTTATTGATATCATGAACTCTTGAAAGTCTGAGCTGTTGCTTGCGTGTTTACCTCCTTCGAGGACTAAGAGTTGGGGGATTGGGAGGGTGAGGGTTTTTGTTTTGGATAGTCTTTGGATATGTTTGTATAAAGGTAAGTTGTTGTGTTTGGCTTCGGCTCGGCAGACGGCTATTGAGACTGGAAGGATTGCGTTGGCACCTAAGTCGGACTTGTTGTGGGTTCCGTCTAGTTCGATTAATAATTCGTCTATTTGTTTTTGGTTTAGTCGTTGGTTTTTTAATTCGGGAGCTATTATTTTGTTTACATTGCTTACTGCTTTTCTAACTCCTTTTCCAAAATATCTTAATGGATTGTTGTCGCGTAGTTCGAAGGCTTCGTATTTTCCTGATGAAGTTCCACTTGGAGTGATTGCGGTGAAAGTGCCCTTGTTTGTTTTGAGGTCTACTCTTACGGTTGGGATTCCGCGTGAATCTAGAACTTCTATTGCTTTTACCTCTTTTATTGTCATTGATTAGAAAGGGTTAAGAGTTATATAAAGTTTCTTAAGTTAAGATGTGTTGTTAATTTTATGTATGAGATTCTGACTCGTAATAGAAAAGTTGAAAGAAGTTTGTATGATTATATTAGCCAATATAGTGGTGTTTTTGATAAACTTAGGAGGTTGAAAATGAATCCTAAGAAAGAATGTGGAGCTCATCCGTTGCATGGAAAGTTTAAAGAGTAGGTACTCACAAAGTTTATTAGATGTTTATCTTCACTGGTTCAAATCCTTCTTCTTCCAACTTTTCACTTTCCATTATATCCTTCATTGCTTCTTTGTCTTGCAATATTTCGATAGTTGATTTAATGCCTTGAATCTGTCTCATTGATTCATCTAACTTTTCGCTGAATTCAGTCAATTCTTCCTTAGTTGCAAATTCTTGTTTTTCCATGTTTAAAGGTGGATAAGATTGTTTAAATAATTTGCGATTATTTTCTATTAACAAACCTATCGATTTTATTTTTTGCCTTATCTCTTGCAAGTTGATGTTTCTCTAGGAAAGTGTTGAGTTTTCCGATTGTGTATTTTTTTAATTCTCCTGTTGTTAGTTCGCCGGATTTGTAGTCGCTTCTTATTTGTTCTAGTTTGTTATCGTCTTCTTCTAACATCATTCTTAGATATTGGAAGGATACGTCGATGTCGGGGTTTCCGCCTTTCTTTTTGTGTTCTTCTAAGGTGTCTTGACCTCCGGAGAAAGCGTATTTGTTGATTTTGTCTTTTACTGTTTTTTTGTCGTCTGTTAAGGCTATGAAGGAGTTTGGATCTGAGGCTGACATTTTTCCGCCTTTAAGTCCTGGGAGAAACATGTTGTAAGTTGAGCAGAGTTGATCGAATTTGATGGTTTTGAATCTTTTTGAGATGTCTCTGGCTAGTCTTAGATGAGGGTCTTGGTCTATTCCTACTGGGACTACAACTGGGCAGGGTTTTTCAAATTCGGGGAGTTGAGGGTGGAGCATGTCTGATGCTTGAAGTAATGAGGCTAACATTTTCCCAGGAGTTACATCTCCATATACTGCTTTGAATTCGTTGAATGTTACGTGTTTAGATAATAGGTTTTGTAATCTGTAGTAGGCGTTGGCCTTGTCTGGTTTGTTGGATCTTTCTGATTGGAAATATATTTCGACGTTTTCGGGTTTTAATCCTAATGCGATGTAGTTTGTTATGTATTCTTCGATTGCTATTTTTCTGCTTTCTTCTAAGGATTGTCCGCGGGTAGTGTATGCTTCTATGTCTGCGACTGCGATGTAAATTTTGGCTCCTAGTTCTTGATAGATAATGAACTGTTTGGCTATGACTGCGTGGCCTAGATGGAACTTTCCGGTGGGCATGAGTCCTGTCATCATGACGAACTTTTTTTTATTTTTAATTGCCTCTAGGATTTTCTGGAAGTCACGGTGTGCAAATACAATATTTCTTCTAAATAGAATCTCTTTGTTGAATATTTCTGGAAGGCTTTTTAGTTCTGATACTCCAAACTCTTTGATTAATTTCTGGTAGTTGACATCGCCTTCTACTTCCCAAGGGGTTACGTGGTTTTTTGTCATTTAGATTGAAAGTTAGCGAGTTATTTAAATCTTGCTTCCTTGTCTGTTAGTTCAGAAAAACATAAATAGTTTATTTGTTTATTTGTTTTATGGAAAGAAGAGTAGATGATAAGAATATATTGGATAAATTTGTAGAGGATTTTTGTGAAATTATTGATAAATATGCTAAATATATTGTATGTTCTGGATTTGTGGCGATTGTACATGGGCGTACTAGGGGTACGGAAGATATTGATTTGATAGTTGAAAAAATTGATTACGAGAAATTTGTTAAATTGCATGAGAGTTTGATTGTCGGAGGATTTATTTGTATGCAATCGGATGATGTTGAGGTTATTTATAAGGATTATTTGGAAAATGGAGATAGTGTGAGGTATGTTAGAAAGAGTGTAGGTATGTTTCCTCCAGAGATGGAGATTAAGTTTCCAAAAGATATATTAGATGAGGAACAGATTGATGAAAGAGTAAAATTGCCATTGACTAAACTTGATGTTTATTTTTCCTCTATAGAAAGTAATATTGCGTTTAAAGAAGAGTATTTAAAGTCTGATAAAGACATGGAAGATGCTCAACATTTGAGGATTATATATGAGGGAAAACTAGATGATGGTAAAATTGATAAGATAAAAGAGAAAATTAGGAGGTTTAGAGAACTTTGAAATAATGCAATTTCAAACCTCTCTAAGAAGAACTTTGCTACGATTTCCTTCGGAAATGTCATTTATGCAAAGTTCTCTTTAGATTTTAAAATGAAGATGAGAAAAATAGTTAGGGATAAGACTCACAATGAACAAATTGATAGGTGGGCAAAGTATGTGAGGGAAAATCCTAATAATTGGAAGAAGGAATTTAATCAGTTTATAGATGGGCAGTATGCAATAGCAAGAAGGTTTTATGAGCATCTTCTGAAATCTAAGGAAGGCAGAGAAAAGTTGAGAGAGTTGGGTAGACTGAGAGATTGACTATCTAAAAACATTTAAATATCTAATTCATCTGTGTTGTGTATGAAAAAGAGAATGTTTGGATTAGCTTTGGTCATGATGGTGTTTGTGAGTATAGGTTTTGTTAGTGCTGGGATATTTTTTTCTGACGTGGATAGTAATTATAATTTGGGGGATATGGTTGATATTGATGTTAATGTTGATCCTGTTAAAGAAGGTTATTTGTTGGAGGTTGATTTGATTTGTGAAGGGGCTTCTATTCTTCGGTTTAATAATCTTCCTGAGGATGGGCTGATTAATATTAAATTGCCCTTGAATTTTCATACGTTGGATCAGGTGAGTGGTAATTGTTATTTTGATGCTAATTATGCGGAGGATACTCGGAGAAGCGGAGAGTTTGAGATTTCTAAAAGGTTGGATGTTAAGTTGATTAGTGATAGTTTTTTTGTTTATCCTGGGGAGAGTATTACGATAAGTGGTAGTGCTAAAAGGTTGAATGGACAGGCGATTGACGGAGAGGTTGAGATTAGTATTCCGTTGTTGAAAGCGTTGGAAGTTATTATAGAAAATGAGGAAGTTGTGGAGGAAGGAGAAGAGGTTTTGGAAACTGAGGAAGATGATGAGGTTGTTGAGGATGAAGTAGTGGATGAAGAAAATGAAGACGAAGTTGTTGATGAGGAAGTTGAGGAAGAGGAAGTTGCCGAGGAAGAAAGTGAGGAAGTGGTTGAAGAGATTGTTGAGGATGTTAATGCAGGTAGTTATTATGGTAAGGTTGAAGATGGGGAGTTTTCTGTTACGTTTAGTTTGAGGGAGGACACTCCTGCTGGAGATTATAGGATTGACGTTTTGGCTTTTGAGAAATTGGGAGAGGAAAGGTCAAGTGAGGGTTTGACTTTGGCTAACTTGGAAGTGTTTCAGGTTTTGAATGGTATTGAAATTGCGATTAGTAATCAGAATTTAGATCCTGGGAATAATTTAGATATTAAAGTTAATTTGTTGGATCAGACTGGAAGGGAGATAGATGAAGAGGCTTCGATTATAATTAAGAATAGCGATGGAGAGAGGATTTTTGAGAAGATTACTAAAGGCCAGGAGACTATGAGTTATTTGGTTCCTACTGACTTGCCTTCGGGATATTATGATATTCAATCTAGTAGTCTTGGTTTAGAGAGTTCTCAGAAGTTTTTTGTTAATGAGAAAGCTATAGTTTCTTTTGAATTAGTTGAACAGACGCTGATTGTTACGAATGTGGGGAATATCCCTTATAATAAAGATATAGAAGTTGAATTAAATGGTAAGAGTTTTGTTAAATCTGTTGATTTGGGGTTGGGGCAGAGTAAGGAGTTGGAATTGAGGGGGGCTAATGAGGAGTATAATATTTTGGTTAATGATGGGGATACTGAGTTCTCGCGATCTGGAGTTATGCTTACGGGCTATTCGGTTAATGTGGATACGTCTAGTGATTTGGGAAATTTGAGTTTGGGAGGGCCTATTGTTTGGATATTGATTATTGTGGTGTTGGCATTGATTGGTTTGTTTTATATGAGGAACAGGTTTAAGAAAAAGAGTTTTGCTTATTTTACTGATAAGTTTAAGAAGAAAGGTAAGGGTGAAGGTCATGGTAAAGTTGGGAATCGTGATAAGGGTAAGGTGGGGGATAGTGATAAGGGCAAGGTTGATGGAGAGGTTAATAAAATAGAGAAGAAGGTTGAAGAGGAAAATAAGAAAGCTGGATCTGGGAGTGACGTTGTTAAAGGGAGTTCTATTGGAGCCGTTGTGGAAGTTAATAAGGGGAATCAGGCTGAGCAGGTTTTGGTGTTGCAAGGTCATAAAGATAAGGCGGTGGTGATTGCTCTTAAGATTAAAAATAAGATAGGGGATTTTTCTAAGAAGAGTTTGGAGAATGCGATTGGGGCTGTTTATAATAAGAAAGGTGCGGTGTATGAGCATGGTGATTTTGTGTTTGTTGTGTTTAGTAAGTTGACAACTAAGAATGATAAGGACGAGGTTGAGGCTGCGAGAGTTGCGAATCATATGAAGACGGTTTTGAGTCAACATAATGAGAAGTTTAAAGAGAAGATTGATTTTGGGATTGGGATAAATAGTGGTGAGGTGATAAATAAGATGGAGCATGGAAAGTTGAAGTTTACTGCGATGGGGAATTTTATTGTTGTTGCGAAGAGGTTGGCGGAGAGTTCTAACAAGCAGGTTTTGATGACTCGAGAATCTTATCAGAGGGGGGCGGGGCAGATTAAGGCAGATAAGATTGGAGAGGGTAAGATATTTGAGGTTAAAGATATAATTGATACTGAGGGGAATAAGAAGTTTTTGAAAGGGTTTATGGAGAGGATGGGAAAGGGGAATAGTTAGGGGTATTTAGCCTTTTTGAGAGTACGTTGTAAACTCTGTTTAATTTATCTGTATCCTTTTTTCTTAAACAAAGAGTATATCCTCCAACTGAAAATACAATTCTTGCATCTACCTCACCTATACTCCCCCTAAAACCTTGGATATCTTCTAATGGTGCTGAAGTATTTGCATCAAAATATCTTTCAATATTTATTAGGTTTATCTTTCTTGGAACATTTAGTTTTCTTTTGGTAGTGTAACTTTCACCATTTGCCATGTTAAAAAAATAAATATTGGGCTATAAAAATCTTTTGATTTTAATATCTTCAAACTTCACTCTAAGTTTTGGGTCTTTGATAGAATTATTTGGAGAGTATCTATGATCTTTTTTTGGTATCTTATAAAATTATTAGTGGGAGAGTATTTGTTGCTGGGTTGGGTATTGAGATATTGATGGGATTCCTATTGGTAACTGTTAAAATAATGAGAGAGAGTTTATCTCGATCTTAGAAATATTAAGATACTGATGGGGTTTGCGGAGCGTCCCAGCGCAAGCGGGATGCGGAGTAGTATAGGAGAATTTAAATAGTATTTATTTATAGTATTTCTACCCTGAGGGAAAGAGTTCTGGTGAATAGATAAGATGACTGAAATACTAAAAAAAGTAAGAAGTACAAGATCAGGATTAGTTGGTATTACTGAAGCTGATGAAAAAGTCGCGCTAAGATCTCCCGTATTAAAAACAGTTGCAGGCCATTATCAATCTACTCCAGATCAGCATAGAGATATTAAAAAATGGCGAGATGCAACAGTAACTCATTGTTTTACTGGAGAACAAGATGATACATATGTACAAATAGGAACTGCAAGAGATCTTCGCGACCCCGGAACAGCACAAGAATATGTTGGGATTTTTTTACCATATAACTTTTATAGAAAAAGTAGTAGACCTCAACTTAAACAATAATCAAGTTCTAATAAAAAGGGGCAAGAATATGCGTTCTCACTCGTTCTAATGAAAAAAACATTTTAAGATTTCAAATCTTAATATCCCCAAACTTCTCCCTAAGTTTTAGATCTTTGCTTGAGTAAGCTCCTATGAGTTCTTCTGCTAGTTGTTTATCTTCTTTGTTTTCGAAGATAGCTGTTGGGCCTGCCTTTTTTGGGATTGAGATGTTCCAGTTCATCTTCTTGTTTAGTAGTTCTAGGTTTCGGTTTTCTAGTTGGTCTTTTCCTAGGATGATTTTGGCTTTGTTGGTTTTGGATCGGAAGTGTCTTCCTATGTTTAGGGTTATGACTTCTTGGGGTGTGATTTCTATTATTGGTTTGTGGTTGAAGAGGTCTTGGAGTTTGTCTGAGTAGTTGTCTTCGCATAATAGGCAACCTCCTCCAGGGTTGGGGTATGTGATGTTGTATTTTTTGGCTAGTTCTCGTTGGGTTTTTCGTTGTCTTCCGTTTATTACTGGGAGTTTGTTACGGTCTATTAGGCCTTGTTTTTCTGCATTGGTTTCTTTTAGGAATTTTGCTGAGAGAGGTCTTAGTAATTTTCCCTTGAGATTTGATTCTTCTTCGATTAGTTTTAGGTCGTTTTCTTTTTGGGACATTGGTCGTTGGTTTAATACTTCTCCGGTGGCTATAAAATCTGAGTTGTTTTTTTCTGCTATTTTTTTTGCTTTGCTGAATATGAAGATACGGCAGTCTTTGCAGGGGTTCATGTTGGTTCCTCGGCCGTGTTTTGGGTTTTTGATGATTTCTAGGTATTCGTGGAATAAAGGTCCTGACATTATGTTTTCTATGTTGTGTTTTATGTTTTCTTGTTCTGAGAAATTTATGGTGCATGAGGTGTCTGCGCAACAGCCTCCGGCGAATGGGAGTTCGAAGAATAAGGTTTCTACTTCTACGTTTTGATCTTGTAGGACTTTAACGGCTAGACGACTGTCTAGGCCTCCGGAGAATAGGACGGTGGCTTTTGGGTTTTTTGATTTTGGTGATTGGATATTTGTCATGAATTGAAGAGAAATTGGGGGTATTAAAGGGTTTTGGGTGGAT
>CEPZ01017374.1_pt1 | contig 26463 bp, 27 predicted proteins | sample 530461 | NCBI WGS metagenome assembly CEPZ01 (sample SAMEA2620106, study PRJEB7988) | marine metagenome | isolation source: saline water (ENVO:00002010), including
CATGGTAAATTATTTCATTTATAAGCTTTACGTTGACAGACTTAATGCATGGCAGTCCAACTAACGAGTAGGTTACTGGCTTCAGAGATACTAAGCTCCTCATTTTCTGCCAACTGACGAACATAAGAATTCAATTGATTCACGATATGCTGCTCCGGATCATTTGCAGCCATATGATATGCGGCATGATATCCGCCAGTTTTCTTAATTGCTTTAATGCGTTTTAAAACCTCAACCTCTTTCATATACAAAAAACCAACCACTCAAATATTAATCTTTTTATTCTAGAGCGACTCCTTCAAAATCTTCCGGTTCAAAAGCGACACACACTTCATTGGTTGGATTTTCCATACAGAAATCCATACATGCATCACTATTGTCTTTGCAGAAAAGGAGACAATCTGCTTTTCCAGAACACAAATCTCCTAGAGACACATCGCTTGGCAAATCAATAATTTTCTCAATGACTTCTGCAGGAACATCATCAGGCAAAACTTGTTCTAAAATAATTCCTTTGTTTGCTGACAAAAAAAAGAAAATTACAGTTAAAGATAAGAGAACAATTAGCAAAACTTTTTGTGTTCGCTTCATAAACCGAATAACACAAACACTTCCTTTAAACTTTTCGAAGGTAGTTTTTTATTCTACGGAAGCATAAAGTAATTATGGCAGAGTTACTATTTTTCTTGGCGGGGCTAATCGGAATTTGGTATGGCGCGCACATGGTTGTAGATCATGCGCTAGTCATAGCCAAGCAGCTCAAAATTTCTAAACTATTTGTAGGACTCACAATACTTTCAATTGGAACATCTCTTCCAGAAATATTCACTCACATAAATGCCAGTCTCAAAGAGCTGTCAGGAATGGCGGCATCAAATATAGCAATTGGAACAAACATCGGATCCAATATAGTTCAGATAACTATGATAATTGGAATCCTCGGATTAATCACAAAAATTAAATCATCAAAATCAGTTCAGCACCGAGACGGACTTATTATGCTGGGATCAATAGTCTTATTGTTTCTTTTAGGACTCGATGGAGTAATATCTCAAATTGATGGAGCACTTCTATTTTTCCTTTATTTAGGATATCTTCTTTATCTTTACACGCGAGAAGAGGAACTGTCAGAAATAATTGCGCACAAAGCGAAATGGACCAAGAAGAAGTTCAAGAATTTTGTATTCCACTCAACGATGATTTTAGTAGGATTAGGAATTTTGCAAATTGCAGCAAATAAAGTTGTAGACGTAACTTTGAACTTTTCAAATACTATTGGAATTGAGCAATCATTCTTCGGACTTCTAATAATAGGTTTTGCAACAGCACTTCCAGAATTTACAACAGCAGTTATGGGTCTATTAAGAAAATCTGAATCTCTTTCATTAGGTGTTCTAATCGGTTCCAACATAACAAATCCAATGATGGCGCTTGGACTTGGTGCGATGATAACTGACAATCCAATTTCCCAAGGAATAGTCAATTTCGATATACCTTTTTGGTTTGTAGTCTCGGCAGGATTGCTTTTATTGTTCCAAAGAAACAAGAAACTAACCAAATTTGGTGCAGCTCTAATGCTTGGATCTTATATCCTATACGCGCTTTACAAAACATATTCGGTTGGCATCATTTAGACAGCTTTTTAACAGCCAAATTATAAGAAAAATCATGTCAATGATCGAAAAAATTGATAGATTTAATCGCAGACTTCTAAAAAGCAAGAAGTTCTGGACAATAGTTATTCTATCAAAGCCTATAAAATACTTTATTGTTGGCGTAATATTGGTAAAAATATTCGGCAATTAATATTAAAAACTTATTACACTTATATTTAAGAGATTATACTCTCCAATCGATAATTTTATAAACAAATCCTTTCAAAAGTAAATTACGAAGGCTTAATTTAAACTCAATCGGAAAGTTAATAAAAGTAACTTTTCAATATGCTAAGTCGTCGTGGGGTATAAATTTGGCTAAGAAAAAACCGGTTTCAGCAGATATTTCTAAACATGTGCTAGTTCCTAAGCAAAAACTGCTAAACGAAAAGGAAATCAAAATTCTATTAGATCAATATAAAATTTCATCATATCAATTGCCTTCAATGTCTATCAAAGATCCAATGACAAAGATGCTAAACGCTGAAGTTGGAAGCATAATTGAAATTCAAAGACAATCTCCAGTTACTGGAAAGTACAAGTATTATAGGAGGGTTGTTGGATGAGAGACAAGCGAATTCTTATTGAAAAATTCTTCGAAGAAACAAAGTTCGTAAAGAGCAACATAGATTCTTATAATTCTTTTATTGAGTGGCGGATGCAAAAAGTTGTTAACGCTGAAAAGGAACTTATGCCTGCAGTTATTCCAGTAGATGCAGAAGAAGTAAAGTTTGAGTTTGGAGAATTAACTCTTAGCAAGCCAATTATTATTGAAGCAGATGGTTCTGAAAGACCTCTGTATCCTACTGAGGCGCGAATGAGAAACCTAACTTATTCAGCACCAGCATTTTTAGAAATTGCATTGATTGTAGATGGAAAGGAAAGAGATCGAGCTGAAGTAAAAATAGCAGAAATTCCAGTAATGGTAAAATCAAAACTTTGCTACTTGTCTGAATTAAGTCCTGATGAATTAGTTGAATCAGGAGAAGATCCAATGGATCCGGGCGGATATTTTATTGTAAACGGAACTGAAAGAGCATTAGTTTTGCTTGAAGACTTGGCACCAAATCAAATTAATGTAAATAAGGAAAAGACAGGACCAATAACTCATACTGCAAAAGTTTTCTCAGCAATTGATACTTACAAAATCTCACATGCCATTGAACGAACAAAAGAAGGAATATTCCAAGCAAGTTTCAGCAATGTAAAGAAAGTCCCATTCACAGTTCTTATGAAAGCATTAGGAATGACAAAGGACAAAGATATCGCAGATGCGGTAGGCTTTGAAGAACTGCCTGAAGATCTTTATGTTAATTTAGTTGAATTTATGAGTGTAACAACTCAAGAAGAAGCAAAGGAATTTATTTCAAAATCATTACAACTGGCATTGCCAAAAGAAAGAAAGCTTCAGAAAATAGAATCCATTCTTGACTCAATCTTTTTGCCACACTTAGGAACTGATAAGAAAGCAAGATTAAGCAAAGCTCACTTTTTAGCTCAAATGGTTCGAAAGATTGTATTGCTTCGACAAGGAACAATTGCGAAAGATGATAAGGATCATTACATGAACAAAAGAATTCGAATGGCAGGAGATCTTCTTGAAGATTTATTCCGTACAAATTTCAAAGGTCTGAAAAACGATATAATTTACATCTTCACTCGAGGAGTTCGAAGAGGAAAAATGATTCCAATTGCTTCATTAGTAAGAGCAAAATTCATGACAGACAAGATTCGGTCGGCAATGGGAACTGGAAACTGGACAGGAAACCGAAGCGGAGTTTCTCAAAGACTTGAAAGAGATAATCCAATTGCAGCAATTTCTCAACTTCGAAATGTCACATCTCTTCTTGATGCTAACCGAGAATCCTTCGAAGCACGAGCATTACACCCAACACACTGGGGAAGACTTTGCGCAATCGAGTCTCCGGAAGGTAAAAATATTGGTCTGAGGAAAAATTTGGCAATTACTGGAACAATAACAACTGAACTCAAAGCCGCAGAATATTCAAAGAACATTAAAGTTTTACAAAATCTAGGATTGGAGGAAATAAAATAATGGCTTATGTATTTGTAGACGGAGCATTAAGCGGAACTGTTAAGTCACCTGAAGCTTTCGTGAAGAAAACTATTGATCAAAGAAGATCAGGAAAATTATCTCCAAATCTAAATATTCATTACAAACAAAGTGAAAATATAGTTCAAGTTCAACTTGATAAAAACAGATTAAGAAGACCATTAATAATTGTTAAGGATGGAAAATCTCTTTTAACAAATAAACACATTGAGCAACTAAAAGCAGGAAAGATGGCCTGGTCTGATTTAATAAAAAATGGAATAATCGAAGAGCTTGACGCTCTTGAAGAAGAATCAGCATTAATCACAATGCACGAAAACGAGTTGAAGAACAAGCACACTCACTTGGAAATTGATCCGCTAATCATATTTGGCATGAACACTTCGATGATTCCTTTTGCAAGCTTCAATCAATCAGCACGTCTTCTTCGTGGTCAAAAGAATCACAAGCAAGGTGCATCTCTTTATTCTCTTAATTATCTAAATCGTTTGGATACAAACGTTAATGTTCTTCATTACACTCAAAAGCCAATTGTAAAATCATTCACTCATGATCTTTATGGTGAACATATTTCCGGAGGACAAAATGTTGTAATTGCAATTTTGAATTATGAAGGTTATAACATGTCGGACGGTGTTGTTGTAAATCGAGCATCAATTGATAGAGGACTAGCAAGAGTTTCTCATTATCGACCGTATGCTGCAGAAAGATTGAGATATCCGGGCGGTCAATTAGACGACATCAAAGTTCCAGATAAGGAAGTTCAAGGATATTCAATAGAATCAGATTACAGACATCTTGATACAGATGGATTAATTAGCCCAGAAACCCACGTAAAAGGAGGAGAAGTTCTCGTAGGTAAAACTTCCCCACCAAGATTCCTTTCAAGACAACTTGAAACATTCAGCACAGCTGCAACCACAAGAAAAGACACTTCAGTAAAAGTAAAATATGCTGAGCACGGAACAGTTTCCAAAGTTCTTCTTACAGAATCTAAAGATGGAAATCCATTAGTAAATATTGAAGTAAGAGATACTAGACCGATGGGAATTGGAGACAAAGTATCTTCACGACACGGACAGAAAGGAGTTATCGGACATGTTGCAAATCCACAAGATATGCCTTTCAGTGCATCCGGAACAGTTCCAGACATAATTTTCAGTCCATTCGGTATGAGACGTATGACTGTATCACACTTAATTGAATCTCTTGGTGGAAAAGTAGGCGCATTGAATGGAAGAACTATTGATGGAACTCCATTTAGCGGAGAAGAATCAGGCGATTTGAGAAAGGAACTTGAAGAGCTTGGATTCAGAGAAAACGGAACTGAAACTTTGTATGATGGAAAAACAGGAAAAGCATATGAAGCAAAGATATTCGTAGGAAATATTTATTATCTAAGATTAAAGCACCAAGTTGCAGACAAGATTCAATCTCGAGCAAGAGGAAGAGTGCAACTATTAACAAGACAACCAACCGCAGGTAAGGCAATGGAAGGTGGACTTCGATTTGGAGACATGGAAAAGGACACATTGATTGCTCACGGTTCCTCATTATTATTGAAGGAAAGATTCAGTTCAGACAAGGAAATAGTTTCAATTGGAGATCGTTCTGGAGATATAGCAGAATACGATTCATACACAGACAAGTTCATAAGTGTAATTGATCCAAAGGAAACCGTTTCAAAAGTTGAGATGGCATACGGATTTAAGCTGCTGCTTGAACAGCTAAAATCTATGGGAATAAAACCAAAAATTGAATTGAAAGACAAATTCAAGCAGAAGAGGATAGAATGACAAGAGTAATTTCAAAGAAAATTGACAGCATACACTTCGGTTTGCTTAGCCCTGCAGAAATAAAGAAAATGGGAAAAGTAAATGTAATAACTCCAGAGATATATGACTCAGATGGTTACCCAGTAGAAAGAGGATTAATGGATCCTCAAATGGGAGTTTTAGATCCAGGAATGGGTGTCAAAAAATGGAAGTTAGGTGCTGGAAACTTCGGTTATATTAATTTATCACGACCAGTAATTCACATTTTATTCAGAACTCATATTTATGAATTTTTAAGATCAACTTGTTCATCTTGCGGAAGAATTACATTAACTGAAACCAAGATTGAAAATTATAGAGAAAAACTAGCGGCAGCAAAAGAAGTTGGTGTCAAAGAAGAAAGAAACGTAGTAAGAAACATGATTAAAGCAGCATCAACAGTTAAGGCTTGTCCTCATTGTAGTGCTCAAAATGAAAAAATAAAATTCAAAAAGCCTCAAACTTATGTCAAGGAAGATGACGAAAGAGTATGGCCAACTGAAATAAAAGATCATTTAGAAAAAATACCAGATTCAGATGTTGAATTATTTGGAGTAGATCCAGAATTTGCAAGACCTGAATGGATGATTCTAACAACTCTTTTGGTTCCGCCAATCAGAGTAAGACCTTCTATAACTCTGGAAACTGGTGAGCGTTCAGAAGACGATCTAACTCACAAACTTTCTGATGTAGTAAGAGTAAATCAAAGACTGCTTGAAAATATCAATGCAGGAGCACCGGAGATTATTGTTGAAGATCTATGGGACTTGTTACAATATCACATAACTACTTATTTCAATAATGATATCGCAGGAGTTCCACCAGCACGTCATAGAACTCAAAGACAACTTAAGACTCTTGCAAACAGATTGAAAGGAAAGAGCGGAATATTCCGACAAAATCTTGCAGGTAAGAGAGTTAATTTCTGTGCACGTTCAGTTATTTCTCCAGACTCACATATTGATATTAATGAAGTCGGAGTTCCTGAAGCAATTGCAAAAGAACTAACTGTTGGAGAAAGAGTAACGGAATGGAATACAGATTGGCTAAAAGGCATGATAAAGAATTATGAAGGATATCCGGGTGCTAATTATGTAATAACTCCAGAAGGCCGAAGAAAGAAGATTACAGAAGAATCTGTTGATTCAATATTAGAAGAATTGACTTTCGGATATGTTGTTGAAAGAAATATCATAAATGGAGACATTGTATTATTCAACCGACAACCATCTTTACACAGAATGTCTATGATGGGACATCGAGTAAAAGTTGTTCCTGGAAAAACATTAAGAATCAATCCAGCAGTCACTTTACCGTATAACGCAGACTTTGACGGTGACGAAATGAATATGCACGTCCCTCAAAGCGAAGAATCTCGAGCAGAAGTAGAATCAATCTTACTTCTTCAAAATCAAATAATCACTCCAAGATACGGACTTTCAATTATCGGAGCAATTGAAGATTCAGTTCTCGGAATTTATTATTTAACCAAAGACAGATACTTAACTCGAAGAGAATCAAGTGAACTTCTTATGTCAATTGGAATAGATGATCCATTACCAAAGCCAGCAAAAACAGGAAAGGAAGAATTATGGCATGGTTCTCAAATATTCAGCATGCTTTTACCTAAGACTTTGAACTTCAAGAGAAAAGGAAAAGTATTCAAAAGCGGAAAAGTAATCAAAGGAGAGGTTGCAATAGAAAAAGGACAACTAAAACAAGGTTGCTTAATTGATTCTTCATTCATCGGACCTGAAGGCGGAATTCTAATTCATAAATTATTCATAGATCACGGAATAGATGAAGCTGCAAAATTCTTGAATAGAATTATTCATTTAGGAATTGCAGTATCACACATGATTGGACTGACAATGTCCTTCAATGATTTCGATATTGATGAAGCAGACAATGCTAAGATTCAAAAATTACTAGATAGCGCACAAACAAAATCTGAAGCATTAATCAAAGATTTCAAAGCCGGAAAAATCTCTCCAATGCCGGGAATGACATTGAAAGAAACATTCGAAGCCAAGATGCAACATATTCTAGCTATCGCACGTACAAATTTATTCAAGTTTGTAGAAGAAAGCGTAGATGAAAGCACACACCTAATCAATTCAACAAGAGCTGGATCAGGTGACAAAATACTTAACATTGTTTTAATGTCTGGTTTTGTTGGTCAAACTGACTTAAGAGGAGAGCGTATTAATTTTGGATACAAAGACCGAACAATAGCTCACTTTGACAAAGGCGATCTTGGACCAAGAGCACACGGATTTGTAACTAAAGGATACGCAAAAGGATTGGATGCAGTCGAACTTTTCTTCACTAGCATAACTGGTAGAGATAATTTCATGGACACAGCAATGCGTACGCCTAAATCTGGTTACATGCAGAGACGATTAGTTAACGCAATGCAGGATTTGAAGACAGCTTATGATGGAACAATCAGAGATTCTTCAAGAAAGATTATACAATTCTCGTTCGGAGGAGACAATGTCGATGTGGCAAAGTCAGATAAAGGGAGGATATTAAGCGAATAATGGCTCAAAATTTAGATTGGATTAAGAAACAATTACCAGAAGGAGTTAAATTCAAAGACGATAAACTCGCAAAAGAAAGATATTCAAAGATACAGCTAGATCCAGGAGAAGCAATCGGAGTTATTTCTGCACAATCTGTCGGAGAACCTGGAACGCAGATGACAATGAGATCTTTCCACTTCACTGGAGTAGCTGAGCTTAACGTAACTTTAGGTCTTCCACGTATTATTGAAATCCTTGACGCAAGAAAAATTCCTTCAACACCAACAATGCATATTTACTTGAACTCACCTCATAACACAAACAAAAACAAAGCAGATCAAATCGCTCAAAGAATAAAGCAAACAGTGTTAGAAGATGTTGCAAATCAATATTCTGTAGATTTGGCTCAAAGCGAAATAAATATTCTATTCGATAAGGACGAATTGAAAAGACGTTCACTAAGTCTAAACAAAGTTTATGAGCAATTAAAGGATCAAATTAAGGGTGCAGATGTCAAGAAGAAAACAGCAAGCATATCCATTGTTCTAAAAGATAATGATGTAAAGAAAGTTTACAAGTTAAAGGAAAAATTGAGAAATATAACTATTTCCGGAGTTCCAGGAATCACAGACGTATTAGCTTACAAAGAAAATGATGAATTCATAATTCAAACATTCGGTTCAAATCTAAGAGATATTGCCGATGTAAAGGAAGTAGATTTTTCCAGAACAAAAACAAATAATTTCTATGAGATTGAGGCAGTTTTAGGAATTGAAGCAGTACGTGAAGCAGTTCTGAGCGAAGTTATGAATATTTTAGACAAAGAAGGTATGACTGTTGATGAAAGACACATATCCTTAATTTCAGATTTAATGACTCGTGACGGAAGACTAAAAGGTATAACTCGTCACGGAATTACAAAAGAAAAGGAATCTGTATTAGCAAGAGCAGCTTTTGAAATTCCTTTGAATCACTTGGTTGACGCAGCAGTAAGCGGAGAAAAAGACAATCTAGTGAGTGTAGTAGAAAATGTAATGATCAATCAGCCAGTACCTGTAGGAACAGGATTGCCTGAGTTATTTGTAAGAATGGACGGTGTAAAACCAAAACCTTCAAAAACTACTAAGAAAAAGGCTAAGAAATGAAAACCGCACAAACTGTACTAAAAACTAAGAAGGAAATATTATATGGAACAACAGCAGTTCTACGAGCAGCTAAATCAAAAACTTTAACAGCAGTATATTCTTCATCAAATTATCCTGCAGATATGTTTGCAAATTTTGAAGAGCTAAAAGATAGCTGCGGTTTTGAATTAGAGCGCCTTAAGGAAAACAGCGAAGAACTTGGAGCGCTTATGAGGAAAAATTTTCTAGTCTCCGTTATCGGGATTAAGAAATAATAATTATGCCAACTATTAACTTAGACACTCAGACCATTAGGACAATGGCCTTTTTCAAGGATAAAACTGGCGTTTCGCCTGTTAATTGTATTGCTGTCAGAGGAACAGTTGTTTTTGTTGTAGAGGCAGATGAAATAAAAACAGCAGTTGGACAAAATGGAAAGAAAGTAAAAGTTCTTAAAACCGCACTTGGAAAAGATGTAAAGATTGTTGGACGAGGAAAAACAATGGAGGAAACAATACAAAACTTTTTGCATCCGATTCCAGTAAATTCTTCAAAGATTGTAAAAGGAACGCTAAGCATTTTGCTTCAAGATCCGCAAGATCGTAAAAAATTAAATGGAAACGGAAGAAAAACTCTAATGCAATTAAAAGAAGTGTTAACTATTTATCATAAAAATATTAGCAGCATACAACTTGTTTAACCAACAAACAATCTCAAATTACTATCCAATATTTCCTTTAATGAATTTATCATTTTGGTGGATACTTGAGTTGGTGTTCCATCAAAAGTTGCTAGTTTCTTTTCAAGAACTTTCAATGTACTTTTCTTTGGATTTGTCAAAACTCCTTTTTTACCAACTGAATATTTCGTAATTACACTGGCGCTAACAATAAATGCTTCATCATTGAACAGCCATAATTCTGCAACTCCTTGTTTTTCTCCAGAACCAAATCTCAAAGTTAGTTTGAATTTATCTTTATTCAAACCTTTTTCAGAATTAATAATATCAATAGTTTCATCTCTTACTTTATCTAAGTTGAAATCCAAGCTTTCAACTTCAGTTAAACTTGAACGAGCAGCATCCAATTTTGACGCAGATTCAATCAATTCAAGATATTTTTGACGAGCAAGACCTTTAGAAATTAACTCAGATTTCAAAGCATTTGAAACTCCGCTTTTGCTAGCCTTAACTCCTGCAATTTTAAGAACCAATTGGGCGTCTTCGACTGACTTTTGTTTAACTGAACGGATTTTTTTGTTTATCAATTTCTTTTCAATATCTTTGTATGCTTTTTCAATCCGCTCAACAAATTCAACAGCCATTTTATATTTCTTAGATAAAGTATCGATGTTAACTTCCTTGACTTTTCTGTACTCAACATCTTTCCTCAGCTTATGAATTTTTTCCCAAGATTTGACATATCTCTCCTCAAGATGACCTTCCTTGACCATGTGTTCTCGTAATTGTCCGGCAATATGGTTAGGACTGCCGGGAGGTACACCAAGAAGCATAAGAACTCCTTGCGCCGGAAAAATAGTTGACCAAAATAAGTCCTCAATAGCAATATCTCGATATTTCAATTTAATTCTATCAAGATGAGATCTACCGTCCTTTATGTATTTTTGAATTGCTTCAGGACTCGGAGTCAATAATCCTTTTCTAAGCATTAATTTCCATGGAGCAAACATTCCCCTATCATAAAGAGGAACTCCATCTCGAATAGTTGTATAATATACAGGTTCAGCTCTTCGCAAACCTTCCCAAAGTTTTGTCAAAATCCAAACTTGGACATTTAGCTTGCCTCGAATTCCCACATCCCTTTCAGCTTCTCGAGCAAACTTTGCAGAAATATCTCTCAATCTCATTACTAATTCGTTAGAAGTAGTTCTAGTTACATCAGTATCATCGATAACTAGCGAAACATCAATGTCAGAGTCAGGAGTTGCCTCTCCTCGAATCAATGAACCAGCCATAACATAAGAAACAACGTACTTCTCAAATTTTTTGAGCATTTTAATTTTGTGAATCTCTACCGCTTTCAGTGATTTTATCCAATCACCTTCATCATGAATTAATCTACCAGAAACAATACTTCTCAACAAATCATACTGTCCTCGTGTTGCAAAACTCCAAATTTCTTCCAAAAGAATTGATACGACTCTAATTTCATTATTCTTAACCATCGCATTACCCTCTTTCTCAATCTGTCCAATATGTGTGATTTTTTCCTTACCTGTTCTTTTTCTTAATTCAGAAATTACAATCAAACTTGGACTCATTTTTGGTTTTTCTCCAGGTTTAGACGCAGAAGGCCTCATAGTCAAAACAGCACCCAGTATCTCCTTTTTATGCCGTTTTATCAGAGAATTCTTAATTTTTTTAGCAAGCGGCTGAACACCATCAAGTTCTTTGTTCAATTTATCAAGAGCTTCCTTCCCTTGCTCCTGAGAACTCTTCATTTTACTAAAAATTTCTTTCAGTTTATCGTTGCTCATAGCATTTTCAGAATTATCAGCCATACTCTACAAACGAGGCGCATGATTTTAAATGTTTTCTAATAAGATTCAATATTCTATCCGAAACGCTTTTAAAGCAAAAATTAGGAGCAAATACATGACAGAATGGCTATATGCTCAAAGATTAGAAGAAGTTAAGGAGCAGCACGAGAACTTTAAACTTGATGCAGCTTATGAACTAATGCAAAAATTAGTCGATGTTAAAGATGAAAACAAGCTCGATTCATATCTTGCAATTAGCGATTTAAGGCTTGAACTTACAGCAAGAGCACACGGAAGTGATTTATCTGCCGAAGAAATAAGGGCAAACGAATTTTTGGAAGCAGGTGTTGAAAAATATGCATCTGAAGTAATTCCAGAAGAAATTATGCAAAAGTATAAATCAAATACTAAAGGTCTTGAAAATATGTTAACTTTACTTGAAGGAACCGGTGCTAAACTATTTGCACAGTCTTTTGTAGACAACGAATCATCTGAAGAATTAATTGAATATATTAGTAATTCCGTTGAATATCATCCCGAAGCTAGTGACGCTGAAAAGAAAGACGTGTCAAAAGTTGTCAAGAAGCTCATCGTTAAAATGCTAAAAGAAGATAGACATCTTGAATACTTATCTAATGAAGCTAATTTTGAAAGATTTGAAAACGCAGTAGAATCAGCAAAAGCAGCAGGAATAATTAGAGCAGGAGAAATTACTCTTGATACTTTATTAAACGGTGAACTTAACCCAAGATTACCATTAGAATTATTAGAAGAACTTGTATAATCTTATTTACGATTAACTACTTTTTTCATAGCCTCAATAAAATCTTGAGAATGTTTTAGATACCGATCATAAGTCTTTCCATCAAGACTACTGACTTCACGTTTCATTATTCTTTTCGAAATCTCATACATATGCCGCATAATATCTGAATATTTTTTATCCACATATTTCTGCCTTACAAGTTTTTCATCAATCATATCTGCAACTGCAGAGGGACTTGCTGGAACTTCACCGACACTCATAAGTGCAGAGTGTGCAGCATCAATAGTTGCCCAGTATAAATCAAGGATTGCGTTATTTACACCTGCCTTTGATCTAGCCAAACTAGCATAAGACATATTCATATAATTTTGAACTGATTCTCTCGATGGACGAATTCTTCCAGTCAACAATAAAATCTGCAAAGGATCAAAGAATCCTTTATCGATTAATGCAATTCCGTCTCGAAGAATATTAACCGCAACAGGATCTCCGGCACGAACATATTCCCAAAAAGAAGTCAAAGGTAAAGTTTGAACATGCAATCGATCAGGATTAACCTTTGCAACTGCTTTCTGAATAATAATTCGATAAGTTTCAACCAACGCTTTGTTCAAATTAATGTGAACATCATCAACAACAATTAGAATATCGATATCACTACTTTTCTTAGATCTTCCTCGAGCAGTAGAACCAAACAAAACAAGTGCCGAAACCAATTCACTCAACTCTGAATTTATAATTTTTGCAAACTTCCTAGCAATATCTCTGTCAAGCTTGGTATATTTATCTTCAAGTTTATTCTCTCTACGCTTAACAGCAAACTTCATAATCAGTAGTATGGTTCAGACTATAAATATCTTACTCCAAAGGTAGTCCAGACCACACCATTGGACCCTGTTCTCCTGTTGCACTAGGTAAATAAGTTGGAGTAACAAATCCCGGAACATAAGTTTGTCCAAAATAAGAACGAGTAGGACTTGTCCATGCTTCAGTCTGATTATTAATACGATAAACAGGCATATTTAGATGTTCCATTCCCGAAATCAGCGCTCCAACATCATGATGTGCAGGTTCAACAATAAACTCTTTTTCAAATCCAGATTCCTGCATGTGTGCCAAGAATTCTTTAATCGGCGCATTACCATAACCCGGAGGTAAGTGTTCATCATTATATCCAAAATTATCTGAAACGTGAACGTGACCAATAATTCCATCTTTGGTTAATTTATCAACTTCATGACCCAACCAAGAATTGAATTCCTTTTCATCTCCAGAGAAATATTTCTTCCAAATATTTGCGTGACCAATATCAAATGTAGCTTTAATATGATTCGAAGCAATTTTCTTAGCTTCTGATTCGGAAGGAACATGTCCTAATGCTTTCTTAACTTTTTCTCTAAATGGATTATCAATTTCTCTTCCATTCATTTCAATTTTATCTTTGGTCATAAAATCAACCGCCTTTTTTCTTGAGTCTACAATAATTTTCTTTAGATCTTCAGGATGTGCACCATAATTTCCGTCCCACAAATTTTCCGGAGCAACAAAAAGAGGAGTCTTAAGATCTTTATCACGCGTAGTCTTTGCCGCATCAATTGCTAATTCTGCAATAGATTCAGAAGTTTTATTTATTCCATAAACTTCGATTGGACGAATGTTATCTAATTGTTCCCATCGCTGAGCATCAGTTAATTTGTGTCGCATTAAGAGTTGTTCGTCAGTATCAACATCACGTTCAACTCTACCAATCTTATATTTGAGATCATCAATAGATCGTTGGGCTTGACTTCCCGGACGCAAAATTCCTTGATTACTGTACAATATTTCACTTGCCTTTAATTTTGACTTTAGTAGCTTCAGATTTTTCTTACCGTCCTCATATCTATTTTTGTAATATTTTAGACTTGCAGTGTCTTGAGTAACTCCTTGTTTATTTTGCCAATGCAACGCAACCCATCCCGGATCACCATAAGTATTCTTATAATCCTCATCTGTAAATTTCTTATCACTCTTTCTTTCTTTAAGTCTACTAAGATATTCTTCTTTGTTTTTCTTCATCAATGTGTTATTATCCATATTTTCCTGAGCGATTCTCACAAAATCATTGTAGTTTTTTGGCTCTTGAATTAATTTTCCATCTTCTCTTTTCAATCCTGCAGTTTTGAAATCAGGAGTTATCGTAGACATAATTTTTCCGGAAGCCATATCGACCATATATCTCGGAGATTGTTGAGCAATTGAATACCCTTCACTAAATTCGATCGGTTTTCCTTCTTTTGTTTTGAAAGGAGTTTTACCGTGTTTTTCCCTAACGCTATAAGGGAATTCACCAGTATGAACTACAATCGCACCGCCGTCAGTAACATCGCCTGCAAAGTCAATAGTTCGCTTAACTTCTTCCATGTCTTGTGCACGTTTAGCTTCATTAAATCCTTGACTTCCAAAACCAGCTAGACCTTGAATTTTCATAGAAGCATGAACAGAAGAAATTGTCACATCATTAACTTTGGCAATATCACGAATAGCTTCTCGTTCAGGAACGCCAACAGTTCCAGGAGTAAATGCTCCTTGTCCAGCAGAACCCTTTCCAGTACCTATAAATCCCAATTCAACAGCAGTAGCACCTTGCTTAATTCTTGCTTGTATGCTTTGAAGTTGATCCTGCATCGGAGGCGTACTTATTCCAAGAGAAATTTTCTGAGCCTGTTCTGGACCCCATTCCTTGTCCATAGTGTGCCAATATTTTGGAACATTCGGAGTTTCAGGACTATGGTGGTTGTGTCCATGACTGTGTCCGTGATCATGCGCCATTAGAATTCAATTTCCTTCCTATTAACATAATCCTTGCTCTTATTTAAGCTATTTTCTTCAATTTCAGACTGAACGGGAGTTCTGGAATCGTAAATTTCATCATTTTTTACACTCTCATAAAATCCTTCAGCGTTGTATAAATCTGATTCTTTATTCGGAGCATAATTTACATCAAATTTCTTAACGTCAGAGTCAGTAAGAGTACTATCTTCTTTAGCTATTTCCTCAATACTTCTTTCCTTCTTTTCAGGTTCAACAGTTTTCTTATTAACTAAATGCTCAAGTGAGTTTTTTTGTAATTGGACTCCTGAAGAACGTGAAAATAGATCAACAGATTCAGCCTCTGCTTTCAAAAGTAAATCCTTAATCTCTCCCTTTATTTCTTTATCTGCAGTCTGCAAAACTATTTCTTTCAATTTTTTAATTCGAAGAAATGGATTCAGCTTGGCAATACCTAATTTCAATTCAGACCATTCTCTGGGACCAATCATTTTAATTCCGCCTCAACATTCCATGCACAATCTTAAACGTATTAAAAATAGTTTCAGCATCCTCTTCAGCTATATTTTTTGCTAGCGTCCGTTCTTCACTCGCAGCACCCTTCTCTACAATATTTTTTTCTTTACCTACTTTAGATTTTTTACGCTTATCTCTTTGTGATTTCTTAAAATATCCGGGAACAAAAATTTCAAAACTACCTAATCCTGGAAATACAAATGGTTTTTTGCTTTCATTAGGTTGTTCTTTCATCTTCTCATCAAGTCCATCTGCTTCTCTCAAATAACCTTCAAATTGAGCTTTAGAATCTGGACTGTCAAGTAATGCGCTCAGCGAAGCATCAACTCTCTTCAAAAGTTTCAATGTGTCAGTTTTCTTTTTCTCCCGATATGCATCAATTTCTTTTTGAGTTAATACAAAAGTCTTAAACGTTATTTCAACTCTGCCAATATGCAAACTTCCTTTGTGCTGCTCAGATTGAAATGCACTGACTGGTCTGGTTCGATGATGAAATTTTGCTATCATCGCGGGATAAACATATTCAAATTCAGAATCTCTTGCTTTAATTTTTCTAATACCCATTAATTCAATATCTGCAATAGCGCTCTCACTTCCCTCCAAAAGTTGATGGGAATATTTCTCCTGAATATCTTGATTTAATCTACCTATATTTTCCAAGTAAGGCTTTGCCCAATCTGCATACATCTTAATCGTATTGAAATGCTGAGCCAAATATTTAATATTAAAATAACGTCGAGTGCTCAATTCGGATTTAGTACGTTCTCTCCAACTCATATATTGCCTCAATTTTCGTTTAAGAATTGTTTTAACTTGAGTGTTAGTTTGTATTTTAGCACCATCGACCGCCTTGTCTACAGATTGAAGATCTTTAGGCGTTATTTTGAAAAAGAAGTCAGGTAAAGTAACAAAACCAACTTGCGATGCAAGACCAAGAACCGAAGTGGGATTTTTAGCTCCGCCTTCAACCAAATCAATCCACAAAGATTTTAGAGATATTTCTGCAGCAACATTACCCGCATCTGCGTCTTTGTAGTATCCAATTCTTTCATCAAGTATTTTCAATTCTTTGAATATTCCGAGCATGCTTTTGGTCATTCCACCAATTGTTCCCAAAAACTGAGCCGCCTTATCTTGCTGAATAGATTTTCTTTGCTCAATTAGACCCCATTGTGCAGAACCCACACTCGCAAATGAAGTGTCTTGAATTTTACTAAGATCATAATGAAGATTTTTTTCCATAAAATCTGTCACCCAGAAATAATATTTTTCAATACCTTCAGCAAAATTTTCATAATGAAGCTCCTTTTTGCCCGTAGGATCCTTAAAAACTTTGAGCAATTTCTTAATTTCAGCTTCGTCCATCACTTTGGGAGCCTTATCAGTTGTAGAGAGCATGATTTGAAATTACTCTGATAATATTAATACTTTACCAATAATTCATCTACACAAATTATTTAAGGTTCTATAGCACACTAAATCATGGGACTTTTAGATAAAATCAATCCTCTGAAGAAAAAAGATGATGATTTCCCTCATTTTGATGAAAAATTTGGAAAAAGCGGCGGAACTTCGGTTCCCGGACCTTCTGCAGATACGGATTCTGCACCAGTAGCATCATTACCAACTATGGGTGCTGCACCTCCAACACCGGCACCCGCACAGAACGATAGCAGACTCAATTCAATTCAAATAAGCATTCAGACAATAACATCAACACTACAACAAATGCAAAGAAATCTTGATAATATGTCTCAAAGATTGGGAACAATTGAAGGAAAAGTCAATGCAAATCACCCGCAACAGCAATCTCAAACACCTGCTGCACCGTCGGGACAGGTCAATCCATTCAATCCTCAACCACAAGCACAACCTCAACAAGGCGGCGTTGAACAAGGGCAAAACGAACAACAGCATAGGAAAACCGAAGAAGAGGATGATGGCACCGGATGGCATTTCTAGAAGATTATTTTATCAAACCATTCAATTCAACTTACGAATATAATATTATCAATACTTTAACTTATGCTCTTCTAGCTTTCGGAGGATTATTCTTAATCTACAAATTAATGCTTAGAAAAAAAGTAAGTATTGATTCAAATTTTGTATATGCTTTAATTCCCTATCTAATTTTTGCAGCGCTAGTTCGAGCTTATGTAGATAATAATTTAATACAAAAAACTTTTTTCAGCGTAAGCCCTGGAATTTATTTAGTAACTGCAGCAATAGTTGTTGTAGGTTTGTTGTTAAACAAATTAAGATTTGTAGGTTTGCTCGCAGCAATATACATTCCAATTAGATACGGATTTCCACAACTTCAAAATTTAAGTTACTTAATTTTTATTTCAGCAACAATGCTTGCCACAGTATGGCTCAGCATTAAAATTGCAAAGAAGCTAAAGCAAAAATGGTTTAACAATAAATTAACAATTTTTGCATATTCTGCACAACTATTTGACGCAATTAATACATCATTCATTTTGTATTTGTTCGGAGGATTTGAAAAGCACGTTCTTCCAAGGTTCATAATAGAAAAAACAGGAACTCCATTTTCTTTTATCCCATTAAAATTAATAATTATAATTCCAATTCTTTATTATCTAAATAAAACCAAAGAAAAAGAATTTGCAAAACTAATTTTAATTGCAGCATTCGCTTTAGGATTTGCTCAAGGTTTAAGAAATTTAATTAGTGTTCTCGTAATTTAATTACATTCATCACAAATAAATTGTCCACTCATAAAATGAAGATGACCATTAGAACCACAAGCTTCGCATTGTCCAAAGGCAGCAGGATGACCTGCCCTTCCTTTATCACTCGCAGCCAATCGTTCTATAAATGTTTCAAGTAAATCTGGCGCGTGAGCAACTATATCTTTATTTGTTACAAGTCCAATCAACTTTCCTTTATCCACAATAGGAATTTTTGAAATTCCATGCTCATGCATTTTTCGAGCAAGGCTTGAAAGATCTTCAAATTTTTTGCCAATTGCTTTCAATGGAGTTTGCATAACTGAACTAACTTTCAGAGTGCTTGGCTTTTTATCCAGTGCAATAACTCTCATCATGATATCTCGCTCAGTAAGAAGTCCAATCAAGTTATCACCATTGCAAACAGGAACTCCGCCAACTCGGTGAGTGTTCATAAGTTTTGCAGCTTCTTTAATTGTCATATCTGGAGTAACTGTGACTACTTTATGACTCATAAAATCTATCGCTCTAAGTCCCGATTTCATAATATTTTTACTTCTCGCTTTATTTTAAATCTATTTATTCTGCAAGAAACAATTATATAGTAAAACCAACAATTTTTGATATGACTCCTGAGCAATATATTTTACTAAGCGTTTTCGGAATTAGCTTATTATCCTTTATTGGAGTCTTTACTCTTTCAATAAAGAAAGTAACTCTGGACAAAATGCTTCTATATTTGGTTGCATTCTCAGCAGGAGCATTAATTGGAGATTCTTTCTTACACTTGCTTCCTGAAATCATAGCAGAAATAGGATTTGAAACAATCACTGCATTATATGTAATCTTGGGATTGCTATCTATGTTTATTGTTGAAAAATTAATTAGATGGCGCCATTGCCACCACAGCCCACATAGACACACACACGCAAAAATTGAGCCGTTTGCAATGACAAGTCTAATTGGAGACGGAATTCATAATTTTATTGACGGTTTACTAATCGGTGCAAGTTATATTCTAAGTATTCCTGTTGGAATTGCAACAACCATTGCAGTAGCTCTTCACGAAATACCACAAGAAATTGGAGACTTTGCTGTACTAACTCACGGAGGATTGTCTAGAAAGAGAGCACTTCTGTTAAATTTTGCCACAGCACTTATGGCAGTAATTGGAGCGCTTTTGGCAATATATCTTACAGGACAAATTGAAGGAATAACTAATTTCTTGATTCCCTTTGCGGCAGGACACTTTATTTACATTGCAACTGCTGATTTGATTCCGGAATTGCATAAAGAGGAAAATCTGGAGAAGTCAACAATACAAGTTCTATGGTTTCTAATTGGAATTGGAATAATGTACGCACTTCTTTGATTCAATAAGAACTCTTAAAAACTCAAACACAAAATCAAACTATGTTAATTGGCGTTGTAGGCAAACCGAATGTCGGAAAATCAACATTTTTCAGAGCAGCAACTTTAGCTGAAGCGCTCATCGGAAACTATCCTTTTGCAACAATTGAGCCAAATCACGGAACTGCTTTTGTAAAGATCAAAGACGCAGCAAAAGAGTTTGAAAAAGAAGCTACTCCGAGAGAAGGCTACGTTCACGGAGATTTTAGATTTGTACCAATAGAATTAATTGATGTCGCAGGACTTGTTCCAGGAGCATCAGAAGGAAAAGGAATGGGAAATAAATTCTTAGATGATTTATCCGCAGCAGATGCACTAATCCATGTTATTGACATTTCAGGTTCAACAAATGAAAAAGGAGAATCTGTTGAGAAAGGCTCATATGATCCAATTAATGATATAAAATTTTTAGAAGAAGAATTAGATACTTGGCTTTATCAAATCATGGAAAGAGGTTGGGCAAAGTTTGCAAGACAAGCACAACTTTCAGGAACTCCTTCTGACCGAGCAATTGCTGAACATTTTTCAGGAATCAAAATAAATTTAGCAATGGTAAAGAAAGCATTCAATGTGTTGGGACTTTCAAATAAATTAACTGAGTGGTCAGAAGAAGATATGAAGAAATTTTCATCAGAATTAAGAAATCAAGCTAAACCAATTATAATCGCAGCAAACAAAATGGATGTTTCTACTTCCAAAGCAAATCTTGAAAGGATAAGAACACAAACAGACAGCAAAATAATTCCAAGTTCAGCAGAATTTGAACTGGCATTAAGAGAAGCAAACAAAGCAAAACTAATTGATTACATTCCCGGAGAAAATCATTTTGAAATTAAAGGGAATTTAAATGACAAACAAAAAGAAGCTCTTGCAAAAGTCAAAAAATTCTTAGAAACTAACAAATCCACAGGAGTTCAAGATATTCTGAACACGATAGTGTTTGATGTTCTTGAATACATCGCAATTCATCCGGGAGGCGTAAGTAAACTAGAAGATTCAAAAGGAAACGTATTACCTGACTGCTTCTTAATGCCAAAAGAAAGCACAGCTCTTGAATTCGCATACCGTCTTCATACTGATTTTGGTGACAAATTCATCAGAGCAATAGATGTTAGGACAAAAAAGACGGTCGGAAAAGATCACAAACTAAAGAATTTAGATATTTTAGAAATTGTTGCAGGCAAGTAAAAAATAAAACTCGCCAACAATAAGCTTTTTAAATCAACATATGACGGAAATACTATGGGAAGAATCCGAACTAAATTTACAAAAAGACTAGTAGATGAACTTCTAGCTAAGCACGGAGAGAAGTTTACTGATAATTTTGATAAAAACAAAATAGTAGTTCAGGAACTATCCGACGTTAAGACAAAGAAGATTAGAAATCAGCTTGCAGGATACGCAACAAAAAAAGTCAAGCTATCGACAGACTAGTAATTACTCAGCTTAAATGGTATCAGAAGAAAAAGTAGTATTTGTTGGCGGAAAGCCATTCATGAATTATGTCACCGCAGTTGTTATGCAATTCTCAACAAACGGAGCAGATAATGTTATTATTCGTTCACGAGGAAAATTCATTAGCCGTGCAGTTGACGTAGCTGAAATGGTTAGAAGTAAATTCTTAACAGACAGTATTGAAATCGGAAAAGTAAATATTGCTGCTGAAGATTTCAAGAACAAAGAAGGAAGACCAATTAGAGTTTCAACAATTGATATTTATTTGAATAAATTAAATGGTGTAACACCAACTCCAACAAATTTTGAATTGAGACGGTCAAAATCTGAAGCAAAAGAAGAACAAAAACCCGAAGAAAAAGCAGAGGAAACTGTCAAAGAACCGGTTTCTGAAGAAACTTCTGAAGCAAAAGAAGAAACTGTAGATGAATCTACAGAAACACTTGCTGAAGAGTCAGTTGCAGAACCAGAACCGGCAGTTGAAGAACCAATTTCTGAGCCAATCGCAGATGAAACTCCTTTTGAACCAACACCTGCGCCCACTTCTGAACCAACCGAGCAAACAAGCCTGGAATCAGAAACTTCAGAATAATCAAGTTCAAAGTTTCACAACTTTTTAATACGAATTTTCACTTTTTGCTATATGTGCGGCATTGTAGGCTATTCTAGTACTTCAAATTCTATAGAATTATCTGAATTTGTATCAATGATAAAGAGTCTTGACTATCGCGGTTATGATTCATGGGGCTTCACATTAAAGGATCAAAATCAATTAAAGACTGAAAAGCAAGTCGGAAAAATTACAACACTGACTCAACAAGGAAAAGCAACTTTTGTGATTGGTCACACTCGTTGGGCAACGCATGGAAAAGTAACAGAAAATAATACCCACCCGCACACATCAAATTCAAAAAATATTTCACTAGTTCATAACGGAATTATAGAAAATCACCAAGAACTAAGAAACAAACTCAAAGAAAAAGGATTCTCTTTCTACGGAGAAACAGATACAGAAGTAATTCCAAATCTAATTGAATTTCACCTAAGAAATTCAGAAAACGTTCTGGAAGCTTTCAAAAAAACGCTTAATGAACTCAAAGGAACATTTGCAATAACTTTTCTCCATGATTCAAGTGACAAAATATTTTTTGCTCGAAGAGATTCCCCATTAGTTGTAGGTGTTGACAAAGATGCACTAATTGTTTCATCAGACGTAACATCTTTCATTGACCGAACAAAAAAGGTAATTTATTTGGAAGATGGAGATTACGGATATATAAATTCTGAAATTAAAATATACAATAAAGAAAAAGAAGTTCATAGGGAAATTTCAGAAATAGATTGGGACGTAAACAAAGCAAAGAAAGGTGACTTCAAACATTTCATGCTAAAGGAAATCTCAGAACAGGTCGATACAGTAAAGCAATCACTGATACAAGATTCAAAGCTAATCACAAATGTTGCTAATAGAATGAAATCGTCTAATGTTTACATTGTTGCTTGCGGTTCATCTTACAACGCAGCAAAAGCAGCAGAGACAGAATTTCTAAAGAACGGGCTCATGCCGAGAATTGTCCATGCACATGAATTTGAACAATATGAAAAATTCCTGAGTGAAGATTCAACAATTTTAGCAATATCTCAATCCGGAGAAACATTGGATTTGATCAAAGCAGTCAAGACTGCAAAAACTCGAGGCACACAAATAATTGCAATAGTTAATGTTCAGGGATCATCACTCACACGACTTGCAGATCAAAATATATTCATGAATGTTGGACCAGAAATCTGTGTTCTTTCAACTAAATCCTACACTGCTCAGGTTGCAATTCTAATGCTCATAGCATCGGCTTTAGTTGAGAAACCAAATGAAGCAAAACAAGAGATAGAAGAAGTTATTAGAAACATTTACTACTTAACAAGTGAATCAGCAAGAAAGTACACAAAAGAATTATCGCAAATTCTGAGATATTCAAACCATATATTTACAATTGGTCGCGGACGAGATTACGCAACAGCAATGGAAGCTGCACTCAAAATAAAAGAAGTTTCATACATACACGCAGAAGGTTTTGCTGGCGGAGAAATTAAACACGGACCAATCGCAATGATTGAAAACGGAACTCCTTGTATCGTTTTTGTACCAAATAAAGAAAATCACGATATCTTGTCAAATGCGCAAGAGCTCAAAAGTCGCGGAGCATTCATAATAGGGCTATCCGAAAAGAAGCACGAAGTGTTTGACTATTGGATCAAAGTGTTAGGTCCAGATAAGTTTTCACCAATATTAAGAATAATTCCAATTCAAGCGCTCTCATATTATTTGGCAGTCATGAAAGGATTGGATCCGGACAAACCAAGAAACCTCGCAAAGAGCGTAACTGTTAAATAAAAATCTCGCTATAGTTTAATATGGATGTAGAATTTTCTGAAAAAGAACTGGATCTCAAAGAGCGAAGAAGATATAGAGAATTAATAGATAATTCGATACTTACTCGACAATTTAAACGAATGAGATTGCGATTAAAGCGATATGGCAAAGGTGGAAAGAGAACAAAATACGCAATAACTGCCGAAGCAGAAACTCCCGAAGGAAAGGTTATCAGAGCAGAAGGAGTTGACTGGAGATTTGGAATGGCGCTCAAAGAATTATTTAGCAAATTAGTAAAGCAAAGAAAGAAAAAGCGTTAAGGTTTTAAATTTGCTCAGCACAAAAAAGCATGATAGAGCGTACCTTAGTATTAGTCAAACCAGACGGTGTTCAAAGATCTCTAACTGGAACAGTTATTTCAAAATTTGAAAATGCTGGATTAAAGATTGTTGGAATGAGAATGGTTTGGGTTAACAAAGCTTTATCCAAAAAACATTATTCTGATCACATTGGAAAACCATTTTTCTCAGGACTTGATGAATTTATTCGATCTGGACCAGTTATAGCAATAGTTCTTGAAGGCGTTGAAGCAATAAAGAACGTACGTAGAATTGTTGGATCCACTGCACCGGCAGAAGCAACTCCAGGAACAATCAGAGGAGATTACGCACATCACTCTTATGCATATGCAGATAGAGTTGGAAAATCCATTGCAAATATTATCCATGCTTCAGGAGATGCTAAAGATGCAAAAAAAGAAATAGCACTTTGGTTTGACAAGAAAGAATTACATTCTTACAAACGATCAGATGAACATATTGTTTTTTAATTAATTAAAAATGACAACATTGGAATCAATCTTAGAGGAACGTGGCTTATTCAGTTTTGATGAGCAAGGTAACAGACACATCGCTGATAAGTGTGCAGCAGAAGAAGCATATTTTGAATATGTACAAGATACTGGTTTTGTAAATCGTTGGATAAATAATATTTACAAAAAGAGATTAAAAGGTAAAGCAAACATCGGTTCAGTCGGAACATTTCTACAAGCATACATCGGTGGTGCAATGACTCGAGGAGACCAAGAAGCCTTTGCATTAATTGCAGAAAAAGAAGCACACACATTAACAAAACAGAACGCACTAATTGACATTGCGTTCTCTCCGCAATATTATGCTATGGTTCAAGGAACAGGATGGGCGGGACACTTTGTTACAGAAGAATTTCCAGAAGCAGTAGATGAAGTTGCATACGGATTAACTGGATTCATAATTGCAGCTAATTTAATCAGATTAGGTTTCGCAATGAAAAAGAAAAAATCTTACGCATCAATTTCATTAGAGAGCGCAATAATGAACGGTCCAACTTACATGAAAAGATTAAAGAACAAATTATTTGGTTAAGTTTTAATAGCTCCTTTGACTTTGTAAGTCATGAATCTCAGAACAAAATCAAATTACAAAATCACTAACGCAATATCTTTCTTGATGAGTTTTTCAGGAGCACTAGTATTTGTATTCTTGCCTTTATATTTTTATCACGTCGGAGTAAACTTAGTAAACATTGGAATAATTATAGCAATATCAGTAGTTGTTACAAACATAGTAAAATTAATCGCAGGCTCATTTGTAGATTATTACGATCGTCGTAATGTAATGCTCGTAGGAGGAATAATAATGGCGATTGCAAATTTAAGCCTAGCATTTTTTGTAAGCGAAACTTTCTTCATACTTCGAGGAATTGCATATGGAATCGGAGCAGCAATATTTTATCCCGCGTATATAAGTTATGTTTGGGATATCTCTGAAATAAAACGGCTTTCGACCTATGGCGCAATTCGTTCAGCATTCAGACACTTAGGTCTAGTTGTTGCACCGCTGGTCGGAGGTCTAATTATTTACTTGTTCGGATTCAAAGAATTATTCTACACATCCTTTATCGTCGGAATTTCAACACTCGGATTATTATTCATGCTGACATACACAAAACACAAGAACAAATTACCTGATTTTTCAAAAATAATTCAAAATTATAGGAGTATTCTGATTACAAGAGGATTTACGTTGTTATCTTTAATTCGGCTAATCAGATCCTCAGCTCAATTAATTTGGGCAACATTTATTCTGATTTACTTAAGAAGCGTAGTCGGATATGATTTCTGGCAAGCCGGACTTGTTATAATGGGTTCATCAATAGTATTGCTACCATTTCAATTACCCGTAGGAAGATTTTCTGACAAGTTCCATTCAAAATGGCTGATTATTCCAGGTTTTCTAATGATTGGAACTTTCATGAAATTATTCTTCACCGTCGAGCACATATTAGCATATACGCTTATGGCGGGAGGCGTAGCAATAGGTTTCTTGGCAATAGACCGACCGATCTATGTTAGACTTGCAGAAATGACTCCAACCAATAAGCACGGTCAAGCAATAGCTATCTTTGAAAGCATAACTTGGGGATTGGCAGCAATTGCGCTATTTTACGCAGGAGAGTTTGCAGAATTATTATCAATAAGAGAAGTTATATCGTACGTATCTAGCTTTGTTCTTGGAGTTGGCGCGGTTTTGATAGCGTTCCATCGCAAAATCACTTGGAAATACGGAAACTATCTTAGAAGACACCACTTAGTAAGACTTTACACACCAATTGACCAAATCATTGATTCTTTCCCAGAATTCTCGAAAGGATTCAAGCGAACAAGGCTATAACAAGGCTTTTAAACCAAAAAATAGGCTCATTCTCAGAGGTAA
>CEPZ01020789.1_pt1 | contig 26444 bp, 30 predicted proteins | sample 530461 | NCBI WGS metagenome assembly CEPZ01 (sample SAMEA2620106, study PRJEB7988) | marine metagenome | isolation source: saline water (ENVO:00002010), including
TTTCATGACGAAATATGTAATATCATTTGCATTTTCTGATAATGATCATATCACACATATAAATAAATACACATTTGATAAATTACAAAATCTAATAGAGCCATATGATAGAATCGTTACTATAAATTTTTCTAAGATATTCAACTTATCAGACAAAAGTCAAATATTTGATATTGATCACATAAAAAAGCTGTATAAACATGATTTTGTAGCGCTTAATGTGAAACACAAAAATAATAAAATAGTTACGCAATTTCTTGTAGCAAATGCCTGTATTAAACATAAATTAACATCATTCAATTACGCTAATCAAGAGCTTATAAATGATTCACATCTAGATATAACACCATTACAACTCATGATGCCAAAGTATATGCTTGATGAAATAACAAAAGCAAACATAAAATATTTAAAGTTTATTGATGAAAAGTTTATCAGAAAAAGTAACGTCGATTATTATACTAATATGTTTAGAAATTATATAACGGTATATAATAATTTAAGTAGAGCGGCAGCTAATAAATTATACATATTAGCCGCATTACAGAAAAGTAAATCAGATAATATACCAAAACAAATATTTAATGCAACAAACGAATTCAAAGATAACTTAATAACACAACCCAAATATAATCTTTTTAGTTCAAAAACAGGTCGTCCATATATTGTATCTGGCGTTAACTACCAACAATTACCAATAACGCATTCAAATGTTATTAAATCAAAATGGAACACTGGTAAAATATATGAATTTGATTTTAATGGATGCGAAATACGTGCAGCATTATTTGCGGTTGGTAATTATAAGCTTGCAAATATAAATGAAGATATATATGAGTATTTCATTAATTTAATGAAAAAAACAAATGTAAAATTATCACGTGCTAAAGCAAAAAAATTCATAATCATGATGTTGTTTGGGGCCACACCAAACACACTTTCTAAACTCATTAAGATTAGTATGATAAATACAAATACACTCGTTCAAATTCTAGAAAATGAATTTCAAACAAATATTATATATGACATGATTGTTAAAGCTGTTAAAAAGCATGGATATTTTCATAATTTCTTTGAGCGTCCGATCTATACAGATAAAGAGACTAGAAAAGAGACACTCATCCAGAATTTTATACAATCAACCGCTATTGATATTTGTCATTCTGGATACGCATCATTTGTTAATTTTGCACGTAAAGAAAAATTAGTATCTAAAGCACTTTACACAAAACACGATGCAATAAGAATTGATTTTCATCCTAACGAGTTACATCATGTTGATGAAATAGCACGTATAATAGGAAAAACAAATATAAAGAACATTAATTTCAGAGTTACAGTAAAGGAATAACAATGCGATATGATCTTGATAAGATTAAAAAAGATTTCAACACATTTAACACGTTAGCAAAAAATAATTTTAGTAAAAAAAATTATGATGCGTTTAATAATCTAATAAATGATTTCGGTGAAAAACTAATTATGGCACCTGCATCACAACGTAATGATTTACATCTTTCACGACCTGGAGGTCTTTTAAGGCATTCATTAAATACTATGAAGGTGTACTCACATTTATTCATTAGAAGCACCTCTGTGTCCGACCTGCGCCCACCAGTGACGACATGTCTTCTACATGACATAGGCAAATTAGGAACATTAGAAGAAGATTATTATGTAATAGCAGAAGGGCATTATAAGAATAATTATTTTATCAATGATAAATTAAGATCATTACGGGTACCGCAACGTACGCTTAAAATATTATCTGATTATAAGTTTGATTTAACTGATGAAGAGTATTGTGCGATTACAAATTCATATTTTTTCATTGAAGAAAAAGATTATTGGCAAAGTGTGTGGAATATTCCAGAACTAGCAGTTAATTTATCTATTGCAAAGTTATTGGCAATACGCAAAGAAAAAACATAAATATACTTGTATGCCAGCAAATCCATCATTATCACCTGGAGCTGGAGCTGGTTCACGTTTTGATCCAGGTGGTAGAAGTGTTGATAGCATGTTTAGCCGTAGGCAAAGTGCTACATGGAAAGATCCACAAGATTTAAAAACGCGTGTTAAATCTTTTGATTTCAACGATGAAGAAGATGAAGATGAAGGAAGCGTATCAACAATGGAACTTGATAAGCTTTTTGTAGAATGGGCACAACATATACTATCTGAAAAAGATAATACTGATGAGGGATTATTACCATTCAAAGTTAGTGCATACTTCGATATCAATAGCGACGAAGAAGATTTTGTGCCTGATGTTGATTTCTATTTAGCAAACACACGCCTCAGAGGGCAGAATAATACTCAAAGTGACTACGAGAAAGCAGTACTTCATCAGCGTCCAACAACACCTGGTTTAGGAACTGGTCGTGCTACAGGAAGGACAAGATCTGATTTTTCACAAGCGAATGTAGATCATACATATCCTGGAAAACCCAGAAAAATGTCTTATAAAGATTTACGTGATCTTATTAAAACTGAAATGAAAAATATATTATAGCGAGATATTCATATAAATGGCAATATGTAAAATAAAACGGAATGCACAATTTGATTTCGAACGCTACCAAAATGAATTTGATAGTTTAATTAAGCACGCACACAAACAATTACAACTTAGTAAGCCGTTTAAGCTTATGTTTGTTTCAGAGCCAGAAGCAGACGGTGATGTATTTTGTAAAACAGGTGCTTATAGTCCAGCATTTAATGTAATTTTCTTGTATGTTAATGGAAGGCATATTAAAGATATTTTACGTTCATTAGCACATGAAATTGTACATCATCATCAAAATTGTAGTGGAAACATAGAAACCGAAGATAAAAATTATAATGATGGCTATGCACAACACGATGAAGAAGCAAGAAGATTAGAAGAAGATGCATTTCTCAGAGGTAACATGCTTTTTCGTGATTGGGAAGATAGTGAAAAAAGTAATAGAACACAGTTAATGGACGAACAAGCTAAAAATAATCCATGGGCAATATGTACAGCGCAAGTTGGTCGTGAAGATAAAGATAAATTTGAACGTTGTGTAAAAGCTGTTAAAAAAAGTTTAGATGAAACATGTGACGATGAAGTTGAAGAAGCATCTGTAACAGCGAATGTTACCGGATATACATTACCACTCGGGATGTCAAACGATCCAGAAAAACCGAAAAATTACAAGTAAATTGTAAGTATAAAAGTCTAATTTTTGTATATTTATATGCATAAAAGAACAAATATACAAAACTGTAGAACGTAATAAAATAAATAGTAGTAAGGAGAAAATTAAAAATGGTAGATATTATTCCATCTCTTCCTTTAGAAGAATTCGAACTTCCAGAAGACTCAGAACCTGAGGTTGTTGACGAATCAGGTGGAAGTGTAACATACGGATTTATAGGCGCCGGCCAAGCTGGTGGAAGAATAGTAGAAGCGTTTCACGGATTAGATTATAAAAAAGCAATATGTATTAACACAGCGGAAGCCGATCTTAATACAGTTAACATCCCAAATGAACAAAAAATATATCTAGACGTGGGTCCTGGGGGCGTGGGCAAAATCATGGAAAAGGGTGAAAATGCCGCACAAAAATATCAACAAGAAATTTATGATAAAATGTCAAAAATATTCGGCGAAGATATTGATAGAATTATTATTTGTGCAGGGTTAGGTGGTGGAACTGGAGGAGGAAGTGTTTTAGTTCTACTAGATCTGGCAAGAAAATATTTAGCGTATGTTGGATGTGATGATCCCAAAAGCCATGTCGGTGCAATTGTTACATTACCAACGGCAGGTGAAGCTGCAAGCCCCAAAGTGGCAGAAAATGCTACATTTGCCGCAACAAGACTTGCAGAAATTGCAGAAAATGGTGATATATCACCTCTGATTTTTGTTGATAACGACAAGATTAAGAGATTATATCCGAAATTAACAGTTAAAGCATTTTGGCCGACAGTTAATCAAACAATTGCTGGATTATTTCACACGTTTAATATCATAACGACACAAGACTCAGAATACACAACATTTGATGCAACAGATTATAATTCACTAATGAGCACCGGTGGCTGTGCTATAATGGGATTAACTACTGTTAAAAACTTTGAGTCAGAAACATCAGTATCTAAAGCACTTAAATCAAATTTATCAAGAACATTACTTGCGGATGGTTTTGATTTAAGCACAGCAAAAGGCGCCGCATGCGTTGTTATCGGTGGTGAAGTGTTGTTTGAAGAAGTTGCTGGATTACAAACAGCAATCGATTATGGGTTTGACACAATAGCACAATTAACAGGAAACTCAACAGTACATAGGGGGATTTATGAAGCACAACACGATAAACTCGTTGCGTATACATTAATTACAGGTCTTGCGTCACCAAAAGAAAGAATAAAAAAGATTAAACATTTACAAGCAAATAAAGGACAATCAAGTTTTTACACAAAATAAAAAATTTAGAACATAACAATTACAAAGTAATACAATTAAAGAAATTGAGTAGTACGAAATAAACAAGGAGAAAAGTACAATGGCAATCGATTTTGATGAAATTAGAAAGAAGTTAGGAAACTTAAATAGACAAAGTAATAGACAAGCAAGTATATGGAAACCTGAAGGTGAACATGTTATTCGTTTAGTTCCAATGGAACCTCAACCGTTCAAAGAATTATATTTTTATTACTTCCTTAATGTACCTGGTGGGGTTATAGCACCACGTGATACGTATGGTAAAGCTGACCCTATCGCTGAATTCCGTGATAAGTTATATACAGAGGGTACTGCAGAATCAAAAGCACAAGCAAGAATATTAAAAGCGAAGCTTCGTGTTTTCGCACCCGTAGTTGTGCGTGGCGAAGAAAATGAGGGTGTACGTTGGTACGGCTTCGGTAAGCGTGTTTACGAGAGACTTCTTAGTCTCATCTTAAGTGAAGATTATGGTGATATCACTAGTAAATCGCAAGGACATGATTTAAGATTAAAGTTTACCCGTGGTAATCCTGATGCTGGTACATGGCCAGAAACAACCATTACACCAAGACCACAAAAAACACCGCTATCTGCAGACAATACAGAAGTCGCAAAATGGTTAGATAATATTCCTAATCTTGATGATGTTTATGAGTTAAAAACTCCTGATGAGATTGAAAGCTTATTAAACAATTGGCTAAATACTTCTATAGATAATTCTGATGGTACGGAGACTAGCGACGATTCAACACTTGAGAATTTAAATGACTCATCTGTTGATGAAATTGATAAAATATTTAGTACCATAGGTGATGATGATAGTGATGATAACTCAGCTCTTGATGAGTTAGATAACTAAAACAGGAAATATTTATATATCAATGGTAAAAAATAAACAAGTAGTAACTGAGCGTGTGCCCACTGGCGATGAAGAGTTTACATCATCGTTAATTAAATCAATCAATCAAACTTTGAAAGAAAAACGCGCTTTTAACTTAAATAGTGATGACAGTCCAACCAATGTTAAGCGCTTTATAAGTACAGGTTCAGTTCTGCTTGATTATATCATATCTAATAGAAAAAATGGTGGTTTTCCTGAAGGACGGTTAGTTGAGATTGCTGGCGCTTCGGCAACAGGAAAGAGTTTCATTGCGATACAAGCATTAGCCGAGACTCAAAAAATTGGTGGAATTGCCGTCTATATCGATACAGAAAACGCAACTGATAGAGATTTATTAGGCACATTAGGTGTTAATATCGATGAGCTTGTCTATTTACAACCTCGTACAGTTGAAGATGTGTTTAAATCTATAGAACATATCATTAAGAAAATCAAAGAAAATGATATTGATAGACCAGTTACTGTTGTGTGGGACTCAGTTGCAGCAACACCACCCAAAGCTGAGCTTGATGGTGATTATGATACAAATACCGTTGGCCTTGGAGCACGTAGAGTTTCTCAAGGATTACGAAAGATCATCGATTTTATAGGTGAAAACAGAATTACATTAATTTTTGTTAATCAACTTAAAATGAAAATTGGGGCAGGGTTATATGAAGACCCATGGGTTACACCATATGGTAAAGCGATCCCTTTTCATGCTAGTGTTCGTTTACGTTTAACACGTAAACGAACAAGTGACGTAAAAGAAGATAAAACAAGTGATGCTGATTACTTAGGGGTTGGTGTTAAAGCTAAAGTTATTAAAAATAAGATATGCCCTCCATTTCGAACATGTGAGTTTACGATCGGTTTCTACCAAGGTGTCTTAGAACATGAACAATTATATGATAAAATTGTAGCTGCAAGCCCGTTACAGTGGGATAATGACAATAATACATTCATATTAAATGCTATGAAAGGTGCATGGCACAAAGCAAAGTTAACGAAAGTATTAAATGATAATAAAGTTATTGAGCTCATACCAGAATTTAAGTTTAGAAAAAAAGATATTGCTAGTAAGTTTTTTGATAATGAGAACTTAAAATCTTATTTACCTGAAGCGATTGATAATATTTTACGAAAAGAATATACAAAGCAAGAAGTGCCAGAATTTGATATAGCATTAACTGACGAAATTTTAGAGGAAATTGATTGATGGCAAAGTTTAATATAGGCGATACTATAACATTTCGTTATAATAAGCGTGAAGCACGTGACAAAAACCCAACGCTATTAGTTGTTTCACCACTTTTTAAAAATCATGTTCATGGTGTAAATTTGAATTATTTAAATGACGCAGAACGTGAGTATATTTCGAAAGATATTAATAGCTCAGATAAGATCACATCTGAAATATTTTATGAGCAACATGTAAAGCCACGATTACGATCTAATGCATATAGAACGTACACCCCACGGCTGATGAGTAATATAAAAGTAATTAAATAGGAAATAAAATGACAACTAGGCAGGAGGATGCCATCAATAGAAAGTATAGTAATATACTAATTATTGATGGCCTTTAACTTAATGCGTTTATTCGTAGTTATTCCGTTGATCAATCATTAACAATTGACGGTAAAAAATGTGGCGGGACAGTAGGTTTTTTAAATTGTATAAAAAGTTGGATCAATAAATTAAACCCTGATAGTGTTTTTATATGTTGGGACGGCGCAAACGGCTCAGTAAGAAAGCGAAATATATTCAAAGAATATAAACAAAATAGAAAACCTTTTTTATCACGAGGAAAAACTGATGGTGACACACAAAATAAATTGTGGCAATTACAAACACTTGTAGAAACACTAAAATATTTTCCTGTTTGTCAAATTTATATCGATAATTGTGAAGCTGACGATGTTATTTATTATTTAGTAAATAAACTTAAGGATGCAAATAAAATTATTGTTTCGTCAGATAAAGATTTCTATCAACTCGTTAATAATAAAACAACAATTTACACATTATCAAAGAAAGTAATATTGAATAGAAACGCGATTAAAGAAGAAACCGGTGTTTTTCCAGAAAACTTCGTGCTTTATAGAAGTTTTATAGGTGATAAGTCAGATAATATTGATGGAATTAAAGGTATTGGACCAAAGCGTATCGCAACACTTTTCCCGTTTCTTACAGAAGATAAGACATGTGATTTAAATTATTTGACATCTTTTATAGAAAAAAATAAAAACAATAAAAAATATAAAAGATTTATTAGTGAAACTACTAAACTTAAACGTAATTTTGAGTTAATAAAATTAGATTATAACTTTTTAAGCTTAAATCAAATTAGTAAAATCGACCAAACAATTAACACATTTAAACCAAAGTTGTCTATATTGGACATAAGAAAAAAATTGATACAAACAAAAATTACAATTCCTTATATTGATAACGTTATAACTTCGTTCAGAAGTTTAAGTGCATGATAGGAGAAGCATGAACGTACCTGCAGAAAAACAAGAAAATGTTAGTTTCATAAATTTTGGTAAAACATATCAAGAAAAAGTAATTCAAGCAATTATAGAAGACAAAGACTTTGCTGAACAAATGATTGAAGTCTTAGATGTTACATTTTTTGATCAAAAATATATGCGTATTGTTGTTGATTATTACTTTAATCATTACAAGCAATACAATACATTTCCATCTTCACAAATATTAACAACTATTATTTTTAATGATTTAGGCGATCAAAGCGAAGATAATATTATCAAAGAACAGGTTCGTGAATTTGTATCTAAAACAAAACAAGAACCTCTTGAGGGTGATGAGAAATATATTAAAGAGTCAGCACTTGAGTTTTGTAAGAAGCAATCACTGAAAGGCGCACTACTTGATTGTGTTGATCTGATCAGAGATGCGAAATATGATCAAGTAACAGGAATTATTAAAAAAGCAATAGAACGTGGCAACCCTAAAAACTTTGGTCATGATTATTTTAATGATGTTGATAAACGACACTCAGAAGAAGAAGCAAGACAAACAATACCAACTGGTTGGCAACTATTAGATAAAGGAAGTATATTAAGTGGTGGCCTAGCACGCGGTGAATTAGGAACAATTATAGGCGTTGCAGGAACAGGAAAATCGCTTTTTTTAGTTCATCTTGGCGCACACGCACTTAAATATGGTTTCAATGTTTTACATTATACACTTGAATTATCAGAAGTTAATATTGGTATTCGTTATGATGCATGCTTAACAGGAATATCACAAAATGATGCATATAATCTAAAAAGTGCAATTAAAGATGTATTACCTAGTATGACAAATGGTGCACTTTTTATTAAAGGTTATCCAACAAAAAGTGCAAATATACAAACACTAAAAAATCATATTCGATTATTAGAATCGAGAAATTTTAAGCCTGATATTATTATTGTTGATTACGCTGATCTTATGCGTAGTACACGAGGATATGAAGCGAAGCGCTTTGAATTAGAAAGTGTTTATGAAGAATTACGTGCATTAGCTCAAGAATACAATGTTGCATTGTGGACATGTAGTCAAACTAATCGAAGTGCAAATAATCAAGAAATTATTGACTTAGATATGATTGGCGAATCATGGGCAAAAGTACAAATTGCAGATGTAGTTATAACATTTAGTAGACAACGTGCTGATAAGTTGAAAAAGGCAGGCAAAGTATATCTTGCAAAAAATAGAATTGGTAAAGATGGAATTATATTAAAAGCACGAATTGATACTGAAGTTTGTAGTATATCATTATTAGAGCCTAGAGAAAACGATCCAGAATTATTAGATAATAGTGAAGAAGGGCAAGAAAAGTTAATAAAAACAACAATGCGTGATAAATTTGAAAACTTTAAGAGAGATATAGGTAGGTAAACAAGCGGAGAAAAGGTATTATGGTCGGATTTTCTAATATAGAAGCTATACAAAATCAAGATAATGTTACTAATGAAAAAAAGATCCCAACTATAACAACATTTGATTGTGTTAAAGATGAAAGTACGTGTGAATATTTTAATGGAAATATGTTTTCTATTGATGCTTTTAATAGAAAATACACTATTCATGAAAATGAAACATATGTTCAAGCTATTAAACGAGTGTGTGATTATATAGCATCATGTGAAAAGACACCAAAATTACAAAAGTATTGGTCCGAACGATGGTTTGATGAAATATACAATGATTGGTGGCATCCTGCAGGTTCAATCATGCAAGGTTCTGCAAATCCGAAAAAAATTAGTCTTGTAAATTGTACTACTATTGCTCTCAAAAATGATACATTAGAAGACATATTTAGAAGCGCCGCCTACCAAGTTGCAAAATGTGCCGCATATCGACAAGGGTTAGGTATTGACTTTAGTAGACTAAGACCACGTAATGCAATTGTCAATAATTCAGCACTTAAGTCAACTGGTGTTACTAATTGGATGAGTTTTATAGACAGTATTGGAAAACATGTTGGCCAAAATTCGCGTGTGCCGGCAATGCTTATGAGCTTATCATGTAAACATTTCGATATAGAAGAGTTCATAACAATAAAGTCTGATTATACAAAAATACAAAACGCTAATATTTCCGTTCAAATTACTAATGATTTTTATGAAGCTGTCAAAAATGATGATGTTTGGGAACTTTGCTTTGAAGTGCTTGCAGAAAAGAAAGGTGATTTACGAACATTAAACGTGTTTATTGACGATATCAGACTTACAGATAAGAATGGAGAAGGATATTATTCATACGTAAAACACAATAGAGAAAAACAAGTTATAACAAAAAAAATAAAAGCAAGAGAATTACTTGATTTAATAGCAAAAAATATGTATAATAATGCTGAACCTGGTATTCAAAATATCGATATAATGCATAAATATTCAAATTCTGATTATGTTGGATATCCAATAATTAGTACAAATGCTTGTTCCGAACAAGCACTTGATAATGGAGGGTGCTGCGTATTAGCGAGCATAAATTGTGGTCAATTTCCAATACTAAAAAAACAACGTAATAAAAAATTAAACATTATTGCTACTTCAATAAATCGATTTCTTGATAATGTTGTTGAAAAAGAATTATGTGATAACAGATATGCTACATGGGAGCAAAAACAATCACAAAAAGCGCTTCGAAGAACAGGTGCTGGTATTACTAATATAGATGGGTTATTATTCAAAAATAATCTTAGTTACGGAACACGTGATGGTAATGCATTTATTGAAAGTTTTATATCACAATATAATTTTTATCTTTATAAAGCATCAATTGCATTGGGAAAAGAAAAAGGGTCGTTTGGCGCGTTTACACAAAAAAAATATGAACAAAGCCCATTCATTCAAAGAATGATAAAATTAAAACTTGATTTTACACATATGCGTAATGTATGTGTAAGTTCAATTGCACCAACTGGCAGTTTATCGTTAATGTTCAAGCAACCTGTTTTATCATATGGAATAGAACCAGCTTTCGGATTATATTATTGGAAACGAACACGAATGAGTGGAAAATATGAATACTATTTTGTTGTTCCAGGCGTTGTCAATGATTACATGAAATCGATCGGTCATCCGATCGATTTAGAGTGTGGCACAATAAAAGACAATTGGCAAGGAAGTAAAGGAAAAGAAATTGCTTTAAAAATTGATAAATATTGCAAAATAAAGTTCAAAACAGCGCGCGATATTAGTGCACTAGATAAGCTTGATTTAATGTCGCGTGTTCAAAAGCATATTGATAGTTCAATTTCTGTAACATATCTCTTAAATGAAAACGCAACACAAGAAGATGTTCGTGAGTTTATTCTTGAAGCACATAATAAAGAATTGAAATCTGTTGCTGCTTTTCCAGACAAAAAAATGTATGGTATAATATCATTTGAACCTTTTAAAGATCTTGCATTTAATCTTATCAAAGAAGGTGTAGAAATAAGCAGACAAAACTTTATCGATAGTGAAGAAGAAATATTACGTACAGAATTAAATGATAAGTTTCATGAAACCATTCCTATAGATGCGAATAGACCAAATAATATTATTTATAAAAACGCACCAAAACGACATAAAGAATTAAGTTGTGATATTCATCAATATCGTGTCAAAGGTGCAAACTGGATAATTCTTGTTGGGCTTTTAGATAATCAACCATATGAAGTTTTTGGTGGTAATGCTGAAGAGTTTATTGAAATAGATCGCTCTATAAAACGTGGGTTTTTAACAAAAAGAAAAATTACAAATAAAATTAACAGATATGATTTGCAGTTCGGCGAAAATGGACATGAAGTAACCGTTAAAAACATTTCAAAAATGTTTAATAATGGTGATTATAACACATTTACACGTACACTGTCATTATCATTACGACATGGCGCACCTGTACATCATATTGTAGAGCAATTGCGTAAAGATGATAGTGATACGTTTGATTCATTCAGCAAAGTTATGAGTAGAGTACTCAAAACATATATTAAAGATGGTACTAAAGTTGCAGGCGGACAAAAATGTAACTCATGTCAAAGCACTGATTTGTTTTATAATGAAGGATGTTTAACGTGCGTCAACTGTGGTCTGAGTAAGTGCTCATAGTTTATTAACAATAAATGAAAAGTATAATAATATGAAATATCAATCATAGGGAAAATTATGTCAAAAACCAAAGAGGAGCCGGCAAGATTTGTTGCATTACATGGTGATGTAACTGAATCTAATATAAGTGATGTAATCAAAAAATTATTCGAACTTGATTTAAAAGACGCCACTAAACCCATACATTTAATTATTGATACCCGTGGTGGCTCAGTACATGAAATGTTCGCATTATATGATGCAATTAACGCTATAGCATCACCTGTATATACAGTGGGATTAGGTAAGATAATGAGTGCAGGAGTTTTATTATTGGCGTCTGGTAAGCATGGAAATAGACGAATGGGTAAACATGCTACATTAATGATACACCCTAGTTGGAGCATCAACTATGGTAATGTATTTCAACAAGAGCATGATTTGAATGAACATAAACGTTTATTTAATGCACTTATTGATGGTTATGTCAAAGAAACAAATTTAACTAAAGAACAAATTAACGAAATAATGAAAAAAGAAAAGAATCAATTTTTTACTGCTGAGCAAGCAAAAGAAATGGGTTTTGTCGACGAGGTAATTGGATAATCATGGTTACTCTGAATATAAAAGCAGATAATGAGGTAGTCGCTTCATATTATAAGCATCATGGGTATTTTCATGCTGGTGATGTTGGTTTAGATTTGTTTTGCCCAGAAAGTTTTATAGTCGAACCACATAGTACACATATTATTGATTTTGGTATATCATGTGAATTAGTTACTAAAATACTTGGTGCAAATGATAATCTTGAAGATTTTAATGCTATTAAAACATATGAACCGTATCTACTTGTACCTAGATCGTCAATATCAAAACATGCATTGATAATGCTAAACTCTATTGGTATTATTGATGCTGGTTATCGAGGAAATTTACAAGCAGCAGTATTTAATTATACTAACTTTATAACGACAATAAATACCGGTGATAGACTTTTTCAAATTATAAGATTTAATGGGCAACCAATTAGTAAAGTTAAAGTTGTTCAAGAATTGTCTAAATCAACACGTAATGATGGAAGTTTCGGAAGTACAGGCAAGTGAGCAAATTCTATAACAGATTAGGTGTTACAAAAAATGCAACACAAGATGAAATTAAAAAAGCATATCGTAAATTAGCTTTAAAGTATCATCCAGATAAAAATCCCAATAATAAAGAAGCTGAGGATAAGTTTAAAGAAGTGGGTGAGGCTTACGAAACACTTTCTGATGTAGAAAAACGTAAAATGTATGATATGTTTGGTGATCAACAACAAGGATTCAGTGGATATCATCCAGGTATAGACATTGATCTTGATGAAGTATTGCGAGGGTTTGGATTTGGAAATTTTGGTGGGGGTTTCAATCAACGACAATATAAGCAACGTAAGCAACAAGGAATCACTGATGATACCGTAGTTACATTAAACATACCATTTGGTAAAATGAAAGGCGGTTATTCAAGCAGATTTGATACAATCAAGTTTATTGATTGCAAAGCGTGTTTGGGTGTGGGTGGCAGTAAACGTATAAAATGTGAAATATGTAATGGTGTTGGCAGTAAACGTATTGTTCAACAACGTGGTTCAATAGTTATTACGACATCTGAACCATGTAACGATTGTGGCAGCATGGGTGAACAAATAGAAGAACCATGTAGTGAATGTAATACCACAGGACAAATTGAACAAAGTGAGTCATTTATAGTAGAAGTTAAATGTACAAAAGAATAGGAGTTCATAATGAATAATATAGTTAAACTTTCTGACGAAGTCATCTTAGAATTTATCAAAATATTTCAACGAGGCATTATAGAATTCGTAGATGTCACTGAAGATTTTCGAAACCTAGAATTACTTATTGATCAAGAAAATAATATTGTATTACCAATTATAACATCAAATGAATAATAATTTTATAAATTACAGTTTCAAAGAAAGCAACTTTTCAGACTTATTTCGTAATGCAAATCGTGCTGTGCTTACACACGGTATAGAAACGCAACCACGCTCTTTAAAAATTAAAGAACTTTTAAATGTTAGTTTAACACTTGAAAATCCACGAAATCGTATTCTTGCTTCTAAAATTCGTAAACATAGTAATGCATATGCATGTGGAGAATTATTATGGTATTTACGTGGCTCTGAATCGCTTGAAGAACTTGCATTTTATTCTAAAAGACTTTGTGACTATTCTGACGATGGCACCACACTTAATTCAGCATATGGGAATAGGATTTTTGGTGTACACAAAGATTTCCCAAATCAATGGGAGAATGTAATACAAAAATTTGTAAATGATAAAGACACACGGCAAAGTGTAATTAACATTAATTATGCACAAGATCAAAATCGTGTAACTAAAGATGTTACTTGCACATTAGCGTTACAATATCTCATACGTGAAAATAAATTACATGCAATTACTGTGATGAGATCAAACGATTCATTTTTAGGATTTTTGTATGATACGTTTTGCTTTACAATGTTACAAGAGTTAATGCTCATAAGATTACATGAGTATAAACAATTCGAAAATCTTGAACTTGGTTTTTATATACATAACGTTAATTCATTTCATTTATATGAAAATTACTTTGATAAAGCAAAGCTTGTTTGTACTGAAGTGTGTGTATCAAGTGATATGCAACCGATTAAATCAAATAGACAATTATACACGCTGCAACATGATGAGCAAATATTACGTATTGAAAATAAAAAGATAGACATTGATAAGTATGAAAAACCGTGGGATTGGATTGCAACACAATTGAATAGGAAAATTAAAAAGTGAAAGCATTAAATGGAAATGTAATATTAGAACCAATTGAGTCATGTGATATGACAGAAGGCGGATTATTTAAGCCTGCAGATGCTAAAGAAAAGACATATAAAGGTAAAATACTTTATATTACTAAATATGAATGTACTAAACAAAATGTGTGTATTGGACAAATCGTATTTTATGATAAATATGACGCCAAAGAAATCAAAATTGATGACAAAACACGTTATATAGTGGTTCATGAGACAAAGTTATTAGCGACTGAGGGTGATTGAATGAGTAATAAATCAAAAATAAGAGTTAACCAAGAATTGATAGATAATATATTTTCACTTGAAGATGGTTTTGGGTTTATATCATATGCATATAATGATTGTAAAACTATTCAGTGGTTTCTAAAAGATGAATTTAATATATTCCTTTCTGTAAACGAATGTAGAAATTTTTGGGAATGGAGAAGTGAGTTATTAGGCGCAAATTTTTTAGTATTAGATTCAAGAAATATAGTTATTGATTATTTCAAACAATGGCTAAAACATGTTGGTGCTAAAGATATTCAAGAATCATTAGAAGAACATACGTATGAGAATAACAATGTTTGTGATAATGATATGCTTAAAAATATGTTTACAAAACAAGAAGTGCTCATGAAGCGCTATAAAGAAAATGATGAGAATTTTCCTGAATGGCCTATAGATCTGACCGATAAGCAACAACAAAAATTTGTTCGTGATATATTATGTAATCTTGCCGATGAAGCGTTTGAAGCGTCGCGTGTTCTTAATTGGAAAAGCCATCGAGCAACTAATATAAAATTTGATAGAAACGCATTTTTAACTGAATGTGTTGACGTTTCGAAATACCTCTTAGAAGCACTTACAATGTGCGGCATAGACGCAAATGAATTTTTTGAAGCGTATTGTAAGAAAGATGAAAAATGTCATGCAAGATTATCAAATAAAGAATAAACTATAGTCAACAAACCTGTACAAATGAATATTTATTATTAGATTATAAAGAATATGAATAGTAAAACACTACTAGAAAAGTTTAATTTAGATGACATTGACATGTCAACTAAAGAAATGCAAAACTTGATTAAAAAACTTTTACATGAAAATATCGACCTAGAAGAAGAATTAGTTGAGCTTAGAGAAATGACAAACTCGATGGAAAAAACACTCGACTTAGTATCAGAATTCACACAATCTCTAAATAAATTAGAAGATAGTGAAGAACAATTAGTAGACATCACATCTCTCAAAGAAAAGCTCGAATTTTACAATTCTGACGGTGAAGATCTATACAACCCTGACGTTAGCGTTGACGAATATACAAACTATCTTTCAAATTAAAATAAGTTAATCTTCATTTGAAACACATTATTTTATAGTGATATAATTACTATATCAATAAAACAACAAAGAAATTGTATGTCTAAACTTAAAATGGTGAATTGTCACTCTCACACAACTCATAGTATCTTTGATTCAGTAGGCTACCCAAAAGATCATATCGATTATATCATAGAAAGTGGTGGTGACGGTATGGCTATTACTGAACATGGTAATATGAATTCATTTGCTGACGCTTTTTTATATGCTGAAAAATTAAGTAGAAAAGGTGTCAAGTTTAAGTATGTTCCAGGTATAGAAGCTTATTTTATTGCATCACTAACAGATTGGCAAGAAGCATATGAGCAAAATAAAGAACTAAAAAAGAAAAAGAAAGATATAGTCATAGCAAGCGAATTAACATATGAAATTGATGAAGATCAACAACAATCAATTAGTGATATTATTAAACATAGAAATCATCTAACATTATTAGCAAAAAATCAAACTGGTATCGAGAGCTTATTTAGGCTTACAACACTTTCATACAAAAATGGTTTCTATAATTATCCACGTATGGATTTTGATATGCTTAAGGCACATGCAAAAGACGTTATTTGTTTATCAGGTTGTGTTAGTGGTATATTTGCGAGTACAATTTATAAATTACAAAAGCAAAATAAATCATTTGATGAAATACAAAATGATCTATTGAATATTACCGATCGTTTTGTTGACATATTCAAAGATAATTTCTTTTATGAAATACAATTCAACAAATTAGAACAACAACATGTATTAAATAAACATCTCGTAGCACTCCATAAAAAAACAAATATAAAGCTCGTCGCTACAAATGACTCACATTATTATCATCCCAATACGTGGAAAGAACGTGAACTATATAGAAAATTAAGCCCCAAATTTTCATCTTTTTCTGATACAAAAGATTTACCGAAATGCGTAAGCGAACTTGAATGTGAATTATATCCAAAGAATGGTGATGAAACATTTGAAGCGTATAAAAAATATTGTAGCGATAAAAATTACATCACAGATGATAAAGTTATTGAAGCTATCGAAAATTCATGGTATCTTGTTCACGATCATATCGGTAATATTACAGTTGATAAAACAATTAAACTTCCATCGTTTAAGCATACAACTAAATCTGAATTCACACAACTGGCAGAATTATGTATTCAGAAATTAAGAGACAAAAATTTACATAAGAATAACATATATGTTGATCGTTTGAAATATGAACTTACACTCATTAAAGAAAAAGAATTCGAAAGATATTTTTTGACATTGCATAAAACAATGAGTGAAATAACGAAAGAGTTAATGTGTGGTCCAGCAAGAGGTTCAGGTTCAGGATCGTTAGTTAATTATCTTCTCGATATAATTCAAGTCGATCCAATCAGATTCGATTTATCAATAGCCAGATTCATTACAAGAGCGCGTTGTTTAGATGAAAATCTTTTTAGTATTACAGATACCGGTATTAAACAATTAAAAGATATATGCATAGGTGATAAAATATTAACAAATACAGGAAAATATAAATCAGTCTTAGACAAGATAATAAGAAAAGAAAAGAGAGTAATTAGAATATCACATGGTAATAATACATTTATTTGTTCATTAAATCATAAATGGTTAGTAAAGCGTAATAATAAAATAATAAAAATTAAAGCATCTGAAATTGAAAAAAGTGACTTTCTAATATTAAAAAATAACAAGCATATAATAGAACAGGACACCTTATTATACGAAAATAATAGTTATATAGCTATTGATATCATTGATATTATTGATTTAGATAATGAAATAACACTCATTGATTTTGAAGTCAAAGATGATCATACATTTTATATATCGTCTAACAAACAAGATTATATTTTAACACATAATAGTTCAATGCCGGATGTTGATCTTGATTTCGAAGACAAAGAAAAAGCGACTAAAATATTGCAACGTGTCTTTGGTAAAGATAACGTGCTCCGAATTAGTAATTACAACACGCTTCAATTGAAAAGTTTAATTAAAGATATTAGCAAATTTTATGATATTCCTTTTCAAGAAGTTAATAGTGTCACACGTGTTATCGAAAATGAAGTTCGCAAAAAAGTTCTCAAAAAAGGTGACGACAAAAATCTATTCAAGTTAACACTCGAAGACACAGAAAAATATTCAGAAACGTTTAAGCGGTTCATAGCGAAATATCCATATATAAAAACACATATTGATGTACTCTATGAAAATATACGTTCTATAAGTACTCATGCAGGCGGGATGCTTATTGCTGATACATTTGATGGAAAAATGCCTGTAATTATTTCAAAAGGTAAACTTCAAAGCCCAATAGTTGAGGGTGTTAAAGATAAATATCTTGAGGCATTCGGATTTTTGAAATTTGATTTCTTAGCACTTCTCACTCTTAGAATAATTAGAGCATGTATTGAAAAAGTTTTAGAGAATAAAGGTCAATCAACAAAATTCGAAAACGTTAAAGACTTCTATAATATGCATTTACATCCAGACAATGCAGATTTAAATGATCAAAAAGTTTTCAAAAATGTTTGGTGGAAAGCAAATTATCCTGGCGTATTTCAATTTTCGAGTTGTTTAAGTGGTAATACATGCATAACAATGTTTGATGGTACACAAAAACGTATAGATGAAATCAAAATCGGTGATTTAGTAAAAAACTACAATATAGAAAAGGAAAAATTTGAAATTGAAGAAGTAAATAATTTCTATAAACGTGGTATAAAAGATTGTATTGAAATTGAATTAGAAAACAATGTAATAATTACGTGTACACCAGATCATAAATTCTTAACTAAAAATAGAGGGTGGGTAGAAGCACAAGCACTAACAGAAAGTGATGATTTAGTAGAAAATGTCTAATACTAGAATTAACATGAATATTCATAATGAATTAAAAAAATTAGAAAGTGGTGATCAATACTAAATGAAAATTAAATCTATCAAAAAAACTAATAAGCAAGAAGTGTTCGATTTAACTGTGGGTAAAAATAATAACTTCATAGCAAATGGTGTTGTCGTTCATAATTCTGGTGCACAAAAATTTGCAACAAAATTTAGACCAAAATCTGTTGAAGATATTTCATCAATTACATCAATTTTTCGTCCTGGGCCTCTTGCGGCAAATGTACATGAAGATATTATTAAAGTTAGAGCAGGAAAACAAAAAACGGAATACTTACATCCTATTCTTAAAGATGTTCTCGAAAATACATCTGGGTTTATGATCTATCAAGAAAGTGTTTTAGATGTTGTAGCAAAGCTTGCTAATTTTACTCCTGAAGAATGTGATGGTTTACGTAAAACTGTATTAAAACGAACACATTCTGGAAAAGCAGAAGCAATAGAGAAAACTAAAAAATTTAGAGATAGATTTGTTTCTGGTTGCATTCAAAATAATTGTTCAGAACAAGTAGCAAATGAAATTTTTGACAAAATTGAGTATTGTGCTGGATATCTTTTTTCAAGAAATCATAGTTTTCCTTATTCGATTATATCATATCAATGTGCATGGTTATTTACATATTATGAAAAAGAATGGCTACAAGCATATCTTGAAAATAAAGAAGACTCAGCTAAAAAAGAACGTATCATCAATGAGATAAAGAAATATGGTTATGAATTCAAAAAACCAGATATCAATACATCCACACATCAATGGGAAATTGATATGGAAAATAAAATAATATATTTCTCATTAGGTGCATTAAAAGGCATGGGTAAAAAAGCAGTTGCTAATATTGTTAAAAATAGACCATATGAAACAATTGATGAATTACTATTTGATAATGACGCATTAAATAAAAAATCATTAGAAGTTCTCATCAAAGTTGGTGCATTAGATTCGTTAAATATAATTGGTAAGGACAAACTTTTCAAGAATTATAAACACATGTATGATGTTGTTATTGAAAACTTCAACAAAATAAAAAATAAAAAGAAAGGTAAAGAGAACTTCGAAGTTCTTCTAAAAGAATCTATAGAAAATAAAGATTATGATGACTGGGATAAACAGGAAAAAATTGAATTTCTATCAGATATTATGGGAACAATAGATACAGATTTGTTCTTAACGGACACGGTTAAAAATAAACTTGAAGAACATAATATACAATCTATTAATGATTTTAACAAAGGTAATAAAAGTGATATTGTTTGGTTTATAATAAGTGATGTAAAAACAAAATATACAAAAAATAATAAACAATATGCGATTATAAATGCCATTGGTGAAGGTGGTACTGGAGCTGTTATTAGGCATTGGGGATCAAATAGTGATGCATATGAAAAGTTTAGTGTATATGCTGCAGAATTAAATTACGATCCAGATTGGGGGTTTTCTATGGGATATAAAAGGCGTATATTAAGACTTAGTTAAATTAACATGAATATAGTTGAATTAGAAGATCATATACGAGATACAATTAAAGAAGAAGTCGAAAGTTATGTAAAAGAAAATAATAATATTAAATCTTTAACAGAATTACGAAATATTGTTAAGAACTTAATGGAAGATTTGTCAAATAATAATCTTATTAACAAATATAATGTTGCTGAATATAATAAAGATAGAATTGAGATACAATTCGGCTTATTAAGTTCGGCAATCGATTCTATACCAATTAAGATAATAATTGATACTAGCGATTATAATGAAGATTTATGTATTTTCAAACAATTAGATAAGATTCTTCTTAAGAAGAAGAAATAAAAAGTGAGTACCATGAATAATATAAAAAGAAAGACCTGTCTCATAACTGGTGTTGCAGGATTTGTGGGCAGGCATATGGCAAAACGCCTTGTTGATGATGGGTGGCACGTAATTGGAGTAGATAATTTTTCATCAGAAAGTGCACTATATCCATATTCGTTATCACAAAAAGAACTTAATAACAAAGATACTCGTATAACTAAAGTTAATCAAGAAAATGATTGGCCTGAACATCTTAAATGTGAATTCGAACTTTTTAATTGTGACATAAAAGAGTTTTTTCAAACAAGAACTGATGTAAATAGATGGCACTTTGATCTTGTTGTTCATCTCGCCGCAGTTATTGGTGGGCGTGTAATGATCGAAGAAGCACCATTAGCGGTTGCTGAAGATCTTGCTATTGATGCGATGATGTTCAATTGGGCAACAAAAACAAAACCAAAAAAAATAATTTATGCAAGTTCTTCAGCGGCATATCCGGTAGTATATCAAAGACAAGGATCTTGTGTTAAGTTATTAGAAAACATGATCGATTTCAATGACGACTTTATAGGTGTTTCTGATATGAGTTATGGACATGCAAAATTAACAGGTGAGTTTCTTGCAAAGCTTGCTCATGAAAAATATGGATTAGATATTACATGTTTCAGACCATTTTCAGGCTATGGTGAAGATCAACATGAAACATACCCGTTTCCTGCAATTTTAAAGCGCGTTATAAATAAAGAAGAACCACTAATAGTCTGGAGTGATACTATACGAGACTTTATACATATTGATGATTGTATTGATGGAATGTTACAGTTGTCAGAGCACATACATGATGGTAGCGCAATTAACCTTGGAACTGGTGTTCCAACATCATTTACAGAACTCGCTAGAAGAATGGCAAAAATTAGAGGATATAATCCAAAAATTAAAGTTCTTCAAGATAAACCGAAAGGTGTATTTTATCGTGTTGCAGATACCGGTAAAGCACGTTCACTAGGGTTTATTCATAAAACTTCGCTTAACGAAGGAATAGAATATTGTCTAAAAATGTTTTTAAAATAAACTATTCAGAAATGTTAATAACAAGCGATCGCATCACTTTAAACGATGCATATAATGACAATAACAATATTATCAATGTTAATGATTGTCAACCACACTCTATCATCAATGAAATGTCGTATAATCCAATTGATGATAGTATTAGTGTTAATCATGAAGGCGAATTACTTACCGCACCACGTGATGTTATTATAAACGCAATACGTGAATATAACAATAGAACTATATTTCATGAACTTGATAATATATTAAAAAAGAATAATGACGAATAAAAATGAAAAAAAGCGTTTAATAGATGCATTAAATCGTGTTTCTAATATAATATCTAAGAATACCGTTAAAGAATATATTGCTGTCATCCGTAAAACGCAAACAAAAACTAAAAATATTTGTATCTTTAAACAACTTGATATGGCTTTGAAGAAACAACAATATGAATAATAAGAAAATTTATATAAAAGAAAATATTTCAAACAAACTTACTAAAGTTATAATTTGTGGACCAGATAATGTGGGAAAAACTAACATAGCACATGCGCTATCTAAAATACTTAATATTCCTGTATATAAGAGTGGGCGTGAAGCAGACATATTTCATGAAATTGATGCACAATTTAATGTACTCAAGTGGGGCGTATATGAGCAAATACGGCTTATTGAAATACTTGATGTCTCAATAATCTTTGATAGATTTTTCCCTTCAGAATATGTATATGCGAATGTTTATAAACGAAATACTGACTTGGATTTAATAAAAAAATATGACAAGTGGTGGTCAGAGATTGGTGGAACAATTATTTTTCTTGATAAACCAAAAATGGATGGAGAAGATGATTTAGTAAAAGAAAGTGAATACAGTAAAATACGTAAACAATATAATGATTATAGAACGATAACTAATTGTAAATCATTATATATTGATACAAGTGATCATGATCTTGATAAACAAATCAATCAAATCTTGAAATTTTTAGGAGAATAAGAAAATGAGTAATAATAAAGCCATTATAGAAATAAAATCCGCAGAAGGTGGAGATGATGCTAAGCTTTTCGTAAGTGATCTATTTAATGTTTATAAAAAGTTTGCTTCTCGGAGGTCTCTTTGAGATACAAAACATTAAAATCAATCATGCTAAAATTGGCTGGAACAGTGTAACATTCATTGTCAAAGGAAAAGATGCATACAAATTATTCTTACCAGAAGCAGGTGGGCATAGAGTTCAACGCGTTCCACCAACAGAAAGTAAAGGAAGACGACACACATCAACGATAACTGTCTCTGTTCTTGAGAAAAATATTGCTACTACAATTGAAATTAACAACAAAGATTTACGTTGGGATTACATCAACGGGGTTGGAAAAGGCGGACAAAATAGAAATAAACGAAATAAATGTGTTAGATTGACACACATTCCTACGGGAATTATTGTAATGGGTCAATCAGAAAAGTCATTAAAACAAAATAAACAAATTGCATTTAATAACTTAAAATCTAAATTAGAAGACATCAGTTCACAAAAAAAACATAATAAAAATAGTAGTAAGAAACGAGAACAAATAGGAAGTGGTATGCGTGGTTGTAAGATCAGAACATATCAATTACATAATGATGTGATTATCAACCACAAAACTGGAAATAAAGTTTATGGAAAAATAAATATCAATAAATTTATGCGTGGTAATTTAGAATTGATAAGGAAATAAAGTGAAATATGACAAGATATACTATTTTGGTGTAGGTTCATTACATAATAACGAAAGTTCAGTTGATGGTGGAAAATATATTCGTCTTCCGCTTATGCAAGAAATGCATAAAGCTGGTCTTGATATTCGTTGGATTGGTTTTAAGCGTGATGGACAAGTAGATAATAAATACCTTGAACTTATTGGATTGAAAGCAAAAGATTGGTTCATCTCATGTGAAGAATATGTCACTGACATGTTTGATTTATTCGTTAATAATGAACAAACATCACTTGATATAAATATTGCAGAAGCGATTATTGATAAAAATCCTGGAATATTATTTATAGAATTACGCCCGAATATTGATAAACCAGGATATAATTTTGTTAATGAATTTCGTGTTCAATTAGAATTAATCGAGTTATTTTATTCGAAAGGGTTACCAGTATTTATTTGGGATCAAGATGTTTGGGCAGAGCAATTACCTGATAATGTGAAACATAAAGTTATTTTATTACGTCCATATTTTAGAAAGGTTCCAAGTTTTCCATATCAAGAATTGTTTTTATACGGTTGGTCAAACTTATATACTGAGAAAATTAATGAACTTAGAAACAAAAAACCGTTATTTGACGTCAGTTATTGTGGCAATGTGTATGGGCGAAGAAATGAATTTCTTGAATATTTTAAACCATTTCACTCATCAGGAGCACGAGTATGCATACAAGGTAATTGGCTTCGCAAAAAATATGATGATAGAGATTTTGCGCTTGATAATTTTCCAAATTTTATGTTTTTTGGTAGTACTCCACACTGGAGCACATTACCAACAATAGCAATGAGCAGATCAGTTATTCAATTTTCTAATGAAGCACAACAAAACGCAGGACTCCCAACGGCAAGAATATTTGAAACTCTTATGGGTGGTAGTGTTGTATTTTGCTCAAACAAAATAAAATATATTGACAAAATTCTTCCAGAAGAATTAATTTTTAATTCTGCAACTGACTTATGTAACAAATGGAACAGAGCCGATATGCCGACACTTATAAAGTTTGGCCCACCAGAAAAGTTTTATGGTAATAAATGGAATGAAATGCGTTTTAAATTTGAACAAAAGTTAAAAACACAAGAACATTCATATGAAACACGTGTTAAACAGCTATTAGAATTTGTCAATAAATATTATGCACAATAATCAAAAAATAATTATTTTTGAGGGTGCTAATAGCGCTTTTGAACAACTTGCCACACGATGTGCAGAATATGAGTATGCGCCTCGATTTAAATTTAATACAAATCTTGAATCGTATGGTGTGCTTAATAAAATAGAACAAAGAAATGCAATATTAAAGTACGCAGACCCATATACAATTGAATTGTTAAAAGCGACTAACATGTCAATAACGTTTAATAATAAGTTCTGTACATATTGGGTAGAAAATCAGAAATCAAATACAGAAAATAAATTAAAATATTTAGAGAAAATTGATAGTGAATATAGTAAATTAGGTACAACAATTATATATTGCTATCAAAATGAAAAGAATATGATATTTGAAAAAAATCATCAAAAATATTTAGATTTTCTTGATATATCTATGTGTAAATCATTAGCCGTTAACATATCATTATTTAATGAAGAAGATAACTTCAAACATATAACGTCATTTTTAGAAATGCATAAAAAATTTCGTGATTATCGTGATACATTTTATGAAAAATTTGTTGACTACGGAAATATTGTTGGAAGTGAAATATTGTTCATAATTGAAGGTGATCATGAACACTTAACGAACAATAACGTAGAAAAGCGAATGAATACAAAATCAGGTAGCGAATTTGAATTTGTGTGTAATACACAATATAGACATTCAAATACATATAAAGTAATAAATGAAATTTTCAATAGAACAAAAATAAATAAGTTTGAAACATCATGTATTCCGTTAAAAAAAACAAATTTTCGAAAAATATCTAAACTAGATTTAGATTATATACGATTAGAACTTAACTTATTAAAACCAAAAAAAATAATAACGTTTTCAAATAAAATAGCAAACTACATATCAGACTTAAATGAAGCACGTTTGAGTAAGATAAAAAGTTTTAATTTGCCTATAATATATTCAAACAAATTATTTGATGAAATCAGTGAGTATATAAATGACAAAACGTGATAATAACACAACATATTTGAAAAGTTGGTATTCTGTTGATTTTAAAGTACAAACTACCGATGAGAAACATAAGCACTTTACAAAAGATAAGATTATAAAAATTATGAGTACCCTTAAAATAAATAAAGTAATCAATAAATGGTTTTTTCTTTATGAAGGCAATAGATTTGATGTAAGAATGTCAACAATAAGTAAAGCAAAAAAAAGTAAAGATAAGCTTGAAGAAGCACTTATTAAAGAAGCAAAAAATTACCCATCACTTGGTCTTGAAATTAACACACTATCAGATTATAAAGAACGTAATGATTTATTTCCCGATGAAACAATACTAGAAATATTTGCTAACATAATGAATGAAATAACTAAAGCTTATATATTAAAAAAAAATTATTACACTGATTTCAACAATTTCAGGCTTATGGAACGCATAGCACATTGCATGTTTTTGACTTTTTGTTATACTGATATAACGACAACTAAAAATGAAAAATATTTTTTGATGCAACGTCTTGCTGAACGAATGGGAATTCCATTCGATGATAAATTTGATGAAGACAACTGCTATGATAATATATCATTTAAAAAATATTGGGCACAAACAGGATATTATTGATGGATTTTCAAGAAGTAATAAGTACGCGACGTTCAAAAAGATCATTCACA
>CEPZ01068295.1_pt1 | contig 26418 bp, 23 predicted proteins | sample 530461 | NCBI WGS metagenome assembly CEPZ01 (sample SAMEA2620106, study PRJEB7988) | marine metagenome | isolation source: saline water (ENVO:00002010), including
ATGGAAATAGTGGAAATTTTACTCTTATACTTAAGAATGCTGGAAGTTCTTCCATACCTCTGACGAAAAAATCTACAAGTCCTACAACTAATTTTATACTGAAAAATAATGAACAAGATGTGATATGTAGTCAGAAATTCTTTGGACCTTCGGCAAATTGTACTGTTGGTTGTGGTGGAGATCTTGGCGTAAATAGTCAGGCAACTTTGCTTATTAATCTAACTTCAGAATGTGCAATTCAAAATCAAACAACTTATCCAAACAGTTCGGTTTTCTTTTACGAAATTGATTTCTCTGGTGTTTCAGCAACAGGTGGAACGTTTAGAAAATAAATTATTGCATTTGAGTTCCGTCAGGTAATTGCGGAGCTACGTTTTGTGCTGAGACGATGTCATCTATTCTTAGAAGCATTACTGCAACATCGCTTGAACTTGAAATTGCTTGAGTTTTAATTTTTGCTGGTTCGATTACTCCCTTCTTCCACATGTCTTCAACCTTTCCAGTCATGACATTCAATCCGGCCCATTTGTTTTTAGCGTCGTGCTTGGATTTCAGTTCTGCCAAAGTATCAATTGGATCAAGACCTGCATTTTCAGCAAGAGTTATTGGAATTACTTCAAGTGCATCTGCGAATGCTGTTACTGCCAATCGTTCTCTTCCTGAGAATGATTCTGCATATTTTCTTAGATGTTTTGATAGTTCTAATTCGATTGCTGAACCTCCGGCTACAACTTTTCTTGTTGAAATTGCTGCTGCAATATCTCCGATTGCATCAGTTAGTGCTCTCTCAACTTCTGAGATTACGTGGTCTGTTCCTCCGCGAACAAGCAGAGTTACTGCTTTTGCTTTGGAACATTTTTCAACGAAAATCATGTGTTCATCGGAGATTTTTCTTTCTGAAATTAATCCAGCTTTTCCTAAGTCTGATTTTTCTAAATCTCTAAGTGAGGTGATTATTTTTCCAGAGGTTGCTTTTGCTAATCTCTTCATATCTGATTCTCGAACTCTTCGTACTCCGAAAATATTATTTTTTGCTAAGAAGTGTTGCGCAGTTTCATCTATTCCTTTTTGACAGAACACTGCTGTTGCTCCTGAACTTTTTATTGTGTCAACCATCTTTCGAAGCATTTCTTCTTCTTGTTCAATGAATTCTTGAATTTGGGTTGGTGAGGTGATTTGGATCTTTGCGTCAATTTCTGTGCTCTTTACTTCTAACGGTGCATCTAACAAGAGAACTTTTGCGTTCTTATTTTCTCGAGGCATTGAAGAATGTACTCTTTCTTTGTCAATTACAATTCCTTCAATTAGTTCTGAATTTTCTGTGTCTGCACCCGGTTTCTTTTCGATTTTGATATCATTCAAATCTATTGTAATTTGTTTTCCTTCTTGTTCTGCTACTGCCATTATTGCTTGGACTGCCATTTTGGAAAGTTTTTGTTTGGTTTCATATTCCACGTTTTTTCCAGTCATTGCAGTTGCTGCAATTTTAATTAGAAGTGATTTGTCTTTGATTGAGATATCTTCTGAAAGTTTATTTAGGAGTTCTTGCGCTTTGCTTGCTGCGATTTCGTAACCTTTTGCGATTACTGTTGGATGGATGTTTTTGTTGAGAAGATTCTCAGCTTGGCTTAATAATTCTCCAGAAAGTATAACTGCTGTTGTTGTTCCATCACCGACTTCGGATTCTTGAACTTTTGCGACTTCGACCAACATTTTTGCTGCTGGGTGTTCAATCTCCATTTCATCTAGAATTGTGACTCCGTCATTCGTTATTGTAACTCTTCCGCCACTTGAAACAATCATTTTGTCCATTCCTTTTGGACCAAGCGTTGTTCTTACTGTATCGGCTAATGCTTTTGCTGCTGCGATGTTGGCTTTATGCGCTGTTCTTCCCTGATTTCTTGTGTGTCCTTCAGGCAAAATAAATACTGGCTGAAAGTTTTGATTGGACATACTGTTAGCTTGGAAGAAAACTTTTAAGGGTTGTTTTTGGACGGTTTTGAGCAAGGTTTTTATTCAATCAGTCACATCTACTTTTATGGCAGATAAGAGCGAAGAGTATGAATTAATTCCAATAAAACCTCTTAAAGATTTGCAAGCGGAAATGAAGAAGTTTCGTGAGGATTTAAAGCAGAAAAATTCTTCGCCAAAAGAGTATTTGAATATTTTGAATGCGGTTCAGAAGATTGAAAATAAGTTTGAACTGACTGTTAAGAATTTGTCTAAAATGACTGCTAAGCTTGAAGGCATCATAAAGGTATTTGAAGAATTGGGTGGTGAAGAGGAAGAAGAAGTTGATCGTCTTGGAGAATTGATTGAACGAATTGAGAAGCTTGAAGGTTCAAATAAGGAGTTGGTTGATAAAACCGATGCTTTGCATAAATCTGTGAAGCGTAAGTCTTACTTTAAGGAACGATTTCCTAAAGGCATTCCTGTAACTTATCGGCGGACGAAATAGCCAGATTTATATAGAAAAAAGGTTTTTCTAAACCATATGTCTCGAAAGGGTTTAACTCCAGTTGTTGCAATGATTCTTTTACTAATGATGACTGTGGCTGCTGCAGGTGCAAGTTTTTATTGGTTAGTTAGAATCCAAGGTGAATTACAAGGAGGAACACAACAATTCCAAGAACAGACTTTTGAGAGAATGACTTCAAATATTGCTTTTCAAGATTCAAGTTATAATCGTACTTCTGAAGTTTTAACTTTGGCTCTTTTGAACACTGGAACTACAAAGATTCCTATTTCGAATTCCGGTACAAACCCCAAGACTTTGTGGACTCTGCTCGATAGCGAGCAGGATATACTCTGTTCTTCAGATTGGAGTAAATTGGATTCTGACTCTGACGGAACAAACGATACTGAATGTTTGACTGGTTGTGGAAGTGATTTGCCCTTGAAGGGATTGAGATTAGTAACTTTGAATTTAACAAACTCAGAATGTGATATTTCGAGTCAGGCAAACGATACATTAATATTTGCAAAAATAACATTTAGTGGTAAGACTACTGCGGCAGGTACATTTAGAAAATGAAGTTAAGAAAAATTGGTAAGCAAAACAAGAAGGGAATTACTCCAATTATCGCAGTTATTCTATTGATGATGATGACTGTTGCGGCAGCAGGTGCTGCTTTTTTCTGGTTTGTAAGAATTCAGAGCGAATTGCAAGGCGGATCCGATAGTCACGCTAATCAATTATCTGAGACAATTAATTCTAAAATGGAAGTTTTGGTTTCAGATTTACAAGGTAGTAGTTTGAATGTTTATTTGAAAAATGTTGGAGGTACTGATATTCCAGTAAAAACGGGTTCAACCAGCCCGACAACCACCGTATTGCTTCAAGAGAGCTCGGGAAAGGTGATATGTCAAACATATCTCGATAGTTCTCATGCATCTTGTACTTCAGGTTGTGGAGATTCTATTGATGTTGGTGAAACTCAATTGGTTGCAATGACTCTTGCAAGCGATTGCAGTCTTTCAAGTTATTCTAATACTACTAAATTTGCTTATACTCTTGACTTTAGTGGAACTTCTTCTACCGGTGGAGAATTCGAGAAGTAGGTTTCTATAAAGTAAATTATATTAACGAAAAGCAGTTCTATCTTTTATGCGAAAAGGAGTTTCTGAAGTTGTTGGATTGATTTTGTTAATTTTTATGGTTGTGGCAGTTTCAGGTAGTTTTTATTATTGGTATTCTGCTGGGCAAACTGATGCTCAAATAAAAACTGAAAGTTTCCAAGCAGATGTTTTTGATCAGGTTGTAAGCCGAACTTCGGCAATTATTGATGCAGTATATGATACTAATCGTGAAGTTAATGTAAATAATTTTGCTGAATACAAAACTAGACTTTGTGCAGATGAGAAAGAAATACCAATGGATGCTTCAGATATTCGTCTTGAATTGTATGAAGGATATGGTGCTGAGACAAATATAATTTGTGCTGAATCTGGATTTGAGGGGGGATGTATTACTAATGAAACTACTTTATATGCTCTGTTAGGGGGGGCGGGTTCAACTAACGGAGTTTACATTGCTAAATCCACTGACGGGACAACTTGGACAACTTCCGCAGTTAGTTCAGCTTATGGAGATTATGGAAAATTTAATTTTACTTATTTAGATATTTTCATTGAGGGAAATAATGATACAATTGATCCTGAGAATATGTTGTTGATGGGTGCAGGGCGACATAAAATAACTGGCAATCGAAAATCAGTTCTTACAATAATAAATAATGATTTGGTTGGAAGTAGTTATGATATTACGGATTTGGATGAAAATGTAACAATTTATTACGATGCTGCATTATTACAAGATGTTCCGGGCGGATTGTTTAATTTATTCCGGGGTGGTGCATTGGTTGATCCTGCCACTTCAGAGCCGAAGGAAGCAATTCTAACTAAACAATTTACTGCTTATGATGTTCCTGCACGTTTAGCTTTGTTTGGACTTTCTCGTCCTGTTGCAAATGCAAAAGTCACTGCAATTCAAAAAATAATTAGGATGAATATGAATCAGTTATTACTTGGAGTAACTGGAGACACAAATGCTGGTGGAATTTCATTTATTGATGAAACTCAAGATATTATTGGTGGTCTAGAAGTAGATTATCCTAATGCGCATAAATGTCCATATGATTTGGCAAGTTTTGCAGCTTGTGGAGTTACTGTTGATCCGATTGCATGTTCCATTACTATTGATGGTGTTCCTGAAATATTGCATGTTCCTGAATTTACAAATAGCACTAAAGTAAATAGTGCTCCAGTTTTCATTGCAGTAAATAATTTGACAAATGGGAGTTCTAAAGTTCCTGCAGTTCTTTGGACTGGTTATGTCCAAGATAGTTCAAATATATATTGTATTGATTTAACTGCTGCCGGGGCAGATCCTTCTTATGATATAATTGATATGAAATATCACTCAACGAGTAGTAGAGTTATTTTGTTCTTGAAAGCAGCAGTCGGAGCACCAGGTACGCAAGTTATTGGAATTCGAGATTCAGATGGGACTTACGCTTCGGAATTAATTTCTCCGCCAGTGCCTTCAGGAATTAATCCGGAATCGTTTGATATACTCGGTAATTCAATTTATGTTGGAGGAAGTGATGGAACAAATGCAACTATCGAGAAGTTAGACTTTAGCGGAACAACAATTGAAAATATTACAACTGTGTACTCAGATGGTACTTATTCGAGCGTTCAAAAATTGCTTTCTTACAATGCCTGTACGGACCGGAAACCTTATTGTAAAGAAGGTTGTGATGTGGCGCTCAAGAAAGGAGATTGTACTGATTTGACTTTGTCTATTGAAGATAGCGCTTGTGATATTAGTGGTTATGCTCCGGAAACAACTTTCACCGTTCGATTGGGAATTGGTCAATTCTTCCAGAACTTGGAAATCTTTACGAAGAAAACTGGAACAAGTGCTGAAGTTAATGCTACGGAGTTCAAATAAATGAAGAGGGGGCAGGCTCAAATTGTTGGTTTTACAATACTTACTTTAATTATGCTTTCAGTTACTGCTATTGTTTTTATTTGGGCAAATCCTTTGATTGAAAAATCAAATAATGTTAATGAAGTTACTAGGATCGAAGGGAATATGTATTTGTTGGATGCAGCAATTCGTGAAGTTGCAACGCAGAAGACTCAACGTAGTTTAAGTTTTGATATTGATGGTGGCTATCTTTTTGCTTACAATCGCTCAGCGATTTCATTTACAAGTAATTTTGATTTGCCTGGAGCAAGTGGAACTGAAATTGTTATCAAAGGTTTGAATCGTACTGCGGGCGGCGCTTGTTTGAATGAAAGTCGTGTTGGAGTAGTTGGAGTAGATAGTCCTAATTGTGTTACAAAACAAGGTGCAGTTGTTTACAAGATATTTTATCCGTTGCTAAATGATACAGTAAATAATGAATGTGTAGCAATTCGGATTGAGTTTGGAAATAATGTTGGAGTTGGAAAAGGAGATCATGATATTTTATTGACTTATGATCATTTGAATACTACTGCTGAAGCTTCCTGTCCTACAGTTAAGAAACCAACAGTTAAAATTGATATATCATGAAACGTGGTCAAGTTAATACGGTTTATTTAGGAATTCTTACGGTAATCAGTATTGCAATTTTTTCGTTGGTCTTAGTTTGGAGCATTAGTATTAAAGAATCACAATCTGATTTTTTATCTGAATCTCAAATTGATTTGTTAATTGAAAAGGTTGAATCAGATATTTATTTTATTGAAAACATTAAAGACAATACTTCTGAAACTATTTTTGAGTTACGGAATTCTATTCCTTCAAGGATTGGGACTGAGTTCTACACTATAACTTTGAACGCCAACGGTAATCAAAATGGTGCTGGAGCATTTTTGAATAACTCTGAGATAATAATTTCTAAAGAAAGTGGTAATCAATTTAGTTTACCTAAGACTATTTTTATTAAATCAATTAATACGGACTTGCCGATAATTGTATCTTCAGTTTATTCCGCAAATCAGCTGTATGTGCTTAGATACAATTCAAGTGCCGGCATTGAAATTAGATAGTCAGTAAATATATATACCTGAAAAGTGTTCTAATTTTATGGCTAGTCCTAAATCTCGTGCTTTTGTGAAAAAATTGGCAAATCGGTATAATGAATCGCAGAAAGAGGTTGTTCCTAAAAAATCAGAAGTTAAAATTGATGAAATTGTTGAAAAAACTTTGAGAGTTCAGATACCTGCAGAACATGTTGCTGCAAAGAAAAGTCCTGAAAGTTTTTCTGAAGAAATCCGGAAAGTAAATGAAAGTTATCCTTTAGTTTCAATTGAACATGAAGGTAAACAAGTTCATTTGGCTTATGCAACTATTGCTTATGATAATGAAGCTCAGAGTTTGAAATATACTTTGGTTGAACCAGTTCTAGATGAATATTCCCAAGAAGTTGTAACTCGAACAATTGAAGAATTGCATGAGCGTTTGGATATAAAGTTAGGTAATGTTAAAGATAAGACTGAAATGTATGAATATTTGAATGGTAAGGTTGATGAAATTTGGGCACAATTAAATATCGTTCCGCCCGCCGACCATGCTTTGAAAATGAAATATTTTGTTTTTAGAGATACTGCCGGCTATGGGTTGATTGATGCTTTGATGCAAGATCCTAACATTGAAGATATTAGTTGTGATGGAATTGGTTTGCCTATATTTATTTTCCATCGTAATCCTTTGTATACTGAAATGGCAACCTCTATTGTTTTTGAAACTAAAGAAGTTTTGGATTCTTTTGTGATGAAATTGGCTCAGAAAGCAAATCGGACAGTTTCGGTTGCTGATCCTTTACTTGATGGTTCTTTGGAAGATGGGAGTAGATTACAAATTACGTATGGCACTGATATTTCTCGTCGAGGAAGTAATTTTACAATCCGAAAGTTCTTCACCACTCCTTTGAGTCCTGTTGATTTGATTAAATATGGAACAGTTGATGCAATTACTTTGGCTTATTTGTGGTTCTGTATTGAGAAGGAAAAATCTATTTTGATTGCTGGTTCAACTGCTACTGGAAAAACTACTTTCCTAAATGTTTTGAGCACATTCATTAATCCCAATTCAAAAATTGTTTCAATTGAAGATACTTCAGAGTTGAAACTTTCCCAGGCTAACTGGTTGCCTCAAGTTACTCGTCCAGGATTTGGTCCAAGTGATTACGGTCAAATAGATATGGAAACTTTGTTGAAGTCTGCTTTACGTCAAAGACCGGACTATTTAATTGTTGGAGAAGTTCGTGGTGCTGAAGCAAATGTTTTGTTTCAGGGAATGGCTACCGGACATCCGGGATTGTCAACTCTTCACGCTGATGATGTGAGTGCAGTTATAGATCGTTTGACCACTCCTCCGATTCAGCTACCTCTTTCAGTTTTACAGAATTTAGATATTATTGTATTCTTGGAAAAGATTAAACGAGAAGGTAAGTTTGTAAGACGTGTTGGAAAAGTCGTTGAAGTTGAAGATTTTGATGCTAAAGAAAAAGAGTTGAAAGTTAATGATGCTATTGTTTGGGATCCTGCCACGGATGAGCTAACTAAGAATGAAAGTTACTTTTTGTCAAACATTGCTCGAGTTCATAATCTGGAACCTGAAGCAATAAGTCATGAGGTTTTGAGTCGTGCAAATATTCTTAAGTGGATGTCTGAACAGGAAATAACGCAGTTTGATGAAGTTAATAAAATAATTAATGCATATTATGTCAATCCGCAGGCAATTCATGAAAGGATGGGAAAGTAATGGATGTTTATGAAAAATCGTCAAAAGTATTTTCGGGATTTGTAAAGAAGCATAAATATTTTTTTGAAGCACTTGAACCTAAATTGAGAGTTGCCAAAATAAAGGTTCCTGTTGAAGCTTATGCCTCTTTTGTAATTATGATGGGAGTTGTATCCGCCGCAGTTGCGTTTCTGTTTCTGAATCTTATTGGAATTGTTGCGCTTGGTTTTAGTTTCCTGGGATTGTTATTGAATTTAATTGTTTCAATATTTATTGGTTCATTCGTTTCAGGATTTGTTTATCTGTATCCGAACTTTAAGATAAATGAAACAAAGGATAAAATTTCAAATTCACTTGCATTTGTTGCAATTTATATGTCAACTTTAGCAAAGAGTGGTTTTACTCCTCAAAGAATTTTTGAAATGTTAGCAAAGTTTAAGGATTATTCTGTAGTTTCAGCAGAAGCAGAAAAAATTGATCATGAAGTAAATCGCTTGGGGACTAATTTATCAAAAGTTCTTGAGCGGGCAATTAAACGTAGTCCGAGTCCTGAATGGACTGAGTTTTTGGCAGGAATAAGAAATAGTGTTGTTGTTGGTGGAGACTTATCAAAATATTTGGAAGAGAAAGCTCACGGTTTTGTTCAAGAATATCGTAGAAAGTTGCAAAGTTTCAGTAAAACTCTGACTTTGTTAATGAATATGTACATCACTTTGATAATTGTGGGAACTGTGTTCTTCATTGTTGTTTCAAGTTTGATGGGTGCAGTTGGCGGAATTTCAACCACTGCAATTAAAATCGTACACTACTTGGTTATCTTTCTAGGATTGCCTGTACTGACTGCCATGTTAATAATTATAATTAGGAGTTCGTCGCCGTGGGCAGAATAGATATAAAAAAATTGATGCAGAATAAGCGGTTGTTTTGGACAGCTGTAGCTTTTCCATTTCCATTTTTACTTGGTTTGGTTGCTTTCTTAGTTGGTGCTTCAAGTACAACCTCTATTGCCTTGGTTTCAATTGGAGCCATATTAGTTATTTTGCCATCTGTACTGATTAGTTTCTTTGAATATCGAGAAATTAAAGATGCTGAAGATAAATTTCCTCACTTCTTGTCAGATTTGTCTCAATCTGCTTCTTCTGGAATGACTTTGCCTCAAGCAATTGAAGTTGCTTCTCAAGGAGATTATGGAAAACTGACTAAATATGTAAAACAATTGAACATTTGGTTGTCTTGGAATCAGACTTTTCCAAAAGCCTGGGGAAGATTTACTAATCGTTTGAAGCGAAGTGTTTTGATTCGGCGAATCAATGCGATTATTTTAGAAGCATTTCATAGTGGTGGAGATATTAAGAAAACGCTTGGTTCACTTTCAGCGAATGTTACTTTGATTAAAGATATGGAATCTGAGCGTAAATCAATTATGCAGCAACAAATTATTATCATGTATGTTATCTTCTTTGTTTTCATTGCAGTTATTGTTGCGTTATACAAAATTTTATCTCCAATTTTATATATTCAACAAATCGGTGCATTCAGCGGGATTAGTGTCCAAAGTAGTGGTGCTCCTTTGACGATTGAGTATTTCAGAAATTTATTTTTCCTTATGACTTTGGTTGAAGCAATTTGTGCTGGAATGATTGCGGGTTATATTTCTGAAGAAAGACTTGTTGCGGGAGTTAAACATGTTTTAGTAATGGTTTCCGCAAGTGTGTTTTTGTTCTTTGTGTTTATATTCCCAAGTGCATTATCTGTAGAAATTTCAGTATTTCCAAATCAAGTTTCACTAGATAGCGATATTCAAATTTCAGGTAGCGCATTTATTGAGGGAGGTCCTGCATCTGGAGCGACAGTTACGTTGATTGAACCAAATGGTAATACGATTAATCTGTATACTGACAATGTTGGAGAATTTAGATATGGTTGGGAGCCGCCGCAAGAGCCCGGAGACTATCAAATTCGAATTACTGTGGAATATGAGCGAGAAGTATATCACTATAGTAGTTTAGTTACTGTCCTAGAACCGTAGTTTTTATCAAGTCAGAACGCTTTTTTATTTTTGATGAAAAAGGGATATGTTATTGGAGAGTATATCATAGTTAGTTTCTTTTTCTTAATGCTTATTGTCGGAGTGGTTAGTCAGCTTACTGAAACTACTGCTTTTGAGGCAAATAAAATTAGTTCTGATATTTCCTGTGAATCAGCGGAGCGTCTTTTTCGTGATGTTGTAGATAAATCTCCGGTTGAGATTACTTGGAAAAAGGATTATAATAATTTCATTGGTGGAACTACTTCTTTGACGGAGTTGAGAAAGAATTGGACTCATTTTGGGATTTCTACTGGAAATACATATGAAGTTGATTATACTGCTTTAGATTTTTTGATTAATAATGTTAGTTTGATTAATTTTACGCAGTTTTTGAATAGTGGAGAGAGTTTCAAAATCAGTCATGAAGTTATTGGTGTCGATGTTGGTTCAATTTATTCTACTAAATTAGATTTAACTAATAAAGCTCCGCGTGCACAAATTTGGATGAACGCCACTTCTGGTGTTGCAAACGATAATATTGTTCATAATGTTTTGGGAATTGCTGCGGGAAGTAATGCTTCGGGCGCTCGATTTGAAACTGAATTATTCTTTCCAAACGCCACTATAATTGGAACTCAGAATTCAAGCCTGGATTCTGGAGATTTAGTTACAATTAGTAATGGAACTGAGGGTGCAAGTTTGACTGTTGATTTTAGTATTGGTGGTTCTGATGAAGATATTTTGTATGTTGCTTATACAGTAAATGATACGAGTATTCCAAATTGGGATTCAACTTGGACAACGGGTGGGGCAACTTTCTTGAATGTTGATAAGATTGTTACAAAGAATAACTTGATTATGTTTAAGAATTTGAAATTAAAGAACGTTAGTTTGGATAGAGAATATTCTATTTACTTAGGAAATAATACTTTAGCAAAGGGAAGTTTTGGAGCTGAGCAGCGAGACAGTTCTGATCATCTTTGTGAATATAATCGTATGTATAAAATTATAGGAGGTACGAGGTTGAGTAGTCAGTCAATTGTTGATTCGGCAAGAGTTGTTAATATAACTCCGACGTTGGTTGCTGAACTTTCAGTCTTAATTGGATCATGATTGGAAAAAAAGGTTACATGTATTTTATTGAAATCATCTTCGCAGTATTGATTGTTTCGTTATTATTTTCTGGAATGAAACCAACTTTGAATAGTAATTTGGATAACTCCATTGTCTTGAATAATGAATATATGGCTTTTGATATATTGCGAACTCTTAATGATTTTGATATCGTTAATGATTACGAACCTGAAGATTGGGGTTTGATTGAAGACTTTGTTTCAGGATTTACTGAAACTTATCAAGAATTTGACTTAGATTATTGTTCTTCGAGTAATGTTTGTTATCCAATTAATGATGGTGCGTTGGGTTCGTCAGGAGGAAATAATCTCGATAATTTGAAAGCTAATTTTGGGAAACAGGATTTAGCTTCAGCTCAACTAGTTTATCGTTCAAGCGGCGGTAACTGGTCATCAATAAGATTGTATATATGGGACAAAGTATGAGAAAAGGTCAGTTTTTTATCGCGAGCGTACTCGTGGTTTCGGTAGTCTTACTTATCTCGATGAGTTATGCAAGTACTGCAAATTTGTTATCGATTGAGTTACAGGATTATAATAGTAAAGTTCAGTTTGAGACAATAAAACTTGCTTATGATTCTGCGGTTCCTAACGATTGGGATAATGGTGAAATTTTGAATCGTAAGAAATTGTTGCTTTGTGGAAATGTTGGAACTCCAACTATATTCAATACGTCTGTTGATTTCACATCAGGCGGTGGAGATTGTACTAAGGATGTTTATTCTCCGAACACAACTTTGTATGTTAGTGCTGCTACAAGTACTTGTGAGGTTTTTGCTGAATTGAATATAATTAATACTGCACAAGGATACAATTGTACGACGATTGATGTTTATTATAATAGTTCTACTGCAAATCTTGGAACTTCTTTGATTGGTTCAAATGGATTTGATAATGTGACGAGCGTTGGAGAATATCATGTTGAATCAATTGCCTCAGGTCCTGAAGGTCAATTGATGAAGAGATATTTGGATGCTTTGGCTTCATTGAATGAAACCGCTCATTCTAATGAAAAATATAATGTTAGTTACAAATCTTCAGATATTAATTATGATGGGTCTATCTGATTCAAAATAATATACTTCTTAAAGTTTAGTCAGAGTTAAGAGTATGAAAGTTAAGTCTGTCAAAGATAGATTACCAAAGAAATTTTACGATACTTTTACTTTTGATGAATTTAGACCAAGTCAGGCAAAGGCAGTTAAAGCAGGGTTATTGGATGGAAAAAGTGTTGTGGTTTGTAGTCCAACTGCTTCTGGTAAAACTTTCATTGCTGAATTGGCTGGTATTAAGCGATTGCTTGAAGATGGTGGAAAAATGGTTTACATTGTTCCGCTGAAAAGTTTGGCGAGTGAAAAGGCAGATGAGTTTAAAGAAAAATATGAGAAACTTGGAATTAGAACTGCTCTTTCAATTGGTGATCCTGATTCTTCTGAAGGTTGGTTAGCCAAGTATGATATTATTGTTTGTACTTCTGAAAAATTTGATTCGTTAATGCGGCACAAAATTCCCTGGCTTCGTGATGTAAAAACTGTTGTTGTTGATGAAATCCATTTGTTGAATGATTTCCATCGTGGTCCGACTCTTGAAGTTATTTTGACTTTGATGAAAAAGTTAATTCCAAAATCTCAGATAATTGGTTTGAGTGCAACTATTGGAAATCCTGAAGAACTTTCTGAATGGTTGGATGCAGAGTTAGTTTCAGATGATTGGCGTCCAGTTGAATTGTTCCAAGGAAATTTCTATGAGAATGAAATTAATTTCTTTGGAAGTAAAGATAATATTGAAATTGGTAAAAAGGTTGCTGATGAAACTTTGAGTATTGCTCTTGATACTATTAGGAACGGTAAACAAGCATTGGTATTTTGTCCAACTCGGCGTAGTGCAGAATCTACAGCTCTGAAGATTAGCAAATTGCTTGAATCTGATGAAAATACTTCTAAACTTTCTGCATCTGTTTTGAAATCTGCAAGTAGTCCGACTGCTCAATGTAGAAAACTATCTGATGTTGTTTCAAGAGGTGTTGCATTTCATCATGCAGGATTAGTTCAAAAACAGAAGAAGTCTGTTGAGAATGGATTCAGAGAATATAAAATCAAAATTATTTGTTGTACTCCAACGCTTGCAATGGGTGTAAACTTGCCGGCATTTCGAGTTATTATGAAAAGTTTGAAGCGGTTTACGGGTCGTAGTGGAATGGATTGGATTCCAGTTTTAGAATATCATCAAATGACTGGTCGTGCAGGTAGACCTGATTTTGATAATGCGTTTGGTGAAGCAATTAGTATCTCTGTATCTGAGAAAGATAGAGATTTGATTAAAGAGAAATATATTGAAGGTAAACCTGAAGAAATTGTTTCCAAGTTGTCTGTTGAACCCGTATTGCGTCGTGCTATTTTGTCTTTGGTTGCATCAGAATTTGTTACTAAAATTGATGAGTTAATTAATTTCTTCAAAGGCACTTTTTATGGTTATCAATACAATGATGATTTTGGTTTTGAATATAAGGTTGAGGATGCTTTGAAAGATGTTGAGAAGTTTGGATTTTTGAATATTCAAGGAACTGAATTGAAAGCTACGCCGATTGGTCGTCGAGTTTCAGAATTGTATCTTGATCCTTCTGCTGCCTTTGATTTGATTCAAGGATTGAAGAAATTAACTTCTGATTTTGAAGATATTGTTTTGCTTCATTTGATTTCTTCCAATGCAGAAATGTATCCTTGGACTAACATTCAGAAAAAAGATTATGAGTGGTTAGAGGAAACTACTGAAGAACTAGTTGATAAAATTGTAACAAAGGCTCCGAAAGAATGGGATTATGAATATGTTGAATTCTTGAAGAAAACTAAGACGGCCGTGTTGGTTAGAGATTGGATTATGGAATTGAATGAAGATTATTTACTTGAGAATTATAATGTTCCTCCAGGTGAATTGAGGAATAAAATCTCAACCGCAGAATGGTTATTGTATGGTGCATCCGAATTATGTGTTTTGTTGGGTGAAATGGAAAAGATTTCTGGGATAAATAAACTCAAGTTCAGAATTAAGAATGGAATCAAGGAAGAATTGATTCCTCTTGTTAAAATTCGTGGAGTTGGTAGAGTGCGGGCTCGTAAATTGTTTAATGCTGGAATTAAAAATGTTCTTGGATTGAGGAATGTTAGTACTGAAAAAATTGCTGAGTTGATTGGAAGTGAAAAGGTTGCTCAATCTATTAAGAAACAAGTTGGTCATAAACGTATGACTGAGGCTGATTTTGAGAATTATTAATCATAGTCTTCTGGCGAAAACTAAGAATGCTGTATGTCCGATTGCTTGAGATTTTGGTCGGGAAATTCTTTCTTTTACTGCCCATTCTCTTTCTTGAACTTCGACGATTCTGTCTACTAGAAAATTGTTTTTCTCCAAAAATTTAGAAAAATCCATGACTTGAGAAACTTGAGGTAAATACGCTACAACATATCCGCCCGGTTTTAAATTTTGACGAATTGTTTTAACTTTCCAGGGTTCTGCTAAATCGAGCACCATTAGGTCGAAATTCTTTTCTTTGATATCTTTATAGGCACTTCCGTGTTTTGATGTAACTTTTAATCCTAAAAATTTGAAATTCTCTTTTGATAGTTTGAAATTTGCTTTAGATTTTTCATAAGTTACAACTCTTCCTTTTTCTCCAACAATATTTGCTAAGAATGATGCCATCCATCCCGTTCCAGTTCCGGCATCAATTACTTTTGAACCGGGTCCAATTCCTGTTTCTGTGATTATTAATCCTGCGTCTTTTGGTAGAATTATTTGTGGCCCTCTTTTTGTTTTTTTCATTCTGTCGAATAATGTTGGTTCAACTGCAGTGAATTTTGTTCCGCTTGTTGAGCTTACAGTATCTCCGAACTTCTTAATTTTTCCAAGATCTATTCCTCCTTCTTTTGTGTGGAATATTTCTTTTCTAGCTTTGACTAAATATCTAACTTCTTTGTTGAGGAGTAGGATTGCGGTTCCTTTTTTCATATAATTCTGAGGGGAAAGAAGTATTTAAAACATTGGCTATTAATAGTTGGATATGGGTCTCAAATCCAGCTATGAGAAGAATTGGAAACGATTTATGATTCTTCCGATTGGATTTTTGATTTTTGCACTTATTATACTTGGGAATAATTATGCTTCAACTGGAGATTTTATTGAAAAGGATATTTCGTTGAAAGGTGGTTTCTTACTTACTATTGAAAGTTCGATGCCGATTGATATTTCAGCTGAGGAGGAAGAGTTAAGTGCTAGTTTGAATGAACAGGTTAAGATTCGTGAACTTAGCAGTCTTGGTTCTGGTGGTATCGTAGGATATTCTTTTGAATACGCAGGTGATGATATTGATTCTTTGATGAGCGAAGCTGGAACTTTGGTTGGAAATACTAACCGTGACCGAATGAGTGTTGAAGAAATTTCAAGTGCAATTAGTGAAAGATTTTGGAATGGAACCATTCGAGCAATATTGGTTGCAATTGGGGCAATGTCGGCAGTTATGTTCTTATATTTCAGAAAATTGGTTCCTGCGCTAGGAATTATTGCTTCAGGAATGTCGAATATTATTGGAACTTTTGCAGTAATGAGTTTAATGGGGATTAGTATTTCTGCATCTGGTATTGCTGCGATTTTAATGTTGTTAGGTTATTCTATTGATTCTAATATTGTTTTGACAGCTCGTGCATTAAAACGAAAAGAGTTGGCACTGAATGATAGAATTTATTCTGCAATTAAGACAGGTTTGACAATGTCGATTACCTCGATTGTTGCATTGTTTGTTTTATACTTGGCTAGTACTGCTGCGATTTTGAAAACAATATCTTTAATTTTGATAATTGGATTACTGCTTGACTTGATGTATACTTGGATTCAGAATGCAGGAATATTGAGAATGTATTTGGAGAAGAAAGGATGAAAAAGGATTTAATGAGAATTTTATTTTCTGGAAGAGTTCTAGTATTGATATCAGTCTTACTCATGTCTTTATTTGCTATTGCACCAAACTTTGATGCTGAAGGTCTTGAGATTAATCGTGTTGAATTAGATAGTAGTGCCAGTGTTAATGGTATTGAAGTTGATATGATTTTACATAGTTTGAATGGTGTTGTAATAACTGAGTTGGATGATTTTCAGAATTCAATTAGTACTTTTAGGAACGGTGATATAATTGATGTTGTTACTGATGAAGGGAAAAGTAGTATTGTTTATGATAATGGGATTGGATTTAGTGTTGTTGATATTCCTACTTCCAACTTGAAGAAGGGTATTGATTTGGTTGGAGGAGTTAGAGTTGTCTTGAAACCAGATACTAATGATGAAGCTCAAATTTTAGATATGATTGATTTAATTGAGCAACGACTAAATGTTTTCGGAGTTGCTGATCTTTCAATTCGTAATTCTAAAGATTTAGAGGGAACAAATTATATTATTACTGAAATTGCGGGAGCTTCCAAAGAAGAAGTTTTAGATTTGGTTGCTAAGCAAGGAAAGTTTGAAGCGAAGATTGGATCGGAAGTTGTATTTACTGGTGGAAAAGATATTAAATCTGTTTGTAGATCTGGAGAATGTTCGGGAATTCCGATGCAGCAAGGTTGTGGTCCGTCTGGCGATGGTTGGAGCTGTCAATATTTCTTCAGAGTTGATATAAGTCGTGAGTCTGCAGAAAGACATGCTGATTTAACTTCAGAGTTGGATGTTGTTGATGGTTATTTATCTGAGAAACTTGATTTATATTTGGATGATGAGTTAGTAAATAGTTTATTTATTTCTGAAGGTTTGCAAGGTGATGTTAGTACTTCATTTACAATTCAAGGTCCAGGAAGCGGGATTACTGAAGAAGCTGCAATTAGAAATGCATTAGATAGTATGAAAAAGATGCAGACTCTTTTGATTACTGGAAGTTTGCCTTTCTCGGTTGATGTCGAGAGAGTTGATGTTATCTCTCCAACTCTGGGTGATAATTTCTTTACTAGTTCATTGTTGGCAATTGTGTTAGCAATATTTGCAGTTGGCGGTGTTATTTTCGTTAGGTATAGAAAGGCCTCAATCTCTATCCCAATTATTATTACTGGGCTGAGTGAAGTATTTATTATTCTCGGATTTGCTGCTTTGATTCGACACAATATAGATCTTGCATCGATTGCAGGAATTCTTGCAGCGGTCGGAACGGGAGTAGATGATCAAATAGTTATTACTGACGAAGTTCTGCATGGTCGTAGAAATGAAGAGAAATGGTTGAAGAGAATGAAGAATGCTTTCTTAATTATCTTTGCTGCGTATATAACTATGCTTGCGGCAATGATTCCTTTGTTCTCTCTTGGTGCCGGAGTTCTGAAAGGTTTTGCTTTAACAACAATTGTTGGAGTTACAATTGGAGTATTTGTTACTAGACCTGCATATGCTAAAATGTTGGAAGTCCTTATGGAGAAAGATGAGTAAGATTCTCTTTGTATTTTTCTAAATCAAATTCCCACTCACACGTTTTTGGATTAAAGAGTTCAGAATAATTTAATTTCATGTTTATTTCTTTGTTCTGTTTTCTTCTGAAGATTACTTTGTTGTCATAATCTTTGTCGATATACTTCGGTAGAATTTCATTTGATATTTTTGTTTGACTTTCAATATTTGTTGTTAATGCGATTCTAAGTTTGCTAGTCAAATCAGTTGGTAAATAAAATGAAGTTATTATTGCTTTTTGTGCAATCTCTTTGAACAGCTCTTTAATTTGTTCTGGATTTTTTAGTTTGATAAATATATTTGCAACTACGTTCTTGTCGTCGTTAAATGGTCCATAAAAAACTCTAACTTGTCTGAATAGTTCATCATGTGCCAATTGTATGTCTCGTACAGATTTTTGTACTAGTGCAACACCTGCACCTTGTCGTTCCCTAATTTTTGACTTTTTCCGTTTAATGTAATTCCATAAATTATCTTCAAGGTTCTCACTCATTGCAAACCAAACTTTGTGAGACGACCACCTCTTTCTTGAATACTCCACAATTATTGGAAGCGTAATTGGATTTTTTTCTACTATTTTGCTCAATTTTTGTTCGGAGGGTTTTCTTATCGCATAATCAAATAGCGATTCGAAATGTGAAATATCATATGTTTGATTGAACTTGAAATTTCCATCCAGATCAATTACCTCATGGAACGGTAGGTATGAATCTGCAACTTGGTTATATGGAAATAGCTCAAAATCTTGTAACAAATTAAGTTCTTTTGCATTAGTTAGGAATTCTTCCAATTCTTTTTCTTTTCCGATAGGAATTGGGAAATGTGTTCCAGTATATTTTATTAGATTTGTTGCGTCGTATCCGTAGAACGGTACAACTGAATAAGGTATTGTGGTTAATAATTTTGGATGTGCTTCTTTTAGAAGTACATATACTGTTTGTAGATTTAGACTTGCATAATTTATCCTGGCGTGATATGCGATATTATTTCCAAGATACATAAACCATCTTTTGATTGTTCGTTCGCTGACTTTTTGCCCCTTTAGTTCAAGAAACTTTGATATGTCAAGCGGCGGTCTAATTTTTGGGGTAAATGTTAAATTGTACATAAATTCTAGAAGATCTTTGTTATATGTGCTCAGCGCCATGAGGAATTATTATATTCTTACATAAAATAACTTTGAGTCTGTAACATATAAAAAAATGAGCGAGATTATTTTCTCGCTCGACGCGTAGTTGTTCTTCTTGCAGCAGTAGTTCTCCGTGCAGTTGATGTTCGTCGTTTTGTTGTCGTTCTCCGTGCACTTGTTCTTCTTGCTGCTGTAGAACGTCGAGCTCTTGACGTTGTCCTTTTTGCAGCAGTTCTTCTTTTTGACCTGCCTGTAGAAGATCTTCCGAGAAGTCTTCTTAAAAGTGATCTCATACAAAACTATAGTCTCGAGTGTATAAAAGCTTTATGTGGGAAATGTTAAAAACAAGGTTTGAGAATATAATTCATGGTTTTGGAGTCACTTACTGGTGCAGAGTATGCTGAGAAGAGACCGGCAGAAATGTTTATTGTGGCTTTTGCATATACGACAATTGCAATCTTACTTTCATTGTGGGTTTTTGCTGAATATGCTGGTTTGACTATGGTCTTTTTTACAGTTATGGCGGCAATACCTTTGATGATTAAATTGATAGTTCTTGAGGAACGTAAATTATTTACTCGTGCTCATGAAACAACTCATCGTGCAACAATACCTTTCTTTATATTTTTATTTTTAGGGATGGTTTCAGCATATACTTTCTTTTTTACAGTTTTACCTGAAGCTACCGTTAATCAAATTTTCAACGTTCAGATATCTACAATTCAGAGCGTCAATACTAATATTATGAATCAGCTTTCGGGACAATTCTTTGGGGAATTTTTTCCATTGGTGATTTTTAATAACCTTAAAGTTATGACTTTTGCAGTATTATTTTCCTTTATTTACGGGTCTGGTGCAATTTTTATTTTGACTTGGAATGCATCAGTTTTGGGTGTCGCGATTGGAAGCTTGATACGGGAAATTGTTGGTGCTACTGCCGCAAGTGTTGGTGCTGTTGGTGTTGGTACTTATTTTGGTGCCGTATCGATAAGTTTTGCTAGATATTTAATTCATGGTATCCCCGAGATTGGAGCATATTTTGTTGCAGGACTTGCAGGTGGAATAATTTCAGTTGGAGTTCTGAGATATCAATTATTTGATGAGCGGTTTATGGTAGTTATGAAAGATGCTCTATTTTTATTGATTGTTGCAGTTATTTTGGTTTTAGTTAGTGGTGCTATGGAAGTTTTAATTTCGCCTCTTTTCTACGCATAGTTTTTTAAACTTTAATTCTATGGGTTATTTATGTCCGATAAGGAAGATAATGAAGATATTGACTTCAGTGAAACTATTGCCAAAGTAAAAAAATCTTGGGATAAATTTAGTTCTTACAAATATTTTGAACATATTATTTTATCAATTATTATTGGTATTTCATTTTTTGTTCGAACGCGAAATCTTGGTGCTTTGAATGGGAAGTATTTGGTTGGACTTGATCCGTATTATTACTTCAGACTTGCGGGAGATGTTTTGGAAAATGGGAAAGTATTGTTATTTGATACTTGGCGAAATCCTCCACTTGGTTCTGAACGAGGATTTGATTTATTTCCATACATAATGGCTTATTGGTCAAAATTCTTAGCACTATTTGGAGTTTCGCGAGAGCTGGCTCATATCATTTATCCTCCAGTTTCTATGATCGGTATTTTGATTTTCTTCTACTTATGGTTAAGATTATTGGTTGGTAAACGAATTGCAATTATTGCTTCATTATTTTTAGCAGTAATTCCGGGGTTTGTTTTCAGAACAGCAGCAGGATTTGCAGACCACGAAGCCATTTCAATTATGTTTATGTTCTTGTCTCTTTGGTTGTTTACCAAAGCTGATTTGATGGACGTTTCCCGTAACAAATATTTGATGATGTTTGGGTCCGGACTTGCTGCCTTTGGAATGGGTGTAACTTGGGTTGGTTATCCGATGCTGATTATTGTTATTTCAGGATATTTATTGAGCAAGATGTTGCTTAGTAAAGAACGAGATGGATATCCAAAATATGTATGGTTCTTGACGTTTGCTATGTTGATGTCGTTAGCCGGTAAATTACATTGGAAAAGTTATGGTTGGTTAATTGGTTTCTTTGCATTTAGTGTCTTGCTAGTTTATGATTTATTGAAGGATAGAAAATTCTTTGTTCCCAATTCAATTTTATCGCTATTTGTTGTTGGTATTGGTGGGTTATTTTTGAATAGTTTATTTGGTTTCTTTGATGTTGGAACTTTTATTTTGAATATATTGAATGCAGGTGGTGGAGACAAACTTGCCGGAACCACTTCAGAGATTGCACGGACGTATGTAACTTCAGGAAATAGTTATTTGGATAATTATGGTTATTTAACATTTATTTCATTGTTTGGTGTTTTCTTCCTTAGTTGGAATTTATTCTCGGATGTTGGAAAGAAGATTAGGGTTGTTTTTAGTTCACTTGCAGTTGGCAGTATTTTTGTCATAACAATGGGTAATTGGAGTCGTGATTTTGAAATTCTTGGTAGCAATTATATTTATTTGATGTTGAGTATTTTGTTTGGGCTTGTTGCATACTATTTGTATTTATATTATAATAAACGCAAGGCGTTTGATGTTTTATCTGATTTGAAAAATATTAATTTGGTAATGCCAATTATTTTCTTTTTGGTTATGGGCTTACTTGCCCGAACTGCAGTTAGATTTATTTTTGTATTTGCTCCTGCCATTGCACTGCTTTCGGCAGTTGCATTTGATGATTTCTTAAAACATGCTAAGCGTTACAAATTTGCACAACTCGGTGTAGTGTTAATTATTGGTTTACTTGCGTTCAGTGCATTTGGTCAGGCTGCAAAAGTTAGTGGTTCTATGCAATCTGGACTTCCGGGGATGTGGGAAGACTCGATGGATTGGATTCGTGAAACTACTCCGCCGGGTTCAGTAATCGCTCATTGGTGGGATTATGGTTATTGGACTCAAACTATCGGAAATCGACCATCAATTAGTGATGGTGGTAAGCCTGGAGGACAATTTTTCATTTATACTCTAGCGAGATATGGTATGACTGGGGATAATATTAAAGAAAGTATGGAATATTTTTCTGCACACGAAGTTGATTATCTTCTTTATTCAAGTGAAGAATTAGGTAAATATGGTGCTTTCGCAACCTTGGGCTCTGATAAGTATGATGACCGACTTTCAGTTATTGGTACTTTTGCATTACAGGGACAGGATGAATCTCGAGACGGTCAGAAACTCGCTTATAGCGGATCTTGGCCAATTGATTCTCCAATTATTGACGGTAAACGGGTTATTCCTGCTGGAGGTGGTAGAATAAATAAGGTTGAATTATATCTTGATGCTTCAGGTGAAATAATTAGAGCTCCAGTTGCTACTGTTGTGGCAGGAGGATTTGAGAAAAGATATGAGATTCCTTGCTTAGTTAGTGAAGGTGTTGGTGCGCGGTTTGAAACAGAATTTGAAATTATTGATGGTTGTATTAGATTGATTCCTGGCGTTCAGGGAGAATATCAGAACCCTATCGCAGGAATGTTATTTATGTCTGAAAAGGTTAAAGATGGTTTGTTTGCACGACTTTATATTAACGGGGAGCTTCTTCCAGAATTCACTCAGACATATTCTTCAAATGTTCCAATAATGATTTACAATGGACAGTTGGTTGGTCCAGTAAAAATTTGGAGACTAAACTATCCTGACAATTTGGAAAATATAGATAGATTCTTAGATAGTAGCAAGATGCCTGAGTTTGAAGAAAATTATAATTCATGAGATTAATTAATTGGCGTAAGCAGAATTGGATGTTTTTGGGAGCTCTTGGTTTTTTAGCTGCATTGAATTATTTATATTTGAGTCCTTTGGAAAGTTTGCCTAGCCCGATATATGGTGGTGATTATTATTATCAGCTTGGGCAGACGAGTCATTTCAAATTTGGTGGAAGTCCTCTTGATTCTGCAACGCTTCTTGGTGCGCTTCCAGGATATTTTGTTCTCTATACTTTGGGTGCTGGTTTAATTGCTAAATTAGGGTTTGATGTTATTGCTGCGCATTTTATTTTTTCATATTTAGTCTTATTGCTTGGCGGAGTTATATTTTATAATTTGGTTAATAAATTATTCAACTCAAAAATTCTAGGCGTTGTTGGAGTATTGGTGTTCTTTATGGCCGACAAATTTCCAATTTTGAAGTATACTCCTTTTGCAGAAATGTTGATAATGCCTTTGGTGATGTTACTATTGTTTAATTTTTTGAAAGATACATCAAAAAGGAATTCTATAATTTTAGGAATTGGTTACGGTCTTGCTGGTTTGGCACATAGTATTTCATTTATTGGGAGTACTTTATTAATCTTCTCGGCATTTTTGTGGTATAGTTTGAGAAGCAAAGGTAATTTAAAATCAAAGTTGATGCCTTATGTTATTGTTGCTGTTGTTGGTGGATTAATTTCAATGGCTTACTGGGCTGGACCAATATTTATTCATCAAGGTCAGACCAGTTTAAATTATAATGAGTGGAATAATCCTGATTGGTCTGATTCTGGATTTCAATTTGAATTTGTTAAAACTGTAATTGTAGGAGGTTTGTTTAGTTTTGGAAATGTTAGTATTGCTTTTGTTTCATTATTTACTTTGCTTGGTTTGATTGGTTTGTTCCTACATAAAAAATCTAAAGAATTTGGTACTGAAAGTTATCTCAAGTTTTTACTAGCAAGTGGATTAATTATTACTCTTCATTATCTTGTTACTACTAATTTGTTTGGAATACACTTTATTCCAGATCGAATGAATACAATGTTAATGCTTCCAGTTTGGAGTTTACTTTTTGTTTATGGCGTTCGGTTTGGTTTTAGATTTAGTAAGAGTTTCAAATTAACACGAACACAGTGTGTTTCGCTTGTAGTTCTTGCTTTATTGGTTTTTCAAGTAAGCGCATATAGCGTTAAGTCTAATGGACAGTGGTACCAAGGTGCGCGAAATGAGTTGCCAATACATGTTGTTGGTGCTTCAGATTATTTGATTGGAACTGGTGATGTTAATGATGTTATTCTTACTACAAAGGAGCTTGGATTTTCAATTAATGCGTTTAGTGGTAGAAAATTGATTTCGGTGCGTCGTGCACAAAATGATCCATTTATTGATATGGATTCTCGTGAGATTGACCATGCAATTATCTTGTATGGAACTGATGATGTCGTTCGTAGAAATTTACTTGAAAAATATAGTGTTGATTATTTGTATTGGGATCAATATTGGTTCCAAAGTGAATACACTTTTGATAATTCGGGTAAAGTAGTTGGTAGTTTTGATCCGTTGATTGTTTTTGATTCTGAGGAAAATCGTAGAATTTTAAACAAGAATGGTGTACAATATTTCCCTCAACATACGTGGGTTGATCCTGCTCTTCGTGGTGACGAATATAGAACTTTTGATTTGCTTTTGATATCTCCCGGGAATTATCGAAGTTTTTCAACTCCTTGGTCTTCAGGACTAGATAAATATCTAACTGAAGTCTGGCGATATGATGGAGAAGGTAATGTGTTGGGTAAGATTTACAAAGTCAAGTTGTAGCTTAACAATATCTTTTTAAGTTTCTCTCTGAGTTGGAATTATGCGCACGATACTAGTTACAGGTGGAGCTGGATTTCTTGGAAGTCATCTTTGTAAATCTCTTTTGGAACGTAATGGAAATAAAGTAATTTGTCTAGATAACTTCTTTACTGGGCAGATTGATAATTTGAGAGAATTAGAAAGCAATCCTAATTTTAAGATTGTGTCTCATGATATTACTGATCCTCTTATTGGGAAGATTTCAGAACATGTTGATGAAATTTATAATTTGGCATGTCCAGCAAGCCCAATTCATTATCAGTTTGATCCTATTGAAACTATTAAAGCAAATACTATCGGAGTAGTTAATGTTCTTGAGTTTGCACGAGTAAATGGTGCAAAGATTTTACAAGCTTCAACTTCTGAAATTTATGGTGATCCTGAAGTTCATCCTCAAGTTGAAAGCTATCGTGGAAATGTGAATACTCTTGGTCCGAGGGCTTGTTATGATGAAGGTAAACGTGTTGCTGAAACGTTGTTTATGGATTATCACCGAAAATATAATTTGGATATTAGAATTGTTAGAATCTTTAATACTTACGGTCCAAATATGGCTTGTAATGATGGTCGAGTTGTTAGTAATTTTATTATTCAGGCGCTTAAGCATGAACCAATTACAATTTATGGGGACGGTAATCAGACCCGAAGTTTCTGTTATGTTTCTGATCTGGTTGAAGGATTATATAATACGATGAATTGTGAAGATATTATGCCAATTAATTTAGGTAATCCTGATGAATTTACAATAAAGGAGTTAGCTGAGAAGGTTATTGAAATGACAAGTTCAACTTCTGAAATTGTTTATCATGAACTTCCTGTTGATGATCCGCGACAAAGAAAACCAAATATTGAGCGTGCAAATTCTGTTTTGAATTGGTCGCCAAAAATTAAATTGGATGAGGGTTTGAAGAAAACTATTTCTTATTTTAAGAATTAATCATTTGTTTTAATCCTTCTCGAAGCGTTGTTTTTGGTTCCCAGTCAAGTTTTGTTTTTGTTTTAGAAATATCAGCTTGGAACTTTCCAACTTCTCCCTGTCTTTCAGAAGAAATATTTATGTTTGAATTTGAATTTGTTAATTCCTTTATCAAGTTTGCAAGTTCAACTAACGTTGTCTTGATTCCGGATCCAAGATTTAATGTTAATCCGGACTTATCTTTTAATTTTACAAATGCATCTATTATGTCATGAATGTGAACAAAATCGATTATTTTTTCAGAACCATATAATTCAACATCTTGATTGTTCTCGAACATGTCTATAAACACCGGTATTACTCTTTCAACATCTCCCTTTCCATACACGTTGCTCATTCGCACAATGTTGTAAGATAAATTGTAGGATTTTCCGTAGGATTTTATTAATGCCTCACTTGCTAACTTTGATGCTGCATATGGATTTTCAGGATTTAATTCTGCATCAAGTTTGACGGGTAAGTTGGTCTGTGTTCCATATACTTCTCTGGATGAAGCGAAAATTAATTTCTTGTTGTGTTTTGCACATGCTGCAACTATGTCTTTTGTTGCTTCTATATTGACTTTGTAGGTTAATTCCGGGTCTTTAATTGATGTCATTACTTGACTGATTGCTGCCAGATGATAAATTATATCGTTTTGTGAGATTAATTCTTCGAAGTCATTAGTGATGTCTTGTTCAATTGTTTTTACTTTATTATTGAGCTCTATGTTGTTTTTTCTGTAAAAATTATCAATTATTGTTACTTCGTGTTCAGAACAAAGTCGATTTGCGAGATATTTACCTATAAAACCGGCTCCACCAGTTATTAGAATCTTCATATTGCTTCCTTTTGAGTAAATTTAATAAAGGTTGTT
>CEPZ01046672.1_pt1 | contig 26411 bp, 30 predicted proteins | sample 530461 | NCBI WGS metagenome assembly CEPZ01 (sample SAMEA2620106, study PRJEB7988) | marine metagenome | isolation source: saline water (ENVO:00002010), including
AAAATTTAACTTCCTTAAACATTGACAGCCAAAACGATAGTGATGCAGAAATGTGTTCCATAGCAGCCATGATCTGGTCAAATATTGGAGTTTCTATATATACAGGACTCCATGCCCCAGCGTTGTTCATTCCGTCCACTATGTCACCCAGACAAAAGACATGAAGTGTTGGCATCTTATACAAAATAGAATGGAGCTCAAATATATCTGTCGTTGCCTTCTCTAGATTCTTTAATCTCTTTATAAAAATGTCAATAGAATATTCGCTCAGTCCACCGGTCTCCTCAAGAGAGTGATGATGTCCGATATGCAAATCGCTTAGAATTAGACCAACATCTTCATTTCTGTGTTTTCTGTTTTTTCTTCCAGGAGGACTCCAAGACCTGTGTTTTATATTAGGAGCTTTTCTTATAGACTGCTCAACTCTGTCTGCTATCAAATCAGCACGGAGCTTATATGTCTCAAGTCTTTTTTCAAGAGTGTCTGATGTTTTTTGTTCAAACAAAATCCTTTTAGAGTCTTTTAGTCTTTTTGCCACAGAGTCAATAACTCCAGCGCTATCCCAATCTGTCTTTAAAAACTTACTCTTTACACCCTCAACCGTTCTTTCTAGCTCTCTTGCTATTACGGAATATGGTAGTTTCTCTAGCTTTGCCTGGAATAAATATTCCAGGTCTTTCTTAGTCCATGACTTTGATCGTCTCATATTTTAACTCCAATGTATTGTTTAACCAATTGTTTTTTATATTCATTTTATAATCTCCAGTTTTTAATTCATCCATAGATGCCCTATGCTGATTTACCATAACTGCATTATGCTTTCTTGTCATGCCGTCTGGATTTATTCTATATGTCACTAAATATTCTTGTAAATTATGGAACTTATATCCAGCAGACATAGCCCTAAGCCACAGGTCGAAGTCTGGTATAGTATATTTATCGGGAGCAAGAGAGTATCCGCCAATTTCTTTCACAAAACCACACCTAAACATAGTGGTTGGGTCTATTATTGGATTCATCTTGCCAGTATAAAAATCTAATACAATCCTATTATTAAATTCTGGCGGATAACACATCTCGCCTATGACCTCTGATTCAAAATCTATCTTATTTGCATGTCCGCCAACACAAAAAACGCTTGGACTATTATTCAAAAACTTAACCTGTTGCTCGAACCTTCCAGGCAAACTCATGTCGTCTCCATCATGAATGGCGATATAACGCCCTTCAGACATATTCAACGCCTGATTTCTTCTAGTTGGCAAAAACAACCTAATATCGCTATTAGAGATTTTTACTTTACTTAATTTGCTATTTTTCAATTTTGGAATACATTTTTCTTCAACAATATCCCAAGTATTATCTTCAGAACCGTCATTTATTAAAATAAGTTCAGTTGGAAAGGAAAAAACCTGCTCACATAAGCTTGTTAGTGACGCCTCTACGAATTTTTCACAGTTATATAATGGGGTTATTATTGACAATATCATGTAAGGTAGATCTAACTTAATCCGGAAAACACTCTGTCATATGATTGGCATATTTTTTCCCAATTTAAATCTGTATCTATCATTTTTTTTCCAGCATCAGATAGATCATTCATGTATTCTCTATCATCCAATAAGTTACTAATTGAGATAGCCATATCTTTAACTGTTGTTTCTGTATAGTTGCAAGATCCGTTAAACCTTCTTGCGGCGCTGTCAATAACAATTCCACCACATAGGTCTTGAGTATTCCCTACTGGAAGAGAGACCCACGGAAGTCCAGCAGCCATTGACTCCAACAAAACAAGTGGTGCAACTTCTTTTTGTGACGGGAAAACGAACAAATCACTTCCCAAAAAAGACTGCACCACCCCGCCCCTATCCATATCTAACAAGAACTTTACCTTATATGGTCTAGATTTAAAAACCTTCTTCATTCTAGCTAGCCAATTATTGGCAACATCCCACGATACTTTAGATGCCACTATTACAGCAGAAAAATCCTTTCGAATCCTATAAAGCTCATCATAAACCTTCAGCAGTCCGTCGTAACCTTTTCCTGGAAAAAAGTTAGCAACTGTTAAAAGAATGTTTTTATGCTCTAATTTTAAATTATTTAAAAATCCAGAATATTCAACATTGAACTCTTCTAAATCTACTCCATTAGGAACGACGTGAGCCTTACTAGAAAAATTCATAGTATGATTGTAGTCAATGTAATTTTTAGAATGACAAATAAATTCTAATTCTGTTTCGTTCTTTTTAAGTAATTTATGTAAAAAGTTATTTTTTAAAGTATGGTTAAACCCAACAGGAGCAAGAAATAACTTTCCGGGCAACGATGAAGAAAACATAAGAATTTCTCTCCAATCCACATATGCATCAGAATAAACAAAAATAGAGTCTGGGTTCTCCGACCTGCAAAATTTTATAAGAGATGATTTTGTTGAAGGGGCTTTTTTAATCTTTACACCGTCTAATTTTGTTGTTTTTGAAACATTGGTAGCCCCGATAGTGACATCCCAATCAAACTTCTCTACTAAATTTTTTCCTATAGCATGAATTACTATTTCCGACCCCCCCACCTGAAATGGCAAGGCATAATTGGATAGTATCAATAGTTTCTTTTTCATATTTTTTCTATAACGAACAAGGAAGGATCTGGGACCTCTATTTCATTAACCCTTATTATAAATGACCGAACAACCCTACTCTTTGCAATCGAACGAACCCTATACCCCTTCTTAAGAAGCGTAGACAGGTGTGCTAAACGATCATGTATGTTGCAATTTTTATCTACATAACATTCGCATTCTTCGGATATCTTAACTAAATTTCCAAGGAATGAATAATCTTTTTTTTTATTAAATTTTCCGAATAGAGTACTTGGACTGAATTTGCTTAACCAATCTTTTCTTACAATAATATTACTGTCATAGAAGCAAAAGCATTTAACATTAAGCATCTCATTTAAAAAAACACAATTGGATAATAAAAATCTATTTGGATTTTTAGACATCTTATGATTAAACAAAAAAGAAAACAAATAAAAGTAGTTGTCAAGCCTAATGTTAAATGACATATTATCAACAAAAAAACAATCCGCAGTGTCCAATTCGTCCCTACTTGAAAGGATGTTGTCGCAAAACCCATTAAACAAAAAGAGAGAACTATCTCCTTTGCGATACAAAAGCGAATTAATCATCTTTTTTCTTATTAGATACGGCAGATTTTATACTCGCCCAATCTCTGTCTTTTCTAACGTGTAAATTCTGCTCCCAAACGGCTTTTAATATCTTTGGATCTAAGTCATTCTTCTCAAAAGTCTTAATTAAAGCATTAATGTCTTTACTAAAACATGCGCCGCCCACACCTCTATGTCCATCTGGACCAGGAACTTTATGATGACTCTGTCCGATTCTTCCATCAGACAATACTCCTCTCATTATTCTATCCCAATCAAGATCTATCTTATCTGACAACAATCTCATCTCGTTGAAGAACAAAACCTTGGTAGTAAAAAATGTATTAGCCATATATTTGACCATCTCTGATTCGTCGGATGTCATAATCATAGTTTCTGCCCCAGGAAATCTATAGTCATATAACTGTTTTAAATCGACAGAAGATGATCCGATTCCACCAACAATGTTTCTCGCTGGAGTTATAAAATCAATCAAAGCACATCTTGCTGTTAAAAACTCAGGAGAATGGAGTATCTTATCTGTTTTGTACTTCTTGCACAGCCTTGAGGTTGTTCCGACTGGGACTGTTGATTTTATAATAAAAATTGACTTAGAACTTTGATTAGAAGAAAAGGCTCTGTCAAAAAATTCTTCAATAATAGACAGGTCGGCGTCGCCTCCATCCACATTTTTCATTGGAGTAGGGAGACATACAAAAACAAAACCAGACGACACCACCTCGTCAAAGGAATGCGTGCTTAATTTTGGATTAATATCGTATATTCTCATAGAGCTCACATATTCTATGAACCCACGAGAGATTGAGCCGCCAACAAAGCCTCCACCGATTACTCCTATAGTTTTATCTCTCATATTAATTCTTCTTTATAGATGTTTTTTAATCGCATCCAAACAATTATCCCAATTTTTAAATTCCACAGCTTTATCGTCTACATACAATAAAGCCCTTGGTTTTTCTACTGTTATATCGGAAATATACTTTAACATATCGTACTTGTCTAACCACTCTTTTATAAGCTCGATTCCATTTTTTCCACCTATTAATGGTCTATCGGGCTTTGCCTTACACGTAAAAATAATTATTTTAAAATGTTTAGATAAAAACTTAATCGACTCTAAAGCCCCGTCAACTGGTGCGTCATATATTGATCCATCAAAAAATCCCTTGGAATTAGAGTGAATAACTCCATCAAAATCTATTGCTATATTATCTCTGTTTTCTCTTAACTGCTTTTTATCATAAGACTCTATCACGACCACCCTCAGATCTTCTATCTATTACTATTTGCTCCACAGAACTAATATCAGATTCGTAATCAACAGCGATAGAAGAGCCGTCAACCTCAATCATTTTTACTGGTATCCCCATTTCCAAAAATCTAACCACCTCTATGTCTTCACACCACTCATTTGGCGTCTTTTTACAAACAGATGTGAATTTTCTTAAATGACCTTTACTAAATGCATATATACATACTTGCTTTTTAGGATAATTAGAATCTCCATATTTTGTTGACGGGATTACTGCTCTTGATGCGTAGAGTAACTCGTTATTGCAATTAACTACAACTTTTGGGATTTTTTTACTACTTACATCTTCATTATTATTAAGACAGGACATGCAATTTACAACATGCTCTGGATTTTCCTTTTTACATTCTATAACTCTTAATATGTCTTCGTGGCTTACTAATGGCTCATCTCCTTGTATGTTAACTATGATATCAGCGTCTATTTCTTCAGCAGCCTCTGCCACTCTATCTGTTCCTGTTAAGCAAGAGTCAGAAGTTAAAACTATCTTATATCCATGCGACTTTACCACCTGAGCGATTTCGGCGTTTTCAGTAGCTATGTATACGTTATTTACGCCAACTGCCATCTTAGCTATATCTGCTACCCAAATGACCATAGGTCTACCAAGTATGTCAGCTAGAGGTTTTCCTGGAAATCTAGAACTCTTATATCTTGCTGGTATAATGACAGCAACTTTTTGATCTAAATATTTTTTAATTTTATTAATGTCAAATGTGTATTGATTTTTTAAATCTGATAAGATGGAGTCTACCTTATCCTGATCTATATTTGACGCCTGAAGTTCTTGACAATATAATGGGTGTATATTATTTAGTGCAGACAACATGTACCCACTAGAGAATCCCCACCTATACCTTCTCCTAAGAGACTCCATGTGATTCTTAATAACTGGAAGAAGATAAGTGTAGTCAACGTCCTTTATATTTGCGCACTGAAGATACTCGATTAACTGTTCAGTATGAACATTCCCAGACCCCCTCCCCATGCCAAGAAGCGTTCCGTCAAGAAACGACACTCCACATTTTATGCCCTCAATACAGTTGGCGAAAGCTAACCCAGAATTATTATGAGTATGAAGTCCAATCGGCTTATTGCAAGGAAGTAACCTTTGCACCAAATTCGATATGTCAGAATGAAGAAGTGACCCATAAGAATCTGCTACATAAAAACACTCTATGTCCATATCTTTAATAACACTAAGGATGTCACCTAGGTCGTCGTCATCTACTAGTGTTACAGTCATCAGATTAACTATAATTTTATATCCTTTTTGTTTTATAATTTTATATAAATCAATTAAATAATCTATTTCGTATGGTTTAATAGCTATTCTGCAATAAGAAAATGGAGAATTTCCTGATGGACCTATTATATCATCTATTAAAGATGAACTTATTTTAGATTTATATAAAAAGTCATTAAGATCTATCATAAAAGCAAAATCAGCACTTATTCCATCAGGAATTAAGCTAGAAACAAACTTGTCATTACACTTTCTAAATTTTCCACCTTTCTTTGGAGATTTATATCCCATCTCAATAATGTCAACCCCACAATTGCTTAATGACAAAATCATATCTGACACAAAAGAATCATTAAAGTCCCAATCAGTATAGTATCCTCCGTCCCTTAACGTACAGTCAAGTATTTTCAAATCTTTATTATTCATTTCAAATCTTATTTTTATGGAATTTATCAAAAACAGTAGGAGTTATAATGCTAAATCTAATACCTTTACTATACAGCTCTCTTAAACAACCATAAACTATATTATCCTTTTCAACGCACTCCTTCCAGGTAGAGTCGTCTGTATGACCAGATCCGTAACAGTGCTGACTTCCCTTATTTTTTTTAAGACTTTTTTTATTGTGCAACGTATATCCATCCATTCCTGCTATAAATATGTTTTTAGCCCCCATGACATGAGCAATTGCAACAGCCAAAACACCAGCAGTCCTAAAATGACCACGAATTTGACCACCTTTATAGTCAAAAGGGATTCCTTTTTTATCGACATAATCAATTTTGTCATAAGCGCCTCTATAATGCTTTCTAACAAGCTTCTTGGCAATACTGGGGCCAAATAGGAGATTGCTCTCAGAGCTCACACAAGATCCATATTTACCCCACCTTTGCTTGTTAGTCCAAAGGTGATAAGTGGGAGCAACAACGCTAGTCATCTTGTTTATCCCTATAACTAAAGCTTTATTTTTTTTAATAAAAGACAGAATCTTCACCTTGTAATCAGACAGAGTTCCTCCAGCTCCAATTATTACAATGTTTTTACCTTTTTCTCTATTAACGAGACTCATTTGATTGGATTTGGGTTTATATCAACAAGCTCTCTACCGTGTTTTTCATAAACAAATTTTAATGTATTAATTATCTGAGATTGATACAAAAAACTTCTTGATAAAAAGTCTTTAGACCTTGTGTATGCTGGACCTAGCCTTAAACCTTTCTTTTCTCCAAATTTAATAAGTTTTTTTTGATCGCTATACTCATCCCTTTTATAGGTTACGGAATCCATAAACCCTATATAGCTAACTCTTTTAAATCCCAAATTAAATACAACCTGAAGGGCATTTGACAGGGTTCTGCTTCTAATGTAGTATTCTTTATTTATCGGAAAATTATATAATAAATTTGCCAATACTATTTTATTCTTCTTAGTTGGCTTGAATTCTTTATTAATTTTCAGGTCATATTTTAACTTATTTTTTAAATTAAAATTTGCAGCTACAAAATGTAATTTTTTATATGTTTTTTTATGCTTAGAGTAATATCTTTTATCTATTCTTTTAGAATGTTTCTTGTTCAATCCAAGAAAAAAAATATCAGTATCTAACAAGGCATTTTTTACCAAATCGATCTGAGAAATATAATCAAAAATATAGCTCTCACCGACAAAATAAAAATCTGTATTATATTTCACAAAAACCTCATTTAAAGATGCAGTATAGTCATGATCAGAAATGCTTGTTTTTAAATCAATATTAGATCTAGACTGCCCTGGTCCAATAAATAACAAGGTTTTACCTTTAAATTTGTTAAATGAATAATTAGTCATGAAACGCTCGTTTCAAACAGTTAATTCTGCAATTCTTCCAATTCATAAAAATATCATCGTCATAGGAGGTGGTACGTCTGTAAATAAATCAAAACATATAATTTCTTTATATATTAAGGATGAAAACCCTCTCGTTATATCGGCAAATAGACCTCTAAATAAATATAATCTAAATATAGATGCACAATACATAGTATTTCTTGATTATAGATTTTTCAATAAATATAAAAATGAAATAAAAAACACAAATCTAGTAATTGGTACAAAAATATATAACAGAAAAGAAGAAGTATATGTTAATGACAAAAAGGTGCTCAAATCTCCAAAAAAATTAAGAAAATTATACAATTTTTACTTATCAAAAGATAACAATATACTTCTAATGAATTACAAAAGAGAAAAAAGCAAATTTGACAAAATCAAAATAAACAACAATGGATATATACCTCATTTCTTGGGAAGTGCTGGTTTTGCATCTATACTATTAGCTAGCATGATGAAGCCAAAAGAAATTTTCATCTGCGGATTCGATGGGGTAAGTAAAAAAGGTATACTTCGCAATAGCTATAGCAATCAAAAATATTCAAGAATGTGGGAGAAAAATTTTAACCCCATTGAAAGTAAAAAAATGTTGGTAAAAATAATTAAATATCTAAAAAAGAAAAAAATAAAAATCATAACGTCTAAACATGATAGATTATGGGGTATCAATAAGAAGAATTTCGGTATACAGATTCGCTAATTAAAAAATCCTCATAATCATCAACATCTAAGGATTCTATTTTAGATATCTCGAACAAATGCGGGTCATTACGATTCTTGTTTTCTGTAGATTTCCACCCCTCAACTATATTGGACTCTAAAAACTTTTGTATGTTGTAAATATGAAAAGCATGTGCTACTACGTATGAAATGCCCGTCTTTTTTGTATCGCCTTCTCCAAGAGATCTTGGAGCAATCATTTGAAAGTCCTCATTAAAAATCCAGTCGCGAACTTTCACTGCCGATGTTCCAGATTCAAAATCTCCATACATGAAAGAATCAATAACACCTTGTATGGTATTAACCTTTAGGTGAGCATGACAGGGGTTGAGAAACATGGCATAGTCTGTATTGAAAGAATAAAGACACTCAAAAACCTTATTCAACGGAAGATCAACAGACGCAGACTCTTTTGACCTTTTAAGTGTATCAACGTCGCGTCCGCTGCAAAGATCTAAAAAATCCCTATCATAGGCACATACATATCTCTCTGCTCCACTCAGGACCTCTAACTTATCTAATGCAATCTTAAATAAATTAGATCCAGCAAATGGTCTCAATAATTTATTTCTTAATCTAGAGCTATTTTTTCTCACATTCAAAAAAACAGTTAAAGTTTTCATTTTTCACTCAGCAAAATATTTTTATACTCAAGGGATCTATAAGTTTTTAATGTTTTAATCATCTTTTCTGCAGACCCGCCCTCTCCATATAAACTATATGGTTTAAACCTGCCATTCATTACACTTTTAATAGAAAGTATAATATCTTCTTTTTTACAAGAACAATCAACAATGTTTTCTCCCCTATCCCTCCCTTTCTGTCTGTTGCCTATATTTACTGTTGGTATTCCAAATAGACACGATTCTCTAATTCCTGCACTAGAATTACCTATAAGACACTTGCAGTTGGAAAGTACCATTAAAAAACACAGTGTAGATAGGTGTTTAAATTTTATAAAGTCTTTTCTTTTGAATATGGCACTTACAATGGGCTGATGAAATGGATCGCTATTTGGATAAAAGAATACTTTCTTATTTGGAAATTTGTCTACAGCTTCTATTATTTCATTTATATTAACATCCTGAGGATCTGTGACATTAGGATGAGTTATAACTAGAAAATAATCATCATCCCTAGATAAATTAATATCATCCTTACAGTATTTGGATAGCAAATCCATATCAATATCTTTTGGAATATCAATATCTTTTATATAATCTATGCTAGGACACCCAGTATTGTATATATGACCCTCTTCTTCTCCAAGAGAAATAAGTCTTAATTTTGCCTCTTCATTTGCCACAAAGTGTATGTGTGAAAGTTTAGTAATGACATCTCTAATTAAATCATCAATAGTTCCAGTCTTTTCCCCACCCTGTATGTGAACAATGGGTATATTGCATAATGAAAACGCATATGCTGCCGGAAGCATGTCGTACCTGTCGCCCACAACTATCCCAAGATCGAATCTTTTTTTCTCTAAAATATTTGCCATTTCATATATTTGCAAAGCAGAAGTTTTGGTCATAGAAAAAATTGAATCATCGTCCATAAGGCAGTCTATCTTATGATCAACTGATATATTATCATCTAATAAGTCACTTACGGTATTACCATAACGATCATTAAAATGAGTTCCACCAACTATGGTGGTTAAGTCAAAATCAGGATCTGAGTTTATTTGTGCAATAAATGTTCTAACTTTTGCGTAATCAGACCTGTTGGCGGTAAAAAAACATATCTTTTTAAACATTTAACTTTTTGGATTTCCTTCAGTAAACATATTATTTGGATCTTGATTGTATCTTATATGTGCCTTATGCGTTTTATTCTTTATTTTTACCATTAGTTAATTTTCTATTTTAGGCTTTTAAAAATCTATTCTTAATTTTTTTTTCATCAAATATATTAAAAAAATCTTTTGTATTCATTTCAAATTCTCCTTGTATATTGGTTGTCCGTCCTCAATGTCACAATTGAGATTTTTACCCAGAATTCCCTCATATTCCGAAGCTAATACCCCAACAGCTGGTCTTCTGGTAGATATGCTGTCAATGGATATCTTATCTCCACAATTTAATTTACCGTTAGCTACCAAGCAATGTCTAAATGTGTCCCTCACTCCAGGATATGCATTGTCACTATTCTCTTCTTCTTCATTGCCAATCATATCCAACACCAACTGTGCGCCTCTACATAGGTCTGTTAGCTCTTTAGGGTCAATAGAGGCGCTTTGGTCTGTTCCTGGCAGATTCTTATCTATGGTGAAATGCTTTTCTACAACCTCAGCTCCAAGTGCAATAGAGATCAATGACGAAAGTATTCCCTCGCTATGATCAGAGACTCCAACAGGACAGCCAAAAGTATCTTTATATTTTTTTAAAATAGAAAGATTTAAAGAAGATGGGTCTGCAGGGTAGCTTGAAGTACACTGCATAAGCGTGAATGGAGACCCTCTGTCTTTTATAAAGTCAACAGTTTTCTTAACTTCTGACCAAGTGCTAAGCCCTGTGGATATAAAAATGTGCTTTCCTGTCTGGCAAACCTTATTGATTAGCAATAAGTTGTCGGTTTCTCCTGACCCTATCTTGTAGCTATCTACATTCATCTTCTCCAACTCGTCAACAGCGTCTAGGCTAAAGGGGGTAGAAAGAAAATTAATATTTATTTTATCGCAATACTCTTTTAATAAAAACATTTCATCATAGCTCAAAGTAACACTAGAAATAAGATCATATAAATTTGGCAACAGATCAACATGCTTATCTATGTCTTTTAGCATCTCCTTGTCTGGAATATGAGACTGAAATTTGACACTGGATGCTCCACTCCTTGATGCAGAATCTATCATCTCTTTTGCCAAATCAACATCTCCACTATGGTTGACTCCAACTTCTGCAATGATTTTAATAGACATATTATTCATCCACCTTTATCGCATTATGTTTTATATCAAAAATATCATATATATACTGCCACCTTGCAAACGCTTCTTCAGCCGAGCACCACGGAGTATCTATGTTTACAAAATCAACCTTTGGGTCTTGATACGATATTGTTGTAATCATCTTTGCATGATCTGGAGTCTTTAACCATCCAAACTTTTCACATATGTCATACATTGCAGTTCCTGGGTATGGAGTGGCAATTAATGGAGTCACATATTTAACTCCAATATTTACTAACTTTTTAGCGTATTCCACTGTTTCCATAAAAGATTTTTCATCTTCACCTTTTATCCATATATTTTCTTCATTCTCTTCCAATATACTATCTGAATAATCTTTCCGAACAATATCCTGCAACGCCCCCTTAAACACCCTACCTCCTGGATACCCAATAATAAAAAATGATCCTGCAACCAAATCTGCCTCAGCGCACCATTCAGCCACTCTAATGGTCTGCTCAAGGTGCTCTGTAGCCACTGGCTTATTCATGGCAATTAAATTTTTCAATTCCCCGCTCTCAACTGGAAGATATATCATTTCTGTTCCAGCATCCTTCATGGCAAATATGTGTTCTCTATCCAACCTGTCAATCATCACACCATTAGGGAAAGAAAGATTTATGGGATACCCGTCCTCCCTTAGTCCCTTAAAATATTCCAATATAGGAATAGAGTGTTTTCTCTTAAGTGTAAAGTTGTCATCCTCTATCTCTATGTGAGTAACTCCATAATTCTCAATCATAAATTTTACTTCATCTATAACTCTCTCAGGAGAAAAAGAACGCCATCTCTGCCCTTTTTCTGGAATAGAACAAAACTCACAGGCAAAAGGACACCCCCTTGATGTTATATATGAAAATGTTTTATTTATTTTATTCCCCCGTGGAGACCAATTGACATAATCTTTCATTGGTCTAAACTTGTATTTTGTTATCCATGGTATCTCGTCAATATTTGCAAGCTGCTCAGACCTTTGATGATGCTCGTGTATCTCTCCATCACTATCTCTATATACAATTCCTGGTATAGAAGACAGCTCGTCACCATTAAGTATTCTAGAGGCAGCTATTTCCCCTTCCCCCTTAACTATAATATCTGCATTTGTTTCGCTCATTATCTGCATTGGCAAGGTTGTAGCCAAGATTCCACCAACGACTATTGGGATATTGGGAAAATTGCTTTTAATCTTATTGCACAATGGATAAAAAACAAAACGAGAATCTGTAAATGGAGTATTGATGAAAATATAATCAGAATCCTTTGCTATATTATCAATTATCCATTCGTCTGAGTGTCCAACTCTGTATATAGTTTGAGATTCCGTCTCTATAGGTTCTTTTTTAAATTGCCCGTCGTCAAGCATCGGGTCTATATACCTAGAAACACTATGTCCGCATTCAATTAAAAAAGATCCTATATATGCAAGTCCAAGTTGCTGTGACTGAAACTCTGGGTCTCCCTGAAAAACCCAAGGACAAGCCAAAAGGGTTACCTTTTTAGATATAAAATTCTTATTATTCTGAGAATGAACAGGGCTTTTCCCTGCTATCTGTAGTGGTACAAATTTTTCTACATTTTGCTTCAAGAGCCCCTCCAGGTTCCAATGATATTTAACCTATCACCACTTCTCCACTCATCAGAGTCTTTAATGAATGTTTTCCTATAATCTTCGTATGACATGGTTGGACCCACGTCATTAATAGATACATTAATCTCATCTATAGACCCATTGTCATTAAGCAAACCAAAGACAGACGGGAGGTTAAACATAGTGGAATAATATGGGATGCTTTTTTTTATTTTAAGTAACCTTGTTTTATAGAACTTTTCCATACGATGAGATGTTAAATCTCCAGTTTTCATTTTCCACTTAAACATAGTTAAGTAGTACCTACCCGACACTCTACTTAACTCTTTAATTGTTTTTTTTATACTTGGAGTATGCTCAATAACAGAAGACAAATAAACCAAATCAAATTCCTTGTCGCCAAACGGCAAGTCATGCATTGACGCACATACTGCCTTAATGCGCTTTATTTTATTTGCATAATTCAAAAAAGACGAAGACACATCAGACACTGTATACTTAACGCTTTTCTTCTTCTTAACTATTCTAATAGCTTCTATAAGTTCCCCTCCGCCGATTTCCAGTATGTTGCATATTGAATTGTCATCAAGAACATATTTAACAAAATGATTACGGTGCGGATGGCTTGCATTGCTATTCACCCACTCGATCTCTCCAACATTATGCATGTCCCATTTTTCAAAGCCTCTCATTTGACAAATATCTTCCTCATTTTTTTAAAAAATCTATCCAATCTTTCGATCTTTTAGACCAACACCATTTTTCTTTTATCGAATTTCTCATATTTTTACTCATAGAGAGAAGAAGGTCTCTGTCGTTTTTTAATAATGTAATTTTTTTAGAAATAGAGTCAACATTTCTGTCAACTAAAAATCCATTATTTCCATCTTCTATTAATTCCTTCATTCCACCAACTCTAGTTGTTATAACTGGCACTCCACAAGAAGCAGCCTCCAATACACTAAGAGAAAACCCCTCAGAAGAGGATGCACAAACATATACGTGTAAATCTCCATAAAATGACGGCATCTCCTCCATAGGAACATAGTTGCCAGTAGAAAGCATTGCTATCTTGATCTTGGCTCCTGACTTCTTTGTAGATGGAATTATATATTTACTTACACCTTTTCTCCAATCATGACTCTTTGAACCAGAATATCCTACATAAAATCTCTTATATGACTTGTTAGATTTCGGCTTAAAAATATTAGAATCGGCACCATTTGGAGTATAATAAATACTATTAACACCCGACTTTTTGAACAAATTATATAACTTATTAGAAACCGCATTTACTGCCCTAAATTCATTAAGGAATTTTACTAGTTCTTTAGGTGGAGGAACATCTTTTCCTGGCTGAGTTTTTTTATTGTCCCAAGAATGATGCGAGTGAATTCCTATTAGTGTTTTTTTCTTAGGTAAAAATTTAACCAAATCATAAGTCTGCCATCCCATAACTAAATATTTATCATACTTCTTATATCTCTTCTTAATAGATGGAATATTTTTTTTAATAGGCATAACGTCGATGAATACATCCCTATCTGTGTTGTACTTTATCAAAGACTTCACAATTGAATGGTATGCCCAATTTGGCTTATCTATTAATAATAAAATTTTCATGCGTTATATTTCTCTTTTTGTTTTTCTATATGCCTATACAGAGGCTTGAGCTCACCTCTCTCGAACAGGTCCTCCCACTTGATCACTATCACATCAAGCTCCTTAAACCTTAAATGCTCTACTATAGACGCCCTGTGAGACCCGTCAAGCCTTGCTCCGTCTTTGCTAATAACAATATATCCTTTCTTGTATGTAAATCCACGTTTCTTAATAGACCTATATAGTTTGCAAAATTTATCTATTTTTTTTAAAATAGTATCGTGAGATTTTCCATTATTTATATTAAAACCATAATATTCTGTCTTCTTAAAATCATTGCTTTTTAAATCAAACAAGTTTAATAATTCAAAATGCCTACTGCAATCATCGGCAGTTAAACACGGAAGGGACACTGTCTCAATAGACCCAACCTTTTTTGACAATCTTACCATCTTAGATTTAAACTTAGAACTCTTAATGCCTACGTATCTCACAATTCTCCTACTACTAATGGCTTAGTATATTTTCCAAACTTATGAACCTTAATTGAATATCCATGTTTTTTAAGTAACTCTGACATCCCATCAATTCCGGCAAGCTTTTGCTTATTTCTCTTTTTACTAGTTACTCGTGGAAGATTTCCCTGAAGAACCAGATACCTGTGTTTGGGCAAATTTTTGATAACATCATCATGATAAGGAGATAGGTGATATATGACACAAAACATAGTAATAACATCAACGCTATCAATGGGTATAGGTTTTTTAGTAACATCACACTGAATAAAGTTTGAATTAAAATCCAACCCCTTGTTTTCTTTAATAAATTTTTGAAAAAACAAAGCATGGTCTATTTTTATGTCAACACCAGTTGCGTCGATTCCCCTCTTAAACATTTCAAAGATATATAATCCCATATTGCAACCGATGTCCAATACTGACGGAGAATCTATATTTTTAAATAATTTATAAATAACTGGAGATATTTTTTTCCAATTATTATAGCCACAATCTTTTGCCTTCTCTAGTTCTGCCCTTACTGGACATCCGTCAAAATTATAATAATAATACCAGTCTTTGCGATTATATTTATTTATAAATTTCTTTATCTCATTTTTTTTCATTTACTTCTTATTCCATTCAATCTTTTGTCAATTCTAGAGCACTTCATGCTACCTGGTTTTTTGTCTTCCAAAATAACACATGGTATCCTATTAACCCCCAAGGCATAACAGCACGATGCCCTATGATGCCCATGCCACAGTTCATAACCCTTTAAAAATCTCTCCTCACCACCATACCTAGTAATCCAAAATGGTTTTTTTAGAACCTGTATCCTATGTTTGTCTTTAAATTTTCTTTTTTTAATGCTTTCATAAAGCCTAATGAATCTTCTCATTTTATTAATTATAAATTTTTTATCTCTTTTATGGAAACCAATAGAGTTCCAATACTCCATAAGTTTTACATAATCAGTATTCCACAACTTATCTATGTTCATTCCAGCCTTTTGATACTTCTTAAGAAACCTAACATGAGGAGAGTTACTGAGACTCATACTTGAATTTGGCCAAAACTTTTCATTAAATACTGGAGCAAGGTACTGAAAATGAACCTTCTCAGTTTTGATCCTAGTTTTTCCGACAACCCTTAATCCAAAAGATTTAAAAGACACAACCCAACACCCCCATTAATACAACAGTCCCATTGTATAATTCTTATTTTCTTTAACATCAAATATCTTGCTATTAAATTTGTATTTTTGAACAGCATAAAGAAAGGCCTTCTTACATCCAGGGTAGTGAAGGTCGTCAACGATAATCTTTCCTTCTTTTTTTAAAATATTATTTTTCATTATTAAATCGTATTCTTTTTTTCTACATCCATACTCCTTAGACCCATCCTGAAAAATTAAATCAAACTTCTTACCACATCCCTTAAGATAATCAATAGAAGAAGATGTTACACATCTATTCTCCTTAGATGACGTAGCTTTCAATAAGTCATCTGTGATATCTACATGCTCACTTCTAATACCTAAAGACCTGCACACTTCTACAAAGATTCCCTTCCTGTACCCTATCTCTAAAAAACTATTAGCATCTATCAAAAGAGAGTACACATGTCTAAAATAGCTATTCTTATGAAGAAGATTATCAGAATTAGTTGGGAATCTATCAATTATTTCTACTATAGATTCATTTATATCTTTAAGCTTTATCATTTTTTAATCCTATTGATTTGATATCTTATTTTTTCTTCGTTTGTTTTCACACTGTTGAACGGGTCGTGCTCAAGAAGAAGATAGTTGTTATATAAATAATACAACAACTTACTTTGGCTTACATTCATTTCTTTTAATTTACGTTTATTACCTGAAACTTCAAGTGCCATTGCGAGACCTTCAGCTACATCGTCATCATGAACAACTGCACCTGAATTCATAAATATAGACTTGCCACAATGAGTAATGATACTATTGTTAATTAATCCATCTACTATTGCTCCAGTATTCATTCCAGCCATGCAAATACAGTTTTTGCAAAACCAATGTATTGATCCATCAGAAACAATAACCGTATTCTTGAACTTCTTTTTTAAAACTTTAATTAAATTATCAACAGGCTTCTTTTCTTTACGATAAGCATGTGGGTGTTTTTTGATAACTAATTTTATTCCGTTTTCATAACAAAACTTAGTTACTAGCTTCATAAACTTAGGATATACCATATTGCCAAATCTCAACACGCTTTGATCGTCCATATACTGCATGGGAAGAAATATAAACGGCTCACTAATGCTAGGGTGATCATTCGGCTGCTTTCTCTTGCTTGAATTTTTAGATATCAAATGGCTTCTGTATTCCTTAACCCAATTCATGCAATCATTTTCTGAAATCTTATTTAATTCTTCTTTCATGCGAGAGCAAAGACATGAATCACCCCAGAATCCATCAATGTCGCACAAAATAGACTTAGGAAGAAATCCAGATTCAAGATGAAGCAATGGAATATTGTTATTCTTACATATTTTCTTTGCCTTATGGCTAGTGGCATACGGACTGAATACGACAAGAAGATCTAGCTTCTTAACACTAGACACATCAAGTAGAGTGAACTTATTATATCGAGCTCTTTTCTTCTTGTTCTTTTTTCTAATACGAAAAAGCCTATACGACATATTGTCTTTTTTGATAACATGCATAATCGACTTATATATAACTGGACTATAGTCCTCCAGAGGAGCCTCTATCCCAATCCTTTTTCGCTTAGGCACTGATCACCTCTAGATTTCTTCTATTTTCTATTTTTCTACTTTTAGTAAGTATGTGGAATTTAATATCACTATCTCTTTTTACTATTTCATATAAATTTTTCATCATAATTTTTGATCTTTTTGCATTTTTCTTTATACTGACGTGAAGCTTTTCTTTAACGAAATATTCACTCTGATAAAAATCCAGTCCACATATCCATATATCTTTTGGTCTCCAAAAAGATGCTAAATCAATAGCAAACAAACCAGTCGTAGCCCACCACCAATTAGAATATCTTCTTTCTCTAATTCCAGGGGGAGCAAGATGAACAGATGCCCATGGATTATTCTTCTTAATTTTTCTATATAACTTCATCTTGCTAGGAGATGGAGGCTTACTTTTCCATCCATCGAAATTGCATTGTACATCTAATAGATTATATTTTTTATATAATTTCTTATTCAATGTGGTCGTGCATTTGTTAATAATTTGTACTGTTTTTTTATCTCGTATTAATTTTCCTAACTTTAATAAAGATCTATCAAATTGCCCTACGATATAACAATAATCAAATTCATGTATTATATCTTTTAGATGACCAGCTGAGAGCCCTCTACAAACAACCCCTATACTACCTGCTTTGCCAAAATCACCACAAGAATACATTCTTAAAAAATCTCCTTACAACTTGAAAAATTTAACAATTAATTCGGATCTTGACTCGATTGACCAGGAATCTAAAATTGTATTTCTAATATTTCTAGATAACGTCTTATATGTATTATCGTCACATTTTATGATTGTTCTACTGATCTTTTTTGAGATGCTTTTAGCGTGCTCCTTAATGAAGAATCCATTAAATCCATCCTTAATAATCTCTGGCATATTTCCAACGCTAGTAGATATAAGAGGCGTTCCACACGCCGCAGCCTCTAAGCAAGGATTAGGAGTACCCTCTGAGCTGCTTACGTTCAAGTAGTAGTCTATTCCATTGTAATACTTGCTCATTTCTTGCTTGTTTCTATATTTAGATTTTTTAACAGATCCCTTTTTTGTCCTTATTAAGCTAAAGTGGACTGTTTTATTCGTTTTTTTAATAACTGGCTTTAGTATTCTATGGAAATTCTTTTCTTTTCTATCTATATTTCCAGTCCATCCTATGATGATCTTTTTATGAGGTTTTCTTCTCTTCTTTATTGGCTTAAATATTCTTGTATCAACACAATTTGGGAGATAGAATACGTCAGAGCGATATGGTTTTAATTTTTCATATAAGCCTAGGTTGTTCACAGAAACAGCATACGGAGCCCTTAATATGTTCTTAATCCTTTTTTGAGGAAGACTTAAGATCTTCCAAGAAGTTACACTACTAAAAATTCTAGGATGTCTTATCCTCAACTTGCTAAATGTAGTAGCAGACGCCAAATATATAATGTCATATTTACCAGAACTCTTTCTAAGTCTAGATATCTGTTTCTTGTTTTTAAAAGAAAAAAAATCAATCCTATGATTAGTCAGCACACTGGCAAACAGGCAATACCTATCGTACTGCACCCTTCCAGGAACATCTCCCACAAATGCTATTCTCACGTATGTCTTCTCGAAAAATGGCTCATATTACTGATTAATTCAATATTTTTAGAAAAACAACTGCAAAAAAGGTCGATTGTCGATAAAAAACACATGATATTATCACCAAATCTTTCAAAGCATCAAAATAGAGATAAGGTATTTATACTCGGAAGCGGATATTCAATTAATTCAATACCTCAAAAAGTGTGGGATAAATTAAAAAACCACACTACTATAGCATTCAACTGGTTTTGCTTTCATGACTTTGAGCCTTCCATCTATATAGTAAGAGAACAGGCTAATATAAAAAAAAGACAAAACAAAGAAGAAACTGTAAATAATTTTATTAATAAATTAAAATCGTACAAAAATACATCAATAATTGTCTCTGACGTCTCAAAACACTCTCCTCACGCCTATAACTACAAAAACGACACATTTATAAAAAGAAAAAAATCTACAATTTTAAAAGACATAAAATACAAAAAAACAGTCCTAGAAAGACGACTAGTATCCACTCTAACTAAAAATGCATTCTCAACTAAGTCTTGCTTTCATGGAGATGAAAAAACAGCCTGTAGCCTAGTAAATGCGATTCACATAGCAATGTCATTGAACCCAAAAAGCATCATACTTCTGGGGGTGGATTTATATGACTCAAAATATTTCTGGATGGGGAAAAAACAAACCAGACATACCGTAAAGAAAAAAGGTCAAACATTTCGATCCAAGCACGCTACTCATAATAAAATAATATATTTAATGGATCGACTTAAGCAAACAAACTATCATTTTATATCTGGATCCCAAAAGAGCCTACTAAATAAAACAATAGAGTATACAGATGTGAGAGACCTAATCTAGAGCATCTTAATGCCGCTAAGATCACTTCTTCTTTTCGTTATTTTCTCTGCCATATCTTTAGTTAATTTTTTATTATTCTTTAATTTCCATTTTGATCTGTGCATTTGCTTGGAATGAACCCTATAAAAAGCTACTGGTTTTGCCACGGTCCCAATCCTATAATTTCTATTAAATATTCTAGCCCACATCTCTCTATCGCTCTTACACTTCATATCTTCGTCATATAAACCAATCTCAGAATGAATCTTCTTTTTAAGCATAACGCTCTGAGCATGTATGTAGCTCCATCTTTTAGATGATTTCTTGTTTCTATTCCACCTCTTAAACATAGGGCTAAGCCCAATGTTCTTTCCTTTTGACATACGGTGCACCGGTCCATGCACTAGATCAAGACCTTTTGATTCCATTCTTTTATAACGCATACATAAACTATTCTTTGTCAGCCAATCGTCAGCGTCCAACATTACAAGAGTATCATATCTTGCCTTTTTAATTCCATAGTTCTTTGCTGCAGAATATCCTGAATTCTTTGGCAAATAAAAACATCTTATCTGATCACTTGCATATTTATCTAATATCTTTTTAGGATTATCCTTAGAAAAATCGTCAACTATAATATGTTCTATTGGGACTCCAGGATCAACCTGACTAAGAAGGGATCTTATACAATCCTCGATATAGTGTCTGTAATTAAAAAGAGTCGTTATAACGCTTATCCCCTTCATGAATTATCCTCAAGAACATTAACCTTGTTCTTAGAAAGAGAATGCTTCTCTTTTGTTCCCACCTTATACCCCCATGGCTTACAAATGTCTTCTATGTAGCTAAACTTCTTTTTATCATTATTAGACTGAATTTTATTCATGTCTTTTTTACTCAATGGTTTTATGTAGAAATCATTGGGTGGAGAAAAATAGTTGCCATGCCTAAATTTTCTCCTCACATAAGCGCAGTCAAATATTAAAGCAGAGTTAGGGTTGAGGCTAATAGCCCTAAGAAAAGAAAGCTTTTTACATTTACTAGAGAACCAAGACTCTCCTTCAACATATTTTCTCTTTCCAAGGCTTTTATTGTGTGATTTAGCCTTAAATGCAACCTTCTTCAAAGGATAGAGTCCTATTTTGTCGTAAACAGAAAGCCTTGTAAACCCGTTGTCACAAGTAGACTTATCTCTCATTACTGCGTAATTTATTTCGCCATCTCTAAGGTAAGAGACTCTACCCACTTTTTTAGACTTATATCTCCAAACCATATTAGTATTAAGCTGAGCTATCTTTTTATGATTATTAAAAAAAGAAGATACATGATCAAGTATGTGACTGTCTTTTCTTATATACTGGTAATCGTCTTGTATAAAATTTATTATATCTGCGTTTCTTTTATTGGCAAACTTAATAGCATAATTCATTGCCCTATATAGCTCTGCATGATGCCTGTCCTCAAAATACTTAACATAAATATTATTAAATCTTTTTTGCATGCTAGATACGTATTTTTTTAATCTTTTATCAATAGTCTGATTATCGCACACTAATATGTCTATATCCTCGATTGGTAAAAATCTCGCAATAGAGTCTAAGCAATTTTTGAAGTAATAATATCTATTACAGGTTAAGATGCAAAATAAAAACTTCATTTTTCCTTCTCCTTTTTTCGCAAAAACTTATAAAACGATGATTTCCTTTTTTTGTTAACATTAATTAAAAAATCTCCAGACAACTCATATTGATATGGCAGATCTTTTCCGTATTTTTTCATACTTGCCCTTGTCGTCTTTTTATGTTTAACTTTAGCATTATTGGTCCACAATTGCTCATATCGTAGCTGCTCTTCCCACGTAGCACACGCATGAATGCCAACAACACTCATTCTATCTTGCACAGAACCAAACTTGGATTTATCTACTCTTTTTTTAAAAATCTTATCTATTTTTCCTAAATTATTAGCTTTAAACTTGCCCAGCTTCCTAGTTAAACTAGTGTTATAAACTTTAAGACCCTTAATTACTTTTTTAGTAAAGTCTTCCCACAACCTACATCCATACAGTATCGTATTGTCATTTTTTTTATGATTCTTTAAGGTTTTATACATAAAAGCAAAGGCATGTTTGTTTAAGATAAAATCATCATCTATTCTAAAGTAGAATTGAGACCTACAGTCTTTTAGGGCCTTATTGTTTGCATCGACAAAACTCATCCCCTCGATCACCTTAATTGGAAGTTTTATAGATTGTTGTTCAACAGACTTGTAGCAATAAGAAAATGACTCTCTATTATTTGTTATAATAAAAGCTTCCAAAAAATTGTTATATGTCATGACGAAAGTACCTTTTCAAAAAACGCCCTATACTGCAATGCAATGTTTTTTATATCAACGTGAGAGCTATCTATGTCTATCTTATTTTTCAACAAATAGAACATGGCGTCCACTACCTCTTGTCTGTTAATCTTTGGTGGATTATACAGGTCTAATGCCTTAAAATTCCAATCCCTATCTTCAATAGAAACTCCATTATTTTTTACTACATACTTTATCCCACCGGAATTGCTGTATATAACAGGCTTATGATTGCATATGTACTCCACAACAGAATTAGGACAACAGTCTAGCCAGCACAAATGTATTCCAAAAGCGGATTTTAACATAATTTTCTTAAGAACCCTCCCAGACACCCATCCTGTATATTTAATATTTTTATTTTTTATCTTCTTGTCAACATTCCCTGTCACTATAAGATCCAATGGGAAGCCCTGATCTTTTGCCATCAAAAAGCTTGATACGATATCTTTTAATCTCTTATGCGGTCTCCACTTACAATTGGCAATTACATACTTTGGCTTAATGTCTGTTGAATTTTTATTAATATTCGCCCCATTCAATATGCAAGTATGCAGAATGTCTCTATCTATTCCCAAAAAATTAAAATGAGCTTCAGAGGCATATTTATTCTGAAAAACTACAGCGCTACTCTTTAGTATCGCTTTTTTAACTTTCTTATTTTGTTTCTTGTATGGCTTTCTTGTGTTAAACTCTAAGTTATCAAGCCTACAAACAGTTTTATATTTTTTGATATATTTATCGTAATTTCTTCCAAGATGCAACACTACATCCGGATTAGATGAAGTAAAAACAAGACCCATGTCAACCATGCAATTCTTAAGCTGTTTTAAGAATTTATGCTTACCGCTTTTCGTATTATTCAAATCTTCTGGTATAAAAAATTTCACGGCACATCACCTAAAATATTTTTTGAATTGAGGATAAAAAACGTGAGAATAACTTGTTCCAAATTCTTTATTAATAGATTTAGCTAATTTTTTAGAAGAGTTTTTTAATCCCCATTTTTTATAATAATTTCTTATAATCTCTTTTGAAGAAATCGATCCAGACAACACTTCGTTAAGAGCAGAGAATAAAGACTCTTTGCACATATCGTAATTATCAACAATATACTGCGGAGATTCTCCTCCATCAAATAATGACCCACTATATTTATCTATATATTTTCCACCACCAAGAATATGCTTATTTAGAACAACTGGGACACCTCTTATTAGAGCTTCTGTAATAATTTTTGGACTAGCGTCATTGATGTTACCAACCAATAAGCATCGAGATGAATGCATTAACCCGTTCATCTTTCCCTGACCTAGAAAGTCCCCATGACGACCATGTCTAGGTCTAAGAAGATCTGATCTTTTAGATCTTCTCTTAACTATACTTGTTACATCTCTAATAAAAGAACCTAAACTGGGACTTTTCAAGTCGTTTTTCCAACACCTCTTAGTAGCAGTATCAAGTATGCATACTCTTAAGCCAAGCTCTTTTTCTATATCTAATAAAAAATATAATATTTGCAGACCTTTATATCTCAATCCTTTCTTATTAAATTCAGTAATAATAAAAATATCATACTTCTTCTTAAATGGAGCCTTAGTCTTAGCTCTATAATTTTTAGAAGAAACCCAGCACTTATCAACCATGTCAGATTCGCAAAGTTGAAAATGAGGAACTTTTTTTCTCCATGAATTAGGAACCTCACTAAATGGAGTGCAAACGAGTTTAACCTTATCGCAAAAAGGATATTTTTTAGATTTATTCTGATGCAAGGCGCAGTGAGAAATGATAGCAATAGAGTTTGATGGCAACCACCTTTCCTGTTCTCTACCTGTCATGGGTTTTCTTACTACTCCAATAGGAACTTTTACCATCTTGCCACCCTGAATACCAAAAATATATGGCAAAAATTCTCTTCCAAAAGCAGAAGTTAAGAACCTCCTATCTCCACTGTAATCTCTCATCACAAAACAGACCTCATTACTTCTATATATTCATCAACACACCTATCAATTGACACAGACTCAGGATTAAATTCTACTCTTTTTAATGCGATTAACTTACTAATACCATCTGCAACTATATTGCCTGATATATTATCTCTAACAGACTTGATGGGCTTCCACCTCCATGTATCGATCTCCATATTTACCCCATTTTTATCAACTAACTCTTTTGTGCCTCCAAGATTGGTGTGCAAAACAGACAAGCCACAAGCAAGTGACTCTACAACTATATTTGGACAACTATCTACGTGACACAAATGCAATAAAAAATTACAAGACTTAAGAACTCCAATAACCTCATTTTTTGAGAGTGACCCCAAATACTTTATTCTAGGATCTTTAATCTTCTTAGGAAAATTACTACCTATAACATACAAAACGCTATCTGGCATATCTGCATGCAAAAATCCCTTTACTATAGACATCGGTCTTTTGTTTGTTCTCCAGGATGCCGCACAAACAAAAGACAGTGGAGTCTTTTTGTTGCTTGCACGAATAGATCTTATGTAATCTAAGTCAATACCGTTATAAATAACTGCAGATTTTTTTATTTTATCAATATTTACCTTTAATAGTTTTTTGAACATTTTTTTAGAAAATTCTGACTGAAAAACTAGTCGATTTGCCCTGTTGGCAGACTTTTCTATAGCATTATTCGCGCCCATCCTTCCAGACTCGTAGTAGCAGCCATCAAGTCTCAATACTACTGGTTTTTTATGGCGATTATCTGTTCTTATAAAAGCTAATTCTACATCAAACTTTCCACTATGCACGACATCAACTCCGCTTCTAGACCTTAGCTTGTCTATAATTCTATCCTTAAAAGCTCTTGGACCTCCAGATAGACCTCTATTTATTAAAATTTTCATGAAAATTAAGTTTTCTTCTTTCCCTTATTTCCTCTTGGCGCACTAAACTGAAAAGATTCATTACATGGCAATACTTTTTTTCTTTTACAGCAATTCGTGGCGAATTTTAACTTTCTATTAAACGCAGAACTAACATTATATCTTTTGCCTCTTCTTCTATGAACTCTACAAAAACAACTAACAGCCTTTTCGTATTCATCACACCTGATATATGCTATGCCAAGCCAATAATAGCTAGAATCTACATTCTTCCAATATTTACCTTCTAAAGCATACTTATGAGCAGACTTATACAAACCTTTAAACATATTATAGTCTTCTTTTTTCCCGTGCAATAAATATAGGTCTAGATACCTGTGTGCTAAGTTTTCACATGTCTGGACCTTTGCAAACAGCGACCCATCTTTCATTATCATATCGTGCAAATCTTTTATCCTATCGAATAAGGGTCCCCACGTGGATGGATCTGCATCTTTTCCATTTTTATCAATACACAATACGTCTCTATATATTATGGCATAAGCATCAAACCTACCCTGCAGACCCTTTGATCCCTTTATGTGCAAATCCGGATTACTCATCCATGATAAATATTCATCAATAAAATCTTTTAAATCAACATTAAAATCTTTTATCTTTTTTACGAAATATGGACGGATTTTTAACCAGTCCTCAGAATTGTAGACACTCATATTTTTTATCCTTTTTTAAATTATTATATTGTTCAATATCTATTTTGTTCAATATCATAAACTTCTCTATCTCAGAATTACTTGGAGTGTATCTATATCTTGTTTTATTTAGATGCTTTACTTTATTAGAATTACGAAATATTTTAGAATGCCCAATTGACCTTTTAAGGTCACTAAATAAATATATCTCAGTCATAGTATCTTTATCAGTCATTGATTTAGAAAACAAATCTACGTTTTTATCTTCCTTAATGTAATCTAAAAAACTACACCCACTACCGTGATGAAGTAAAAAGAAATTATAAGCCGAGATGATTCGGTCAACTGGGTTTCTAAT
>CEPZ01088167.1_pt1 | contig 26214 bp, 39 predicted proteins | sample 530461 | NCBI WGS metagenome assembly CEPZ01 (sample SAMEA2620106, study PRJEB7988) | marine metagenome | isolation source: saline water (ENVO:00002010), including
CCAAAATCAGTTCCTGTCTGGTCTCCTGATATTATTTTAGTAATCATTTTGTATTTTCTTTCTAATGATGTTTTTTAACGTGTATGTATACTAGCACAGAAATCACCGTTTAGCAATTAATTTTTTGCAGAATATTGTTGAAATGCTATATAATCTTCTAAAGACATAATTTCCTCTATCAATTCTAATCTAGTGGAGGATGCCTTACCCCAATACTCTTCTTTACTATAGTATCGAGTTGACTCAATGTCATCCATAATTGTATTCATTCGTTTAGCAGCTTTGTTCCACATATTAATATGCAGAGGGCTATTAACTTTATTTCCTGCTTCCTTCATCCAGTCTATAGCTAATGCAGGGTTCCATCTAACTACATTAGCAGCTTCCTTAATTTGAGTAGGAGTACTAATAAAGTTAAAAGGTATTAATGTATATTTATCTCGTTTCATTTATATTTTCTTTCATTTCTTCCGGTTTATTAACTTCTTCCATAAATAGATTATATAAATCTACTAAAAACTTGGCTGCTGTAAATTCTCCCGCTTGCTTTTTGATATCTTCATAAAAGTATAAAGTTTCTACGCCTTCTTTACTTTCACGCTCTATATTACTATTAGAAAGGGTAGTAAAATAGCTCTTGGCTTCATTATAGTTTGTAAAATTTTGCATTCAGTCTCCTTAATTAATTATATTATATATGATTTTACGCCTTATAGCAAGAAAAAAATAACAGTATGACTTATTGAGTTAAAATTTTTCTTGACTAGATGAGTATCTTATGATACAGTAAATATTATGTATGTTACTGAGAAAGATTTAAAAGCTAATGTAAGAGAGCTAAGGACTGACTTAATTATGTTTGCTAAAGAATACAATGCAGAATTAGAAAATTTAAGAGATAAAATTAGCAACCTAACAGTACAGTTAGAAATGCAACAAGAGGAAATAACTAAATTAAATAATGAGAGAACTTAAAGGATTTTGTGAAGGATACTGTTGTAATGGTCCTTGTTATCTAAAAACAAATATAGAAAAAATTGCTATAGATAATAGTATGGAATTTAGTATGCTATCAGAAGAAGAAGCTTCTGCTACTGGTACTACTAAATCTCCTACTACTTTAGTGATGAAAAATAGTAGAGTGGTAAAGAAAATAGAAGGTAAACTAATAGATACAAAACTAAATAGCCTATTAGAAAGTTTAGGCTGGACTTAATGGAAGTAATCGTAAAATACAATGACGCGACCAAGGCTTATAAAGTACTAATGAAGAAGCTCAAAAAAGAAGGATTTTTTGAGGAAATGACCAAAAGAAAGTATGGTGCTTCTAGACGAGTAAAACGTAGAGAAAAGGATAAGAGAGCTTTAATAGTATATAAGAAAGAACAAGCCAAGAAAAAGCTGATTAAAGAACGAGAAGAAGAGCGAAAGACTATAGCAGTTAAAAAACAATCTAAAAAGATGAGGAAGAACTACCAACAAAAGTAATTATTCTATTGCTAATTGCTGTTAAAAGTGCTATTATTACATATAAATCAAATGAAAGGAAAATTTAATGATAGCGTATCAAGGATCTTTTATTAAGAAAGATGGTTCTGTAAGAGACATGACTTTCTGCAGAGTTAAGGATTTACCTGATTCCTACGTGGCTAGCAAGATCACAGGAACAGGAAAACAAAAGACTTTAGCTGAGGGTAGTGAGTTAGTTATTGACTTAGAGATTGATGAATTTAGAGTGTTTAACTGGGAAGCTGCGCAAGGTGAAGTAGAAGAACTAAGTATTCCAGATAATTACTTTGATGTCTAAATATAACTTTTTAATATATAAAAACCTATCTGATAATTGTAGGTATGAGATTATTGATGTTAAAGTAAATTCTATATTTGGAATGTTAAAAGCATTAGTATCTTTTCAAAGGAAAGTATGGAAGAAAAACCTATAGAGGTTAAATCAGATAGTAATAGTTTTGAATTAATATTTAGATTACTAGATAGAGAATTTATAGGAATTAAAATAGCTTCTACAAACTTTAGTGGAAAAATACTAATAGGAGCTGTTTTATTATTAGTTATAATATTTCTTTTAATGGAAGTATTTGGATTAAATGGTTTACTAACTAGTCAAGTTGGTCAAATACTATAGGCGTGGCGGCCAAAGGGTGGTGTATGGTTATAAAATCCGCAGGGCACTGGGGTTACCAGAGGACCGGGATTCCATATATGATGGCTATACTAATAAAGTATCTACAGATATAGTAGGACATATTTGCAATTGTGAATTTTTAACTGTAAAAGAAAATAGCTCAAAAAATAAATATAGTTCAGTATCTTTACCAGAATTAAAAAAAGAAATTAAAGTATTTACCCTTTAATTTTATATGTAAAATTAATATATTTATATATCTGGACACGAAGTGCGACTCTTCGTCATCTCCACCAATATTACAATTTAGACATTATGGGGATGAGTAGATTAGACAATATATAAGTTATTAATTTAGGTAAATCGTTTAAATTGCGTTACAAATTTAATAAACTAATCGCAAATGATAATTTTGCACAAGAGGAGATGCTTCTAGCTGCTTAATAGGCAGTAAAAAGCAGAGACCTTACTGGGAACTGAGTAATCGCCTTTTAACCCAAAGGATTGCTCATTTAAACTTTGATAGTGAAATCAAAGTTATCCTATGTAATAAGCATGTTAAGCTTGAAAGGAGAAAATAAATGTTTAACAATGGAATTACTTTTGAGGTGCGAGTTAATGGTCGCGCTGTAGATGAATATAATAAAGATGATAGATTTTTTGTAGAAGGAAGAAAAGGGTCGGACTATACTCTTTTTATAAGAAATAACACACGCAACAAAGTATTAGCTATTCCAACTGTAGATGGCTTGTCTGTACTAGACGGAAAAGAAGCGTCTTACGATTCGCAAGGATATATACTTTATGCATATAGTGAATATGAAGTTTTAGGTTGGAGAACTGATAACGATACAACTAGAAATTTCTTTTTCACTTCACACTCTAAAAGCTATAGCGAAAAAACAGGTAATGATACTACCAATTTAGGTATTATTGGACTTGCTGTTTTTAAAGAGAAAGAAAGAGTACGTTATAGGGGGGGTAATATACCTTGGAGTAATACATATATTCCACTTAATATTTCCGCTTCTGGATCTGGATACTATGATAATATTACAACTACTGCTAGTCTTGATTTAAGTACTAAATCTAGAGGAGCTAGTGACCTAACTCAAAATTCTATAAGTAGTGTTGTGAACTATCTACAGTCAGATGTTGGAACAGGAATGGGACAAAAGCAAGAGAGCAGAGTTCAGAATGTATCGTTCAACAAAGAGCATAATCCTTTTGTAACTTTTGAATTTCTATACTACACTAAGCGTCAACTAGAACAAATGGGTGTAATAACCAAAGTAAAAAAACAAAGACAACAAGCTTTTCCAGCAAACAACTTTTGCAGGGAAGTATAATAAAATCATCTTGGAGAACTAATGAGGGGGCTAACTATAATACATAAATTTTCCAAGATAATCTATAAATACGCTACCCTTATGATTTTTTGTAAGGGTAGCTTTTTATTGGGGAACTAGATGATTATATATTGGAGAGTCTGTGAAGCTGAAAAAACTCAAAGCTTCGTAGAGCGTTGGAATAATTATACTAAAGCAGAAGTATTAAGAAAGTGTTGGTTATCTGTACAAAACGGAATTACAGATTCTGATTCAATTATAGTTGTACATGATAAATGTACGGATAGATTACTACAGTGGCTAGAGAAAACAAGTCAAACAAGTAATATTACCTTTGAAGACGGTACAATTGACGAAGAGCACCCTTATTTTACTCGATTAGCAAGTATAATAGATAAGCATACAAAACAAAATTTAGAAGAAATACATTACCTATGTAATGATGATTTTTTACATACCAATCAAGCTATAGACACACTTAAATCAGTTTTTCAAGAAGGCTGGAAAGGTTTTGCTATAGGGTATGACTATCCCGACAGATACCGGTTAGATAGAGCTAGTACTGCTGAAATCTACCTAGGCTCTAGAAGTCATTGGCGTTCTGTGCCTTGCTGTACAGGATGTACTACTGCAAGAGGGGCAGTTTGGCAAGATATTATGACTATATTTAAAGAAGCTGCTCGATATAATACAGATAGTTATACCTGGATGGCGTATGGTAAACATGGTTGTGTGAATCCTATACCAGGAGTAACAACGCACTTGACACAGTATCACATGACTCCTAGAGTAAATTGGCAACAAGTATGGGATAGTATAGAGGTTATAGAATGAATAAGTTAATAATTATAGGTACAGGGTTAACGGCTGAACTAGCGTATGAGTATTTTACCCATGACTCCCCTTATGAAGTAGTGGCTTTCTCAGCAGAAGAAAAGTATATTATAGGAGATAAGTTATTTGGGCTCCCTATAGTACCTTTTGAACAGATATATACATTATATCCTCCTGCAGAATTTACTGCTTTTGTATCTATTACATTTACAAAAATGAATAGATTAAGAGAAAGATTATATAATCAAACAAAAGAAAAAGGTTACAGATTGGCAAATTATATATCATCTAATGCTTTTGTATGGGGTAATGTAGCATTAGGTGATAATAATTTTATTTTAGAAGATAATACTATTCAACCTTTTGTCACTATAGGAAATAATAATATATTATGGAGTGGAAATCATATAGGACACCACTCATCTATAGGAGACCATAATTTTATATCCTCTCATGTAGTAATATCAGGTAATTGTCGTATTAATAATTATTGCTTTTTTGGAGTAAATTCAACTTTAGGAGATGCTATAACCATAAAAAATGACTGTTGGTTTAGCCCTAATACTATAACTACTAAAAATGTTAAGGAAAATACCTTATTAATGATAGGAGCAAAGAGTACTCCATTTAGAAAAGGTGCCAAAGAGTTTTTTAAAATATGAAATGGGATAAGTTAGGGTTAGTATATAAAGTAGCTAATAGTTATTGGTGGGCAAAAACTCACGCATACATCCCAACTCCTGTATTATTAAATAATTGTATTAGAGTTTTTATTTCTTGTTGGGATGAAAAACAAGAAGGTAGAATAGGATATGTTGATTTAGATGTCAAAAACCCTTGCAAAGTATTATACATTTCTCCTGAACCAGTTTTAGATATAGGTGCTCCTGGTAACTTTGACGACTCAGGTGTTACTCCTATGAGCATAAAGTATGAGCCTATATCTAACCATATGGAATTATACTATACAGGCTGGCAAAAATCAGTAAAAGTTCCTTATACTTTATTTACTGGAAAAGTCGTATCAGACAATGAACAAGCCTTTATAAGAACTTCCAACTTACCGTGGTTAGATAGGACAGAAGAATTTCCTACTATTAGAACAGCAGCTTTTGTAAAAGATTACAACAGAACTTACTATTCAGCAGGGAAAGAATGGACAATGCTTAATGGTAAATTAACACCTACCTATTCTTTATATATGCAAAAAATTACTAATATACATCCATTAGTACAAGGTAAATTTATTGATAATATTCTTATATTTGATCCTGATAGAAATAAGGGTGAAATAGGTATAGGACGTCCTTGGTCTATTAATAATAAGATGTGGTATTCTATTAGATATGATAACAATAAATATAAGTTAGGATATGCAGAACTCGTAGAAGAAGAAAAATGGCAAAGAATGGACAATAAAGTAGGAATAACAACTTCAGAATATGGATGGGACTCTGAAATGATTTGTTTTTCTGCTATACTACCTACTAAATACGGAACTTATATGTTCTATAACGGTAATAATTTTGGACAACAAGGATTTGGGGTAGCAGTACTAGATGAAAATTATTCCGTTTAATGATGAAAATAATGCATGGGATATCTTAGTAAAAAACTCTCATATGGGAACCTTTTTGCACACTAGAAAATATTTGTCTTATCATAAAGACAGGTTCATAGATAAATCTTTTTTAGTATTTAATAAAGAGGAATTAGTAGGAATTCTACCTATAGCAGAGGTTGACTACTGTACTGTTAGTTCTCATCCTGGATTATCCTATGGAGGATTAGTTCATGATGGTTCTGTAATAGGACAAAAAAGTATAGATATTTTCTCACAAGTAATTAGTGAGTATAAAAAATTAGGATATAAAAAACTATTATATAAACCTATTCCTAGTATATATTCGAACGGAATACATGAAGATGATAAGTATGCACTATTAAAACTAGGAGCTAAAATATCCTCTTATGGTATATCTAGTACTAAAAATATTAAAAAATATTCTCCTAATAGTAAAAGAAGAACTAGAGGAATAGCTAAAGCTATAAGTAATAATGTTAAAGTTACTAGAGGATATTCTTTACAAGAGCTAGAAATATACTGGAAAATACTAGAAGATAATTTAAAATTAAAATACAATACTAATGCTACTCATTCAATAGAAGAAATTACAGAACTACAGAAAAAGTTTCCAAATAATATAGAGCTATGGTATGCTCATTATCGTGATGAAATGATAGCAGGAGTACTATTGTATAAAACTCCTAATGTAACTCATATGCAGTATTCTGCTAGTAATGATATAGGCAGAGAAAAAGCTGCTACAGATTACTTAATAGATGAGTGTATAGACACTTGTAGAACAAATTATTTTGATTTTGGTATAAGTACAGAAGATAAAGGACATATCCTAAATAATGGTTTATATACTTATAAAGCTGAGTTTGGGGCTTTTGGAACAATAAATTACGAATATGAACTAATATTTTAAACGAAAGGCAACTAGATGATACATAAAGCAGAGTTAGTAAAATTAAAAAGTAATTATAACTATGAAGACGGAAGCTGCTTATATGCTTTTGAAGATGATAGTTATTTTACTATACAACGAGTATTTATTGTCACTAATGCAGGTAAAGAAGGAGAAATAAGAGGTGTGCACGCTCATTATAAGACTCATGAAATTATAGTACCTGTCTATGGGAGAATATCAATTAATGTTAGAGACGTAACTTATGAATACGAAGAAGAGTTTATATTGGACAATACACAAATAGGATTATATATACCTCCTGCATTATGGAGAACGGTTTATCCACTAGATTATGACTGCTTTTATATAGCACTTTGCTCTACTAAGCATAATAGAGATGACTATATACACAATTGGGAAGAGTATAAAAAAGTATATGGAAATTAAATTTAATGATGTAGCAGCTACGTTTAAGAATTTAGGAACTAATTATGTTCTAGAAATAGAAGAGTTTTTAAAAGCAGGTAATTACACAGTAACTCATGAATACGTTAATAGATTTGAAAATGCTTTTGCAGATTTTCAAAAGGTAAAATATGCTATAGGAGTAGCTAACGGTACTGATGCTTTTGACTTATGTTTAGACTCATTGGTACAAGAAGACGAAACTGCTTTAGTAATAATGCAAACTAATAATTATCATTCTACTGCTTTTATAGCCGAAGCAAAAAGAAATATAGCACTAAGATTAGTAGATAATGATGAAAGCTATCAGATATATCTTCGTAGAGTAGAATTTCTTATACAAGAAGAGCATAATAATTTTAATAAAATTATACTTAATATTACTAATATGTATGGTATGCATCTTACTAGTCTATATGAATTAAATAAATTAAAGGAAAAATATGATAATTTATATGTTATTGAAGACTGCTCTCATTCTATACTTAGTTTAAGATTAGATCCTTATTATGATATTATAGACTTGTCTTTTTGCTCATTGTATCCTGGAAAAATACTAGGAGCTGCTGGAGAAGCAGGTATAATATTTACTGATAATTTTGACTTGTATAAGAGTATAGAATACCTATCTAATCAAGGTGGTCCCAGAAAAAAGAATCAAATATATTTAACTAGGGGTAGCAATAAAAGAATAGATGCTATTCAGTGTATACCTTTATATCATAAACTAAAATATCTTCCAAGATGGTTAGAGAATAGAAAAGAGGTAGGTGCTTGTTATTACGAAGCCCTACAAGGAACTAAAAATTATATAGAAATTCCTGATACGTATAATGTACCTTTTTATGTATATCCTATTAGATTATTAGATAAAATGCGAAATAAGCATCTTTTTATGGACGAATTAAGTAAACGAGGTATTCCTACAAAAATACACTATCAAATACCTATTCATTACTTATTAGATAATGGACAAAGTTCTGAAGAATTTCCCTTAGCTAATAAATATGCAGGACAACTTATTAGTCTACCTGCACATCAATACTTAACAGGAGAGCAATTAAATTATATTTGCGATACTATAATTAACTTACAATGAAACAAAAAATATTCTTAGTAACAGGTGGCTTAGGCTTCATGGGTAAATATTTCATAAAGCACTTGCTAAATGAAAATCATTATGTTATAAATATAGATAAGATATCTTATTCTGCTGACATAAAAGTAATGCCAGAATTTGAAAAGTATGATAATTATACTTTTGCACATCTAGATATAAATAACGTATCATATTTACCTGAATGTGATTATATAGTAAATTTTGCAGCAGAAACTCACGTTGATAATTCTATTAGTTCAAGTAATGATTTTATAAATACTAACGTAGTAGGTGTTCAACATTTACTAGAGTTAGTAAGAAGCTATCGAGAAGATAGAAGACCTATAGTTATTCAAATTAGTACTGACGAAGTATACGGAGATACCGCAGAATTTAGCTCCCCAGAAGGTATTTTAACTCCTTCTAGTCCTTATTCTAGTACTAAAGCAGCTGCCGATTTATTAATTAGTGCTTGGAACACTACTTATGATTTAGAATATAAAATTGTAAGACTATCTAATGTTTATGGAGAACATCAGTATCCCGAAAAGCTAATACCAAAAGCGTGTATGCAGCTTTCAAGGGGACTGCCTGCTCCTATGCATGGATTTGGACATCAAGAGAGAACTTGGTTACACGTAGACGATGCTATAAAAGGTATTTATACGGTAATTGATAAAGGTGATGTTGATTCTATTTATAATATTGCAGGACATACGTTTCTTACAGTACGAGAAGTATTAATAAGATTGTGTAAATTATATAATATCTCATATGAAAAAGGAGTTACTATAGTTCCAGACAGAAAAGGTCAAGATGTTCAGTATAAAATAGATGATTTACTGACTCAAGACCTAGGGTGGACCCCTAAAAGAAAATTTGATATTGAATTAAGCCATATAGTTAATTCTTATGATATTAGTAGATTTATGGCATCTTGGAAAGGTAAGAGCTTAATTAAATAATGAAATCACTATATATTACGGGAGTCGCCGGATTAATAGGTAGTAACTTAGCTAAACATTTCCTAAAAGAAGGATACAAAGTTAAAGGATGTGATTCTTTAGTTAGTGGTTACTATGATAATATTCCATTAATAGAATGGGATAACATTGATATACTAGATTTAGATAAACTTTCTAACTCTATGCGAGGATATGATATAGTTATACATTGTGCTGCCCTTCCATATGAAGGAGTCAGCGTATTCAGTCCTAAATTAATAACTGAGAATATCTATTCTGGAACGATTAGTGTAGCTACTGCTGCCATAAAGAATAACTATGAACTTTTTATTAACTGTTCCAGTATGGCTAGATATGGTAAAGGACAATACGAGCCCCCGTTTAAAGAAGTATATAAACCTATGCCTCAAGATCCTTATGGAATGGCAAAATCGCAAGCCGAAGAAGTACTAAATCTATTGAGTGATATACACGGATTAAAAGTTATTCATACAGTTCCTCATAATCTTATCGGGCCTGGTCAAGTTTATACTGATCCTTTTAGAAATGTTGCTGCTATTTTTGCTAATAAAATCTTACTAGATAATAAAGTAATTGTATATGGCAGCGGAGAACAGAAAAGAAGTTTTAGTCACGTATATTCCTGTGTATTAGCTTTTGATAAGTTAGTACAAAATAGAAGAAAGTTTAGGTCTAAATCTATATTTAATATAGGTCCGGATGGTAATGAAATAACTATTAATGATTTAGTAGCCTTAGTAGGGATAGCCTGTCAGATAGTACCTGAAATTGAATATATGCCTAGTAGACCACAAGAAGTTAAGAATGCTTTTTGTAGTAGTGAACGAGCTATAATGTCATTAAATTATGATCCTAATGTATACTCTAATGAAGAAACTATAAGCGACTTAGTAACCTGGATTATGCAACGAGGACCACAACCTTTTAATTATCACTTAGAGTTAGAGATAATAAATAATCAAACACCTAAAACCTGGACGGATAAATTAATTTAAATGGTTGGACATTACATAGAGATTGAGGGATACGAAGTTTTTGGATATTCTAGATACGTAGATTTATATAAGGCTATGGTTGAGAAAGCAGCAGATGGTGATCATTTTGTAGAGGTAGGCAGCTTTCTAGGGCAAAGTACCTGTGCTATGGGATACTTTATAAAACAAAGTAAAAAATTAATAAAATTTGATGCTGTTGATTTATTTGAGCTAGGAGACTGGTCAGACGAACCTCATTATGAAATAGTAAAACAGTACGGAGGTGATTTTTACAAAGCTTTCTTACATAATTTAGAGGAAACAAAAACTAAAGAGTATGTAACTCCAATAAAAAACGACTCAGTAACTGCATCACAATTATATGAGCCAAGAAGCTTAAATTTTGTTATGATAGATGCGGGACATAAAACTCAAGAAGTTATAAACGATATACAAGCTTGGCTTCCTAAAGTAAAAGTTGGAGGTTATATAGCATTTGATGACATAGATTGGGGATCTGTTAAAGAAGCTGTAGATAGTTTATTTTATGATAATGAGATTCAAATAATAGGAACTACGGGGATTCATCTTAAAACACATCATGAGTAATTATAAACATATTGTAATATTCAATAGCCAAGCTTTCGGAGATGCGTTAGTAGGAACTCATTTAGCAAGGCTATTTAGAGATAAGTATCCTAAAGCATTTATTACATTTGCTATACCTTCATATATGAATTTAACTACATCTAGTTCACAGCCAGAGGGTCTGAAAGACATAGTAAATATTCTATCGCTACAATACGGCATAGACAATATTAGTTTTCTTCGTAGATATGATGAAAACAATGGTGAACTAAAAATAGTAAAAGGTAAAGAACCTAACGTAGCTCCTGATTTATTTATAGAACAAAAAGAATGGTGGGGAGATTTAGGTCTTGCAGGTAGTGCTGTATTACCTTATTATCTTTTAGAAGATCCTAATAATATCAGTAGAGAGATACTAGATACTGAAACCAGTTTTAGTATAGGGACTAAAAAAGAATTACCAGAGCAATTAACTGTAGTAACACAGGGGCCTTTTGAGTGGGGTAGAAAACTAGGTAATGAACAATTACAAAAAGATGTAGTAGACAGTATACGTAAAAAAGGTAAAGTAATAGAATTAGATGTTAAATGTTTTGATGGTTCTTACTTAGAGGCTTTGCAAATAGTTAATAATTGTCATTTATTTATCGGGCCTGCAGGTAGTATGGCCCACGCAGCAGCAGGATTAGGAGTGGATACAATAACTATAGCTAGCGTTTTTCCTGAAAAGTATGATACGCCAATAGATCATAAAGACGGATATCATTTAGCAGTTGTTCCTAAAACAGAAAATCATTGTGGTTCTTATAAGTGCTTGACTAAGAAAGACTTTAGTCTTGATACTTATAATACAGGAATAGGTAATCCTCCTGTATACGATTTCTGGGCTAAAAAGTGTGAATTTTTAGAGGACGGTAATTCTTGTGTTTCTAAATATACATCAGGACAAATACTGAGAGGATTTGATATTTGGTTTATGAAAAAATGGTTGAAATAGTATGAAATATTTAATTACAGGAATAACAGGCTTTGCAGGACCACACCTAGCTAATTTACTACATCAAGAAGGACAAGAAATCCACGGATTGAGTCGTCGTAGTAATGGTATGGAAACTGATATTAGAGATGTAGTATCAGATGAGGTATATAATTCCATTACATTTCATTACTCTGATTTAAATAATTATAGAGTACTACGTAATATATTTGAAACAACCCAATTTGATGGAGTATTTCATCTAGCAGCTCAATCTCATCCTCCTATTAGTTTTAAAGATCCTTTAGGTACTTTTGATACTAACATAATGGGAAGTGCTAATCTTATACAAGTTATATCAGAGCACCAAGAGAACTGTAAGTTAATGTTTTGTTCCACTTCTGAGGTGTATGGAAACACGGGTTCTGACGGTAGAAAAATACATTGGCAAGATACTATGTTTCCTGCTAATCCATATGGAGCCTCTAAGGCTGCTATTGACTTATACATGCAAGAACGGATGGAGAATGAGTTTATTAACGGATTCATAACTAGAGCTTTCTCACATACAGGTGCTCGTAGAGGTAAAATATTCTCTATATCATCAGATGCATATCAAATTGCTAGAATGATGAAGGGGCTACAAAATAAAACTCTTTTAATTGGCAATCTTGAAAGTATTAGAGTAGTAATGGATGTTAGAGACACTATTAATGCTTACTATTTGGCTATGGTAAACGAAAAAGTAAATAATCATATATTTAATGTTTGTGGGAATACTCCTAGAAAAATGCAATTTTTTACTGATGAATTAATTAAATTATCAGGGTTAGAGGGTGTAAAACAAGAAATTAATCCTGATTTCTGGAGGCCACACGATATTCATTACCAACACGGAGACTCTTCAAATTTAGTAGAAATGACAGGATTTAAAGAACAATATTCTATAGAAGAAACACTATCTTCTTTATTGAACTACTGGTATGATAAGCTTTGAAATTAATAGTTATAGTTGAGTCTTCCAAGAAGTATAATGTTTGCAAAAATCATTTAGATATTTGTGAATCTGCTAAGAATAAATATCCAGATAGTTTTATAACTTATTGTGTCACTTTTAAGGTTCCAAATGTAAATAACTTAGTATTAGAAACTAATGCTTTACCTTATGTAGATAGAGTAATGGGGTATGGAAATTGCTTAGCTAAGGTTTTTGCACAAGAACCTTACTTAAATAAAGAAGTAGATATTCTAATAACTATGAGAAATGAAGAAGAATATTTAGAGGAAAAAAGAAAATTAGATGAAAACAGTTAAAGACTTTACTATCTTAGTACCATATTTAAATAAGCAAGAAATAGTAGAATTACGACAACTTCTAGGATGGAAATTTAATGTTCTGTACGAAGAAGATAAGGCTCGTGTAGGCTCAGACTTAATGTATCAAAGAATGTGGAATTCTTGTGATACTGATATATTTATAATGCACGCAGATATGCTACCTGACTATCAGGGCTGGGAAGATAATTTATTACATTACGTCAATACTCATCCAGAAGCTGGATTATTTGGATGTAAATTATTATATCCAGTAGAGGATGAACATAATAATAATTTTATACAAAGTGCTGGAGGATGGTTTAATGAAGAAAATATTCCTCAGCATTACGGCTCTGGTCTTGAAGTTTCTACTCAAGAAGTATTTAAGGATTTAGAAGTAGATACGGGCCAATATGATAAACTAAGAGAAGTTGCTTGGTCTACTTTTGGTGGTATTTATATTAGACGAGAAGTACTAAATGATGTAGGAGATTTTGATCCCTCATTTGAATGGTCATATAATAGAGACGTAGATTATTGTTTATCTGCAAGAGAAAAAGGATGGAAAATATATCAAGTCCCTGTTATTTTTAAACACTATGAAAGTAGGGACAATAAGAGATTAAGAAATACTAATCCTGAGTTAAACGAGAAAGAAAGTAGAAATTTGACTAGATTACAAAATAAATGGCAAGATAATCCATTATTTAAAACTGTGGATGAGGAAGTATAGAAATGAGCGAAGACAGTAAAGTAAACGAAGTAATAGAAGAATTAAGAGAATCATTAAAAAATAAAACTTTAACTTCTAAAAATGCTTCTAAAATAGTTATTATATGTGGATGGCTTTGGCTCATACTTAATTTAATACCTATTAGTATAGCGTTACTAATAGCATTAGTTACTGGTGCAGCTCTTTTAACTATAGTAGTAGTAATAACTATTATTAAAAACCTTATAAAAAGCGCGCCTGAGGAGACAGAATGAAAGACGTAACAAAAGAAGATATAATAGATGATATAGAAAATGCTATATATAATGCTGAAAGAGAAAGGTCAAAATTAGCAGCTAAAGAGCGGCTTATGAGCATGAAAAGTCTAAGCTCTAAGAATATTAAACATTTACTTAGTAACTTAGCGAGTGAAGATTATATAGATTCATTTCTAGATTTAGGATGCTTTAGAGGTATAACATTAATATCTACTTTATTAGACAATGATATTACAGGTTATGGTGTAGACCATTTTAAATATAATCCATATGAATCTCCTATATATGACCAAGATGGCTGGGATAATGTAAAAGCAGCAGTAAATGATAACGTAAAAATATTTGAGCTATCTGATAGAGTTAAAATAATTAATGCAGATGCGACTGATTTAAATATGGCTGATATTGATGATCCTATAAATTTAATTTATATGGATATTACAGTAGATAGTATTAAAGATACTCTGCTAAATTTGATAGTTACTAATGGTTTAGATAAATATGTTATCTTAATTAATCCCAATCTTAGAGATGGAGAGTCTGCGCAAGAAATTGATAGAGTTATAGCATATGAAGATAATGTCAGATTACTAAAGACTTGGACCTTACAAAGTAGAACCTTAGAAGATACAAATACCTGGTGGAATGGTGTAAGTATTTGGCTATTAAAAAATACTACAACAAATGCTGGTATGTCTAAAGAAGATAGAATTAAAGAAATTAATAAAAAGACACAAGAAAGGAAAAATGATGATAAAAAAGTCAGCGATTAGTTTAATTTCTTACGATTCTTATATGTTAGCAGATAGCATAAGATCATATTATAATTATGTAGATGAGATTATATTAGGGCTAGATGAAGATAGAGTCTCTTGGAGTAAGAATAAATTTACTTTTGATGAAAGCAAGTTATGGAAAGAGCTGCAAACTATTGATGGAGATAACAAAATCAGTATAATAGAGCATAATTTCCATGAAAGTAATGTTCCTATTGAAAATGATAATTTTGAGAGAAATTACTTAAAATCGCAGTGTAAATATGATTGGTTGTTTAGTTTTGACGCCGATGAAGTATTAGTAAATCCACATTCCTTTTTTCTAAAGTACGTACCGTTAGTAGAGCCTTACTATGATAAAGTTAATATGACATTTACTTGGTTTCTACCTTATAAAAAACTAGAGGAAGATTATCTAGTTATTGCAACTGATGATGGTAGGTTTTTTAAAGGAGATACTCAAGGATTTACTGCTATTAAACAAGATACATATACATATTGTAGATGGACTAGTTGTTCTAGAAGACTAGCTTCTCCTTTAGCTATTATGCATTGGAGTTTTTGTAGGGAAGAAGCAGCTGTAGACCAAAAAATTAATAATTTTGGGCACAGCGATAAAACAGGCTCAGATCCTTTTTTCCCTAACTGGAAACTTATTGATAGAGAAAACTATATGAACTTAAGAAACTTTAAAACTAGTGGTTTTGGTGAAGCGCAGTGGGAAAAGCTAATATTGGTACCAGGCAATGAATTAATGCCAAGAGCTAAACAAGAAGCGGAGATGATACTATAAATGCGTGTAGACTTAATAGGAACTTTTTATAACAATCATTCATTATCTATTGTTAATAGGTATATAGCTTTTGAATTAGCTAAATATACAGAACTATATATAACTCCTCTAGATTTTTTTGACCCAGAAAGTAAGTTAGAAGTAGAAGTATTAGAACAATTAGAAGAGTTAAAAAATAAAGATTTAGAAGATCCAGATATCCAAATTAGGCATTCTTATCCTCCTATTTGGAGACATCCTTTATCTGATAAGACTAAGGTAGTATTTATTCAGCCTTGGGAATTTAGTAAGGTTCCTTTGGAATGGGTACTAAAATGGGAGCACTTTGCTGATGCAATTATATGTCCTTCATCTTGGAACAGAGATAGATATTTAGATGCAGGAATTAACCCTGATAAGTCATTTTGTGTGCCTAATGGATATAATCCTGATATATTTAACTTTGAGGGTAGAAAAAAGACTGAAGAAGGTAAACTAACTTTTACTTTTGTAGGATGTGCTCAATATAGAAAAGGTATTGATATTTTACTAAATGCTTGGGCTAGTTCTCTAGTAAGAGCAGATAATGCTAAATTAATAATTAAAGATATGCCTTCTATATATGGCGAAAATAACTTACTATTTGAAATAATAAAAATGCAGTATAAAAGTGGATGTGCAGAAGTAGAATATATTGATGATAAGCTTTCTGAAAAAGAAATGGCTAATATATATAAACAAACTGATATCTTAGTTCATCCTTTTAGAGGAGAAGGCTTTGGCATGCACATTCAAGAAGCTATGGCGTGCGGAGCCTTACCTTTAATTAGTAGGGGCGGAGCACCTGAGCAATTCTTAAATGATGATAATGCTTTGCTAGTAGAAGTTAAGCAAGAACTCATAAATATATTAGATGGCAAAGTAATGGCAGCTAAACCAGGTGACTCTTTTTCTGGGATGGGACAGCACGCTTATATTAATGAACCTATACAAGAAGACTTAGCTAATAAGATAAAAGGAGTTTATCATAGTCATATAAGAGAATCTTTATTAGAAAAAGCTAAAGAAGCAGACTTATATACTTGGGAAAAAGTTGGCTCTATGTACTTTGAGGCATTAGAAGAAATCCATAGTAGGGAAAAGGTTCAAAGAGTTGGATAACATTGATTTTGGGGTTGCATATATAAAACAACCTAGCGAAAGCAGAGTTAAGATAACATTAAATACATTTAATAACGAAACATATGTCCATATTAGAGAGTACCAATTAGACGGTGATACAGGTAAATTATATCCCACAAAAAGTGGATATGCTTTATTAGCGGAAGAAGTAGATTCTGTTATAGAACTATTAAATGAAGCTTCTATTGAGTATACAAAGATGCGGAGAAGTTTGGGAACGGATACTCAATTATCCTTTCCTTTTTGAGGACGATAAGAATGGGAGTGAAAGCTTGGACAGAAGACGAGGAAGAAGTACTAAAAGAAATATACCTTACTGAGACTAAAGATATAGAGTATTTATGTAAGAAATTTGGTAGAGTACCTAGAAGTATCACTAGTAAACTAGTTAATATGGGAATCTACGAAAAACCAGAGAAAGACAAAAAAGAAAATAGAACAGTAAAGACTATGTTAACTGATCTAGAAAGAATGTTAGATATCGAAATCGAAGGTTTCAATTTAAACAAGAAAGCTAATCTGTTAATTTTAGTCGAAGCATTGGAACTAAAATTTGAAGAATTAGATTGCTAAAAGCGAAAAATTCAGCTATTATAAGAAGATAAAGCCTCGTTAGCTTAACTAGCAAAGCGCATGTCTCTAAAGCATAGAGATGAGAGTGCAAATCTCTCACGAGGCACCAAAGGATAAATTAAATGACATAGAAAGATAAGAATATTCTAAAATTATATGCAATAGTACGAACTGATTTAGATATGCCGTCCGGTAAACTTGCGAGTCAAGCTGGGCATGCATATTTAAATTCTTTTTTAGATAGTATTAAGAAAGATAGTAGTATTGCTAAACAATATCATGAAGACGGTATTGGTACTAAAGTTTGTTTGGGGGCTAACCTAGACGATTTATTAAAAATTGAAGAACAACTCTTGGCGGATAATATACCACATAGTCTAATCGTAGATAGTGGGCATATTATGCCGCCTTTTTTTGACGGAAGTCCTATAATAACTGCTTTAGGAATTGGCCCAGTATACCATAATACTGCATTCCCAATTATAGGGCGCTTAGGCTTAGTATAAGGAGAAGATTATGAAATATAATGAAATTACTAATAGAGAAGAGTATTTATGGTTTAGAAAACAATGGGCAGTACGCTATAAATATATCTCTAGAATGATAAGAATGTGTAAAGAAAATAGAAAGCAGTTCATCTGGGAGTATAGAACGCCAGAAGAAATTAGAGTAAATTGGAAAGAAAAAAAATGGCAATATACTCAAAAAAAGAAAATTAAGATTAAAGAAAATATATTTTATAATGATAATATGCCCATAGGAGGTTTTAAGGCTCCTAATGAGGCTGCACTAATCTATTATCGAGCAATAGCAGCTAGATTACTAGTTGAGCTTGAATATGCTAAACTAAGATCCTTTATGATAAAGAACAATTTAAATCAATAATTTTCTTGCTAAGTAGCTCTTTTTATAGTATCATAACTAATGATTATAAATTTACACGAATTGAAATTTAATAATTGGCATATAAATAAAACTCTTATTAAAGATACTGACCAGTATGAGATTTATGATAATACTACTCTTAATAATCTTACTGTTAGTGAGACTAAATTAAGGGCTGGTAAAAGCACTAATGGTCACCGACATAAAAGCCAAGAAGAAGTATATATTTTTACTGAAGGCTCAGGAGAAATGGAGTTAGATTATAACGTATTTTCTGTAACTAGGGGAGATATAGTACTAGTACCAGATAATGTCTTCCATAAAGTCCATAACGACACTGATTATTGGTTAAAATTTGTTTGTATATTTGAAGGGAAAAGATGTTAATAGGTATAGCAGGTAGAATGGGCTCTGGTAAAAATACTGTAGCTGATATGATATGTAAAAAATATCCACAGCTAGAGCAGAAATCGTTTGCTTATAAGTTAAGAAAAGTAGTTTCTGTTCTTACAGGTATCCCACTTGAAGATTTATTATCTCAGGAAAACAAAGAAAGATTTTTACCTGAATTTAATATGACTATTCGAGAAATTCTACAGATAGTAGGGACTGAAGCATTAAGACACTCATTTCATAAAGATATTTGGGTATTAGCCTTGTTTGCTGAGTATACTAAAGAAAGTGACTGGATAATTACTGACGTTCGATTCGAGAATGAAGCTAATGCTATTAAAGATAGAGGTGGTATACTACTAAATATAATTAGAGAGAAAAATACAGTTGATATTCATCTTTCTGAAACAGCGTTAGACAACTATAATGGTTGGGATTATACAATAAATAATTTCTGGGGACTAGATACCTTGGAAGTAAATGTTAAGGGTTTACTTTTAATAAGAGAAGAATTAGATAGAAGTAACGAGAATTTTCGTTTTACATTAGAAAAGCATAGAATAAATGCAGCATTACAAAACCGTAATTACTGAAGTTAATAGGCATAATAAGTTATACTATGATGAGTCTGCACCAGAAATTTCTGACGCAGAATATGATTCTTTGTATGAAAAATTAGAAAATTTTGAGGAACAACAAGGATGGGCTGATCCAGACTCTCCTACAGTAAGAGTAGGAAATTCTCCTGGTAAAGTTCAGCACAAGTATAAATTATACTCTCTTAAAAAAGTGTATGAAAAAGAGGAAGTAGATTCTTCTTTTACTGTTGTTACTCCTAAAATTGATGGAACAAACTTAACAGTTACTTATAAGGACGGTATGATTTACTGTGCTTTAACTAGAGGCAATGGTGAATTTGGAGACTCTGTAAATCATTTAATTAGTGGTATAAAAGGGTTACCAGATTACATTAACAATAAGAAAGAGTTAGTAATTACAGGCGAATGTGTTACGGATAAAAAAGTAGAGAACTTTAGAAATTATGTATCAGGAGCTTTAGGATTAAAAGAACTTTCTGAACTTAAAAGTAGAAAGATTAGGTTTATAGCTCACGATTTATTTGGAATAGAATTAGATTATACAGTTAGGATGGATTTCTTAACAGAGCTAGGCTTTAATACTGTATTAGACTCTAATTTTTGTAATAAATATCCACAAGACGGAGTAGTATATAGATTAGATGATTATTATGTAAGTCAAAAAGTAGGATATACTTCTAAATATCCAAGATTTGCTGTTGCATTAAAACCAAGGCATATAGTTACTGCTATTTCTACCTTACAAGAAGTAATATGGGATGTAGGTAGAACAGGAACAGTTAATCCTGTAGCTATTATAAACCCTGTTATTCTAGATGATGCTACTATTACTAGAGTAACTCTGCATAATTATGAATTTATAGAAACCAATGAGATTAAACTAGGTGATAAACTTATAATTGAAAGAGCGGGTGGAGTAATACCGAAAGTAATTGGAGTAGAAGAGCATATAAACTCTAATAACAATATTACTATTTCTGAGGTCGAAACTCAAATTGGCGGAGAAGTTAAAAGAGTCGGTCCTAGATTGTATGTAGTAGACCAAGAAAAGTTCGGAACCGTTAAGCTTCTTCAACATTTTATTAAGATTCTTAGTATTAAAGGGCTCGGTCCGCAATCTATTAAGAAACTAGAACTACAACACCCAAGCGACTTATATAAATCTCAAGACTGGGATTTATTAGGCGTCAATGGTGCAAAAATAATCAAAGAGATAGAGATTAGTAAGAACAGACCTTATAAATTAGTCTTAGCTTCTTTAGGTATACCTAGTGTTGGTAAATCTATGGCAGAAAAGATTATTAAGGAAATACCTAAATTTTCAGACTTAAAAGAAGATATTGAGCACGTAGAAATTAGAGGTATTGGTCCTAAGATTAAAACTAAGATTCTATGTTGGCTAGATATAAATGAAGAGTGGGTCTATAAGTTGCCTCTCCATTTAGAAGAAAAAGAGCAGCTAATAGTAGAAGAGAATAAGCTAAAGGTATGTATGTCTGGTAAAGCAGATATGACAAAGGCTGCTATTACTGAATATATAGAGCAGTACAATTATGAAGTAGTAAGTAGTTTAACTAAGGATTGCTATGCCTTAATTTATAGTGACCCTAATAGTTCTAAAGTTAAGAAAGCAAAGCAGTATGGAATAAAGACTATTGAGTATGCTCCTAATAAAAATTTAATTTTATCAGGACAGATATAGTATTTAAAATCAAAAATAAACTTGCTATGCTTTCAATATTTTGTTATTATATATTCAAGATAATAAAAGAAGGAAAAATTCTTTTATTGAGCGTATAGACAAAAATAATAAAAAATAAACTTGCTCAACACTCAAAAATACACTATATTAAATTAATAAGGTTAATAAACCTAAAAATCAAATTGACAAAGGAAAGAGAAAATAAATGAGTAGTAAATACGAATATACTGAAGAAATGACTGCACGAATGGAAGAAGTTTGTGCTGACGGCGTAACAGAGACTGTTATTGTCCAACTAATGGAAGAGTTTGATTATCCTAGACGCTCCGTAACTGCAAAGCTACGTAGACAGGGATATGATGTTCCACAAAAGCCAAAGGATGCCCCTACCTTTACTAAGGAAGAAGGCGATGCTCTAGTAGCATTTCTAGAGGCTAATGAAGGTACTTATACTGCTGAAGAGATTGCAACAGATCACTTCTCTAAGTTTACTTCAAAGCAAATTAATGGTAAGGCTCTAAGTTTAGAGATGACTGCCTTTATTAAGCCTGCTGCGAAGAAGGTTGCTCCTAAGACTTACACAGACGAACAAGAGGATACAATCCGTTCTATGGTAGGTGATAATGCATTTATCGAAGATATTGCAGATGCTCTTGGTAAGAGCGTAAATTCCGTAAGAGGTAAGCTTCTAAGTATGGAGCTTAAGGCACCTCAACGTGATAAGAAGGACAACCGTAAGGATGCTTATGAGGGTATTGAGCATCACCTAGACGAGACTGTTGAAAGCCTAGCTGAGCGCTACAGCAAGACTGAGCGCGGTGTCAAGACTGTTCTAGCACGCCGTAAGTTGGCTTGTTCAGATTACACACCTAAGACTGTTAACGCTGAATAATTATTCAGATAAATAGTCTTCTATTCTAAAATAACGGTAGGGGAAATGCTTTCCTACCGTTATTTTTGCTGTCTGGAGACTTGTATTATGCAATTAAGCCTATATGAGCTATCTGATGATGCTTTAAATAAAATAATAAACTTAAAAAAAGATGAATTAGACAACTATATTACGCTTTTGATAGCGAACCATTATGGAGATTCTATGGAGAATAATAGTGATATGCATAATAAGCTAATGACTGCATATACTAGTAGTTTTACAGCAGAAAAGATATATAGAGATAACTTAGTTTTTCAAAAAGGATTTCAGGCAGTTTACTCTAAAACTGGACTAGTAACTAATTTAGTTAATGATTTATACTTTACTGATGACCATCTTATTGTCCACTGACGCCATAATTTTTTAAATAAAATCATCCTCATATTGAAAAATATTCATAAAACTATTTGCACAACTGCAAAAATTCTAATATACTAAGTATATTAGAATTTTTTTATGGAGATAATCTAAATATGAGTATAGACTATGAAAGTCACCTACTACAGGAGTCAGGAGAAAGAATAAAAATAGGAATTATAGTTAATCAAAACTTGACACCTAAAGTACTATGCTACGATAAAGATATTAAACAATTTAAGTATAATAAAGTAATAAATTGGCATAAAGAAAAAGAAGATGATTTTATTTACATAAAAACTTCTAATCGTTCAGCTATAAAATGTTCTAAAGACCATATAGTTTATACTTATGAGTATAAAAAAGAAAAGATAATAGAAAAATATGCAAAGGAGATTAGATTAAATGATTTAATAGTAGGAAATAATCATTCTTGTAGCTCTTTAGTTATAAAAAATAAATTTCTACCTATAGTGTTAGGATTAATTTTAGGAGACGGTAGTTTAAGTAAAAAAGATATACCATCTACTAGGTTATGTATTACTCATGGGAAAAAACAAAAAGAGTACTTACTATTTAAAAGAGATAATATTATACCTCAACTGTTTCAAAATAAATACATAGGAGAGGGAAAATCTGGTTTTTGTGATAATAAATCATATAGTACTTCTAGTCTATCTTTTTTAGATATAAATAACCTTATAAATATATTATATCAAAGCAAAAAAGAAAAATGTAATATTACTAAAGAATTCAGTAATATTTTAACAAAAGAGTCCTGGGCGTTAATTTACCAGGATGATGGTAGCTCCTCTAAAAACAGTAAAGTAGTTAATTTCGCATTATGTACTTTTAACTTAGCTTCTTGTAAACTATTAAGGGAATCTTTAATAAAGGTATTTAAAGTTAAAGATCCTAAAATTTTTACTGATAAGAATAAATTAAATCATATTAGACTAAATAAAGATGATGCTTATATATTTTTAAGTCAAATTAAAAACTTAATTCATCCTAGTATGATATATAAATTTGGACAATTTGAATTTTCTAATTATAATTTTAATTTTCCGCTATATAAAGATATATTGGAACCTTTTTCTATTAAAAAAGTTTTAGAATTATCTATAAAAAAGCCTTATAGGGGTCATAAATATAATTTAACTTTAGATAATGAAGATAACAGTTTTATAGCGAATAATTTAATAATTAAAGGTCAATAATATTGAAAAAGCAAACTGAAATAGACGAAAAGAAAATTAGAGTAGCAATGTGGGAACTTAAGTCTGGAAAGACTAAGAAACAAGCTTGCGCTACTTTGGGTATCGCTTATAACACTAAGCGGTTAACCAAGATTATAGACGACTTTAAAAATAAAGACGTAAGAGACAAAGAACTTAGAGAGAAAGCTAAGACTACTAAGTTCACAGATTCCCACGTAAAAAATATCATACAAAGCTATACAGAAGGAGACTCTGTTACTGCTATAGCTGATTTATATCATGTATCCTTTACCCGTATTAAAAAAGTATTGCTTGATAATAACGTACCATTACGAGCGAGAGGTAAAAAAGCCAAACCTAAGACTGAACATATTATACAAGACTTAGATGTTAAGTTAATAAAAGGGGACAAAGTCTTCGTCAGTAAGAAGAACTGCTACGGAATAGTAGAGCAAGTATTTGACGAAGACTATATTGAAGAAATGTCTGATGGGTACTCTAAAGCAGTGTATATTCGAGATAATATATATGAAGAATATTGGGTTATGAATAACAAAATGACTAGTTGGAAAACCAGAGCTTTAGAACATCATCTCAAGTCTTTAGAAAACCTTATAGTAGAAACAGGTAGAGAATGTTATCAAGTATACTGTAATGATATAGGATTCTTGACGACTAAAAGAGAAAATTTATTCCCAGTAAGGACGGATTAATATTGAAAATTAAAGTAATAGCAACACACTATGTGGAGGCGCCTACTTGGGTAGAAGCGGAGCAACAAGTAGAGCAACAGTTAGTTCAACCCGATGAAATTGAAAGCGAACCAACTAGTCATGCCCCTAAAGACGTGGTTATGTTTGGAGTAGCTAGTAAATTATATAATGAACATAACAAAATCTATTTTGATAGTGAGCCAGAGGAATATGAGGAGAGAGTAGAGAGTTTAAAGATTTCTATGATGAATTGGCTAGAGAATATAGTAGATGATATAATTATCTCTAATGAAGACGAATGGGGAGTATAATTTGCTGGATTTACAAAAACTTACTCTTCGTAGATTACTAGAGTCTAGCGATTCCAATCTCTATTCTAAGATATCTCCTAAGTTTTTCACAGGAAATAATCTATTATTATACGGTAAAGTAGAACACTTTTACCGTAATAATCTTCGCTTGCCTAATATAGAAGAGCTAAGAGTATTAGGTAAGTCAGTTTCATTACAGGATTATTATGAGACTCAAATACTATCAGAAGATAATACTAATGAGAATATCCAGAATGAATTTCTAGTATCTCAATTACAAGATTTCTGTATTAGAGAAGATACTATTGAGTTTGTTGATAAATTATTAAGTGATTTAGAAGAGCTAGAACAAGTTGAAATTACAGATAGGTTCCAGAATCACTTACTGGACCTTAATAAACTAGTTCCTATTGGTGATGAGTTAATCAATGTAGGAACAGTTGAAACTATACCCGATAAGGAAGCATTTGTTATGTACCCATCTGGCTTAAGTCATGAATATGATAGTGTGAATGGTGGTTTTGCACTACAAGAATTAGTATTAGTAGGAGGTCGAAGAGGTAGTGGTAAATCTATCTTAGTTCTGAACTCAGCTATTAATAGGTTTCTACAAGGACATACCGTTGGATTCTTTTCTATTGAGATGAGATATTTAGAGGTATACTATAGAACACTAAGCATACTTACAGAGATACCTTTCTTGTCCTATATGAGAAATAGTCTAACTAAAGAGGAAATATTTGAAACTGCTAAGACTAAAATGAAGCTATTCTATGAGGATGGTATTGAAAGTAAGATACAGCCTTACTTAGATAAATTAAAAGAAGACAGTAATATTAAGGAGTTTGATGCGGCGGTTAAAGTAGCAGAACTGCCATTAAGAGAGAATAGGCTCTTTATTATTGATGATGAGTCTCTTACTCCTAACAGAATCGACCATTACTGCAATATGTTTAGTAATAAGTATAAAAACTTTTCAATGGCAGTAGTAGATTATCTAAATATTATCAATGTTGAAGAAAGCAAAGATTGGAAAAGTCAAATTATTCTAGCTGAAGCTCTTAAGAAAGGTAGTAGAAAGTATAATATAACTACTATCAGTCCTTATCAGATTGACTCTACACTAGAAGCTAGATACGCTAAAGGTATTCTGGACTCAGCTGATAGGGCCTTCGCCTTTGAGCCTAGTGACCCTGACGGTAAAGAGCCAGACTTAATTAAGGTTTTTACCGCTAAAATTAGAAATGGTAAAAATATGACCTTCAATATAGGAATGAACTGGGAGTGCGTCAAAGTAGACCCTACTAGAAATACTTCTGCAATGAGTGCTCAACAAAAGCTATTACCGGGAGCACAATTCGGAACAGGGAAAGGCGAGGAAAATTCAAAAGATGTATAATGATGGAGATTTTATTAGCTACTTAGACGCTAAATTTAGTATATCTGGTTTTGCTAGTATAAATACGATAGATAATACCGATATCATTACTAGTGTAGATGGAGTAGGAACTAAGATTAAATTAGCTCAATATTTTGATGATTATGCTACTATAGGTATTGACTTAGTTGCTATGGTAGTTAACGACATAGTAGTACATG
>CEPZ01015089.1_pt1 | contig 26065 bp, 32 predicted proteins | sample 530461 | NCBI WGS metagenome assembly CEPZ01 (sample SAMEA2620106, study PRJEB7988) | marine metagenome | isolation source: saline water (ENVO:00002010), including
GGACAGGATTAGCAATCCTGCGCAATACCAGGCTATGCGACCTTGGCAGGTATAAGACACCTTCTCTCCTCGGGGTTTGTGAGGGTTGCCGAAGCAACTGAGAGAAGGTGAATGGGACTGGCAGGATTTGAACCAGCGACCTTCCGATCTTCAGTCGGGCGCTCTCCCAGACTGAGCTACAGTCCCATTGAAATCTCAGTCTGAGAGATTTATAAGTGTTTTTGTTAAGGTAATTTATTTATATGCTGAACCTATTATAATTTTATGTCCAATAAGCCATGGCATACCTTTTCAGAGAACGATATCTATTCTGAGCTAAAAACATCTGAAAAAGGAATAACCTCGGCGGATGCTGAAGAAAGAATAAAGACTTACGGACTAAATGAGCTTACAAAAAAGAAAGAAAACACTGCTTTGAAAATTCTTATTAGTCAATTCAAATCGTTCCTTGTTGGATTATTGATTGTTGCAATGATTGTTTCTTATATTATTGGGGAACACATTGACGCCTATGTTATTGGTATAATTGTTATTTTGAATGCTTTACTTGGCTTTTTTCAAGAGTATCGTGCAGACAAAGCTGTTGAATCATTAAAGAAACTTTCAGCACCAAAAGCGAATGTTATGCGTGAAGGAAGAGTACAAGAGATTGATGCTTCTCAAGTTGTTCCAGGAGATATTATTGTTCTGGCTGAAGGAGATAGAATTCCTGCCGATGCTCGGTTAATAGAAGCAGTTAGTCTTGAGATAGATGAATCGGCGCTAACTGGAGAATCTACTTCCGCAGCTAAACAGTCCGAAGTTTTGGCTGATGCTAGTTTGGGTGTTGGTGACAGAAAGAATATGGTTTTCATGAACACAATTATTACTCGAGGACGAGGCACTGCTATTGTTGTTGAAACAGGCATGACAACAGAAATTGGTTTGATTGCCAAGAGCATTTCTGAGCAAAAAGCACCAGAAACTCCACTACAGAAAAAGTTGGCTATTGTAGCAAAGAATTTAGGCATTGCTGCACTTGTAGTTTCAGCTGCAGTTTTTGGACTTGGAATTCTTAGAGGAGAAGATATAATTGAGATGTTCACCGCAGCAGTTTCCTTAGCTGTCGCTGCAGTTCCTGAAGGATTGCCTGCAGTAGTAACTATAACTTTGGCATTGGGATTGAAGAGAATGGCTACTGCAAATGCGCTAATTCGAAAATTGCCCGTTGTTGAAACATTGGGAAGTGCAACAGTTATTTGCTCAGATAAGACGGGAACTTTAACAAAGAATGAAATGACTGTACAACAAATTTACACTTCTGGAAATTTAATTAGTGTTTCCGGTCGAGGATATGTTCCTGAAGGAGAGTTTATTTTAGATAGTAAGAAAATTACTCTTACTGATTCAAAGAGTCTTGATTTGGCCTTGAGAGCCGGAACTCTTTGTACAACTGCTAATTTGTATAATGGTGGTGAAAAAGGATGGTATATTAATGGTGATCCAACTGAAGGCGCGTTAATTGTTTCCGCACAAAAAGGTGGAATGAATAAAGAAAATATAGCAAAACAACATAAGCATATTGCGGAGCTACCTTTTGACTCCAACCGAAAGATGATGTCGGTTATTTATGAATTAAGCGGAAAAAGAATCGCATATATCAAAGGAGCACCAGAAATATTTTTGGGAAACGCCAGTCACGTTTACACAGATAACGGTCTTAAGAAATTAACAGATTCTGATAAGAAAGAAATTCATAAAGTATTGGAAACAATGTCAAATAAAGCGTTGAGAGTTCTTGCAATGGGTTACAAATACTTACCAGAAAAAAGCAAATACTCTGAAACTGAAGTTGAAAATGATATTGTTTTTGTTGGTCTTCAAGCAATGATTGATCCTGAACGTCCTGAAGCCAAGGCCGCGATTGAGAAATGTACTCGTGCAGGAATTCGAACAATTATGATAACTGGAGATCATGCAAGCACCGCCTCAGCAATTGCTCGCAATCTTGGAATCTTGACTGCTGAAGGAAAAGTTATTATTGGTAAGGAATTGGATGTAATGTCTGATGCTGATCTTGAGAATGCAGTTACCTCAACAAGAGTTTTTGCTAGAGTTTCCCCCGAACATAAGTTGAGGATTGTTTATGCGTTAAAGAAGCGCGGAGATATTGTTGCAATGACTGGAGATGGAGTTAATGACGCTCCTGCTTTGAAAGCTGCAGATATTGGTGTTGCAATGGGAATTAATGGAACGGATGTAGCAAAAGATTCTGCTGATATGGTTCTGGCAGATGACAATTTTGCATCCATTGTTTCGGCAGTTGAGGAAGGACGAGGAATCTTTGACAATATTAAGCATTTTATTCGTTATTTACTTTCAAGCAATGTTGGTGAAGTTATGGCAATTTTTGTAGCCATGCTTGTAGGCTTGCCACTTCCACTTATTGCTGTTCAAATTCTTTTAATGAATTTACTAACTGATGGCTTACCGGCACTTGCGCTAGGTGTTGATCCACCAGTTCCAGGAATCATGGAACGTCCGCCACGAAATCCTAAAGAGGGTGCAATTTCAAAAGAAACTTGGATGTTTTCTATATTGGTGGGATTGACAATGATGATTGGAACAGTTGGAATTTTCTGGACAAATCTAGACGGTGGTTTAGGTTATGCAAGAACTATGGCATTTACAACAATTGTTATGTTCCAAATGTTCAACATATTCAATGCTCGGGCTACCAATTCAATTTTAAAAGATACTCATGCCGTCTTTAATAATAAATCGTTGTTATTGGCAATATTGGGATCAATATTACTTCATATTTCAATAGTTCATTCAACGTTATTACAGGGCTATTTTGAAACAGTATCTCTTTCATTAATGGACTGGGTAGTTGCAATATCTATCGGATTTAGTGTAATTGTTGTTGTTGAACTTCAAAAGCTTCTGAGCGTCCAGAGTCCCCGAATTAAGAATTCTTATTAAAAAATAAATATCATATCGACATATTCTCTCTCGAATCTCTTAGAAGTTCTATTAATCCTTCTAATTGATGTTCACATTCCTCTTTACTTTTTTCAGTGTACAGATCAGAATATGATTTAATTAACTCAATAGATCTTATATAAAAACAATTTGCAACCTTTTTCCCTTCAATAGTTTCAAGACTCTCATATTCTTGAGCTAAATTTAATGTATGATATAATTCAGGATATAAATTTCCTATACCATCTAATAAAAACAATGTTGGAGAAGCTAATAATTTAAACCTTTTTTTAGTTTTAAGTTCTGATCTCATTTCATCCAGTCTTCTCCTCTGTTCATCTTCATTAAATATATCTTCACTAATCTCGAGAAATTCTGACATGAAATAATTGCTCGGAGTTATACCACCGAGTGTGGCAGTTGTTCCATCTCGATTTATTGGAGATTGTGGATATATTTTTTTTATTTTTTTATTTGTCAGGGAAAGATCGCTATTAAATTGACGATTATAATTAGGTATATTTTTAATAAAATCCATCATTATGTCTCGAATCTTACCAATACACTTATCAAATTTTTTCTCACTATATTTTTGATTTAGTTGATTATAAGCAATTGCTTCAGATAATAACCAACATGAATTTCTATATCCGATATCATTAATATCTCGATCCAAGAAATCTAGAATTTCAGACAAGTTTTGATCATCAAAATATGCATCAAAAAATTTGTAGACATTTTGTTCAAGCCTTTCTTCACGTATCTCATTTCTTTTGGTTCTTACTAACCATCTTACATGTTTTTCTGAATTTTCAATAGCATTTTCATATATTGCTTCAATCTCCGGATCATTTTCAGGATTATATAAGTCTTCAGGCAGTATCGGACGCCGAACCATATTTAATCGATAAAATACAATCTTTTAAAGCGTTTGATTCGGAAAAGTTTTTATACAACAAACAATATGCTTAAATATGGTCGTTAAGAAGGGTTCTAAAAAAACAACAAAAAAACATCATGAATCTATAGTTAAATTTCTATATTGGCAAGAACGCTCAAAAGATTTAGCATCTGAATTAAAGAAAGAAAAAAAGAAGTCAGGCACAACAAAAAAATTTATTAAAATGATTGATGAGTTAGATAAAGTTAAATTGTCTGACTTAGGAGGATAATATGGGTTGGAGAGGTTTTAGGCGATTAGGTGGACAGATTAGACAAAGAGCAAGTCCAAATAGGGCACTTGCAGCCGTACTTTCAAAAGTGACTCGGGAAGAAGAAGAATCGCTTCGTTTATTAGATAATGAGTTGAAACAGCTTCCCTCATTACTTAAGCATGCTCAACGTATTTATGGAGGCCTATCTGTGTTCGTTAATGGAATTGAGGCATTAAGTCGTTTTGAGCAAAAGAGACTTCAGAGATCTATTCTCATTCAGAAATCATGTACTAAACTGGGGAGTTCTGTCATGGGAATTGTGGATGCAGGATTTCAACCAGCAACATCACCAAGACTACTTAAAACCATAACTCAAATTCGAGCACAAGCACAACAAGATGCAGCAAAATCAATGGCTTCACTAAAGAAACACAAAAACATGACAATTTTAGCCAACAAACTTATCAGATCTATGACTAAACTTAACTCAAAAATAGCTATTATTCAAAATATTGAGCAAAAACTTTCCCGGTTATCCGAAATGGAAGCTGCGGACGAGAAAGCTGCAGATAACCTTGCAAGCAGACTCCCTGAGCTTACTAGCAGACCCATTTCACCAATACAAAATTAAGATTCTATATGTGCTTGAGATTGATAATATTCTAAGTTAATAGTTCAAAAGAGTTTTAAAGCTTAGTCAGAACTTGAGTTCATGGTTAAAATCAAAAAAGGCGACTTGATTGAATTAGATTTTATTGGTCGTTTTAAGGAAACTGGAGAAATATTTGATCTTACAATTGAAGAAGTTGCTAAGAAAGAAAAGCTCAGAGGTCCAGAGAATTTTAAATTTGAACCGATGAAAGCTTTTGTCGGATCAGGACAATTGCTTAAAGGAATCGATCAAAAATTGGTTGGTACTGAAGTTGGAAAAGAAAAAGAATTTGATTTAAAACCAGAAGAGGCTTTTGGAAAGAGAAGTCCAAAACTCATACAACTTGTTTCAGCTAATAAATTGAAGAAACATAATTTGAATCCGGCCGTAGGTATGCAGCTAAATGTTGATGGCAGAGTTGCAACAGTAAGATCAGTTACGAGTGGAAGAGTAATTTTGGATTTTAATCATCCGTTTTCCGGCAAGGAAGTCCATTATTGGATTAAACCAATTAAAGTCATTAGTAACATCAAAGAAAAAGTTAGCAGAGCAATGGAACTTATTGGATTCAAAGCTGATAATTTAACTGTTAAAGACGGCAAAGTTGAACTTAAGCTTGCAAACAAGGAAAAATTAGGTGACAAATTTTTAGAGTTACTTAAGAAACAAATTAAATCGATGGTCCCAGAGGCCAAATCCATTACTATTTCGTAGTGTTCTTTTAAGCGTAATAATGCTTATAAAAATCTGAGTAGTACCTTAATCAAGCTAGAATGGACCCTTATGATGATTACTCAGATAATGTAGATTATAATACTGGAGCAGACTCCAATTATGGTTCTGACACGAGTAGCGAGAGTTATGATTCTTTTAGTACAGACACAAGAAGCACCGATAGTTTTTTGGCTTCTGAACCTGCACCAACTACGCAAGATAGTTTTGAGAGCACAAGCTTTGATTCTCAAGAATCAGTCTCAAGTCTTAGTCAAGATGATGAGGAACTTGAAAAAGTTCTTGCAAATCGCAAGGCTAGAATTAAAGTAATTGGATGCGGAGGTGCTGGAAATAACACAATTTCACGAATTTCTGAGATTGGAGTTACTGGCGCAGAAATAATTGCAGTTAATACTGATGCTCAGGATTTATTGAATGCTACTGCCGACAGAAAGTTGCTAATTGGAAAAGATTTAACTCAAGGACTTGGTGCAGGATCCGATCCTCGAATTGGAAAAGACGCAGCTAAAGAGTCTCAGAAAGAAATTAAGGAGGCCTTGAGCGATGCACATATGATATTTATTACTGGTGGACTTGGAGGTGGAACTGGAACAGGATGTATGCCAGAGATTGCTAGCATTGCTAAGAAATTAGGAATATTGACTGTTGCTGTTGTAACCTTGCCTTTTGAAATGGAAGGAGTATTAAGACATGAGAATGCAATGATCGGTCTCGAAGAACTTGAAGGTTTGGTAGATACTTTAATATTAATTCCAAATGACAAACTGATTGAGCTTGCCCCAGATTTACCTTTACACACTGCGTTTAAAGTTGCTGATGAAATTCTAACTAATGCAGTTAAAGGAATTGCTGAGTTGATTACAAAACCTGGTTTAATTAATTTGGATTTTGCAGATATTAAGGCAGTTATGAGTTCTGGAGGAATTGCAATGATTGGTTTAGGAGAAAGTGACACTGAAAATCGAGCAGTTGAATCTGTTGAAAAGGCACTAAATAATCCTTTACTTGATGTTGAAGTTTCTGGTGCAACTGGTGCTTTGATTAATGTAATCGGTGGTCCGGATATGACGCTTGATGAAGCTAGAGCTGTTGTTGAAAATGTAACTCAACGACTTGATGAAAATTCTAAGATTATTTGGGGTGCTCAACTTAGCCCAGAATTACAAAACTCTGTCAGAACAATGCTTGTAGTTGTGGGAGTTAAATCTCCACAAATTTTTGGTCCGAAGAGAACAATGTCCAAGAAAAGACAAGAAGACATGGAAGGCAACTTCGGAATTAAATTTATTGACTAATGGAATTTGATGAATATCAAACGAAAACAAAAGAGACTGCAATCTATCCGCGAGATAATCCAATTATGGCTCTGAGTTATGCAACGCTCGGTCTTGCTGGAGAAGCAGGAGAAATTGCTAATAAAGTGAAGAAAATAATACGAGATAATAAGGGCGAACTTACGCAAGAAGTAAAAGATAAATTGAGTGCAGAATTGGGAGATGTTTTATGGTATATTTCTGCTCTGGCAACCGAATTAGATGCAAGTCTGAATGATGTTGCTGATAAAAATATTCAAAAGTTGTTTTCGCGTAAAGAGCGCGGAGTTCTGCAAGGAAGCGGAGATAATCGCTAAGTTCACTGGAAAGCTTTATAAATGAAACTTCTCAGTTTTAGGTATGGCTTCACCTATTCAAATAGATGCACCTGAAATACACATACCTAAGCCAAAAGAGTGGCCAGGTTTGATGCGAAAAAAGCTTCGTGAGTATCGAAGAGTATTATCGATTACTAAGAAGCCTTCAATGGAAGAATTCAAAGCAGTTGTTAAAGTAACAGGCCTTGGAATGGCAGTTATTGGACTGATCGGATTTACTATTTTCATGGTAGTTCAAGGAATAGGAAGTTTAGGAATATGACAATATTTACAGTAAGAACCGCAATTGGAAGAGAAGAACAAGTAGTTGATTTTTTGGCAACTAATGCCGAAAAGGCTGATGGAGTCCATGCTATCTTGAGTCCACATGGTGTTGTTGGTTATATTTTTGTTGAAGCGGACTCAGTAACTGAAGTTCAGCAAATTTCATACAGAGTTCCTTATGTTCGAGGAGTTCTTACAAAACCAGTTACTCTTGAATCTATTGATCACTTGATTGAATTTAAGGCGGAAAATGTAGATATTCAACTTGGAGACACTGTTGAAATTATTGGTGGTCCTTTCAAAGGTGAAAGAGGTAAAGTTACAAGAATTAAAACTGAAAAATCAGAAGTTATTGTTGAGTTGCTTGAGGCAGCTGTACCAATTCCGATAACTTTAAATCTTGATTCAGTAAAAGTCGTTGGTAAGGAAGGCCGAGAGAAACAATAATGGCAGAAACAATTGAGTTACAAGTTAAAGGAGGACAAGCTTCTGGCGGTCCACCACTAGGTCCAAAATTAGGACCAACAGGAATTAATATTCAAGAAGTAGTTGGAGCAATCAATGAAAAGACGGCTCCAATGAAAGGCATGACTGTTCCAGTTAAAGTTCATATTAATGCAGAAGATAAGAGTTTTGAAATTGAAATCGGAACACCGCCAACTTCTGGATTGATTTTATCTGAGCTTGGAATTAAGAAAGGTTCTGGAGCTCCCGGAACAGAATTTGTTGCAGATATGACAATTGAACAAGCATTGAATGTAGCAGACGTTAAGATTTCAGGAATTTTGGCAAAATCTAGAAAAGCTGCTTTGAAAGAAGTTATCGGAGTTTGCAATTCTATGGGAATCAAAGTCAATGGTGAAGAACCTGATAAAGCTTCTAAATTAATTGGCGAAGGTAAGTGGGATAAATTAATTAATTAAGTTTTCCAACCTTTTCCAATTTTTCAAGATCATCACAACCACCTATAAATTTTCTTCCTAACAAAATTATTGGGACAGTATAGTGATCATATTTGTGTTGGATTTTTTTGAGCTCGTCTTGTTTGTGATCCATTACATGTTCTTTAAATTCTATTTTATTTTTCTTTAGAATTTGCTTTGCTTTCTTACAATAAGGGCAAGCTCTCCAAGTCCAAATTTCTGCTTTCATATTAACTATTTCTTCTCCGTTTTTTTAATTCTTTTCTTAATTTTTTCCAAGTCGTAAATAACTCTTCAACTGCCTTGTCGATTGGTTGAGTTTTAATTTTTGGAACAGGTTTTCCCAAAGTGTTACTAATTTTTCTAATATCCTTTTTGAATCGAGATATTGTTTTCGGTAAATGTTCTTTCTGTGATTTCAGAATTGCTGCTGCTGATTCAATTTCATCTAATGTTGCAGTTCCAGACTTTACTCCAAATGCTGAAAGAATTTCTGAACCAAGTTTCTTTTCTTCCGCTTCGAGTTGCTTTGCAATTTTTCCTGCTACATATGATATTCTTATTACTCCGTCTTGAATTCTTTTTGATCCAAGAAGTTTTATTTCTCCAATTTCTTTTGTGTTATTTAAATGAGTTCCTCCACAAGCTTGAGCATCAAAACCTTTGACATGAACAACCCGAACTTCAGCACCAGGAACAAATCCTCCCTGATACAATGTAAATCCATATCTTTTTTCAGCTAAATCTTTTGATAAAATTTCTTTTTCAACTTCAATTTTATCTTTGACTGCTTTATTTGCAAACTTTTCAATTTTTTTGAGTTGGTCGTAATTTAATGAATCGAAATGCGTAATGTCTAATCGTCCACGCTCTTCATTTACATCAGAACCGGCTTGCCAAATATGCTTCCCCAAAACTTTACGTGCCGCACCACCAACTACATGCGTTGCTGTATGGTGCTTCATTGTATCTGAACGACGATCGTCATCAATTTTTCCAATTACTTTAGCTCCTTCTTTGAAATCAATGTTTTCAACTTCATGCATTATGTATGGTCCTTGGTTGAAAGTGTTTACAACACGATTCATATTTAATAATCCAGTATCAAAATTTTGTCCACCGCTTGTCGCGTAGAATAAAGTCTTGTCAAGAATTACATATCGATTATCAATTATTTTTAGAACTTTTGCGTCAAATTCTCTTGCTCGCTCATCCAACCAGAAAAGTTTTTCAGTAGGAGGAATTCCATCAATTTTTACTTCCTTTTCTTCTTTGAGTTTTGGAGCATTTCTCTTTTCATGACGCTCAGCCACTTTCATATAAAAATCTGCAGGAACTTTTATTTTTCCGCCAGAGGCTTCGGAAAGCTCTTCAGGTGTAACGCCTTGAGAATCATACAACTCAAGCAATTTATTTTCATCAACAGTTGTTTTGATTATCTTTGAAACTATCCTTTTGCTAATTGATTTGGATTGATTATATTTTAGTTCTTCAGCTTTTAGAATTTCCTGAACAGAGTTCACATTTTTTAATAATTCAGGATATTGAGGTTTTAGTTCTTTTGCGTGGAGTTCAATTAATTTGGAATAGTCAAGTTTAACTCCATACTTGTTTGCAAAATCCATACTTCTCCGATAAATGCTTCGAAGATTATAACCGCCTCCAGAATTAGAAGGTAGTGCACCGTCTGCTAATGCAAATAATAAAGTTCGTGAGTGATCTGCAATTGCATACAAAGAAGATATTGGATAAATTTCATTTTTCAATTTGTCTTTAGAATATCCAATTTTTTTTGCAGTGCTTGTCCACATTTTTTCAATGTTATCAACTTCATCTACATTAAGATTCCCTGAAACTGGAACGAATTTTTTCCAGAGTTCCATGTCGGGTTTTCTTCCAGATCGTCTGTACAAATATTTGACAGCATCAGGCATAGTCAATTCAAAATTAATTGGCTTTCCAGAAGTTATCCAAGGATAACGCTCTTGTCCTGAACCCATATCCAGAACTTTTATATCCAAATCTTTGTACCCCTTTGGTGTTATTTTGTAAGTCATATAAACTTGATTTCCTAATTCAACACCTCTTGAAAAATATTCTAGTGAGACTCCAAGATTTCCACCACCACCCCACTGATCTTCATGAAATTGGATTTCATTCAAAGGAAGTTTTACGCCATCAGTTAACCAAGTAATTATGTCTGAGAGATATTTTTCTTTGTCGTAGTTTTCCGGAGACTGAAACGCATGCTGTCCGAGATGAAAGTGTGTTGAATAATGTCGTCCAGTAATTCCAACATTGTCAATATCATTAAATCTTAATGATGGTTGAGACATAACTAAAGGATTTGCAGGAGGACTAACCATTCCGCCCACGACAAATGGTTGAAATGCATAAATTGATGCTTGAGTGAACCAAGTGTCATCTCTCCATCGAGCAATAGTTGGGTAGCGTTTGATCGGAGTGTAGCCCAATTTTTTCATTGTTGAAGAAAATTTCTTCCAAGTCTCTAAATAACCAATTTTTGATTTAGTTGGAGCATTATTTACAAAAGAATATCCGCCATTACACTCAGGTTCGCCGCAAGTTTTTCTACTTACAGTTGACCAATAGAATGTTCCACATTTGGTACATTTTGCTCTACTGAATCCTTTTTCTTTGAGAACATTAATCGGATAAAATTTTTCAGGGCTTGCGCTTGATTTCTTTTTTAAGTCCAATTTCAGGGCTTTTAAGTCCATGAATAGTTTTGGACGGAGAAATTATTAAGAGTTTGTATTATTTTTTCATTAGACCTTTCTGAAGTTTCAGAATGTCATCTTTGCTTAATTTCTTTCCTTTCTTTAGAGCTTCTTTAATATTGATTTCATTCCTTTTGTTCCCTCTTCCAAAAATATCTAATGCTGATTTTGTAGCGCTTGCAGGAAGTTTTGACATATCTCTCAGAACCCCACCTAGCTTTGCGTTTAGAACATTAATTTGATCCTTTAATCCATTAAGTACTAATTTTGCAACATTTTTTTCTCGCTTTATTTTTGTAATTTCAGATGAAAGTTCAGTTAATCTCTCGAAAATTTGGCTTGATTCTTTTGCAAACTCTTGAATTTTATCATGTATTTTGTCTGCTGATCTTTTGATTTCTTTTGTTTCACTTTGAATTCTTTTGAACTCAACAGGTGGAGCATTTGAAGCCTCATATTCATTTATAGTTTTCTTCAGACTCTTTATTTTAGTCATAATACCTTTTTCTTTTGCTATACTAAATGCACTTGTTTCAATTTGAAATTCAAGCTGTTGAATTTCTGCCAGAATTTTACTTTTTGAGATTTTTGGTACTCTTTTCTTATTTTTTTGATGCTGTGCTTTTAATTGTTTAAGTTTAGTTAAGCCTTCACGAACGCCTTTATTTTTTTTGTTTCGCTCACTTTTCAAAGAAGCCAGTTCCTTTTCGATTTCCTTTTTTCTTGTCTTTAAATCAATAGCTTCCTTAATAAGCTTGTTAAGAACTCCATCAAGTTTTGTTTTTTCCTTGTATTTTTGTTCTTTCTTTGTACCTAGTTCTCTTAGAGAACCAGTTAGTTCTTTTGCTTGACCTTTTAATTTATTCGCATCCATTTTTATCCTCCTTGTGCTGAGGTTTGTTAGTTTAGAGCATTATTCGGTTTTATCCGAACAATGCACCAAGACCTTCAGAGACGTCTTCTTCAGAAGCTTCTTGTGTTTCTTCTTTTGCTTCTGCTGCAGGACTTTCCTGAGCTGCTTCCGCGCTAGCTGCTGGAGCTGCTGGAGCTGCACTTGCTAGTTGAGTCTCTTCAATTACTTTGTCGATATCAACGTCTGCGAGAGCTGCTGCAGTTGCTTTAACTCGAGCTTCATCAACGCTTACGCCAGCTGCAGTCAAAGTCTTTGTAAGTGCATCAGCACTAACGCCTTGACCTGCCTTGTGTAACAACATTGCTGCATATACATATTCCATTTTTTATTCCTTATCAGATTGATTATCTGAAGATGATTCCTCTTCTGGAGGAGTTTCTGATTCAGCAGTACTCTCAACTGCTTCTTGTTTTTCTTCCGGTTGCTCTTTTGTTTCAGGAGCATTATCTTTATCTTCTTTTTGGTCTTCTTCCTTTGCTTGCTCTGGAACGTCTTTGATCTTTTCTTTCAGTACTGTTGCAACTGAATCTGCTTTTGATAAAACCAATTCCTTTACTTTATCCGCAAGGATTCCTTGCGCATAAGCAAGTTTCATTGCGTCCATTTCTGCATTTCTAATCATGATTTCTGCAGTTTCTTTGTTGATTAATCCAGTTCCAACTGCAAGTTTCAATGAAGCAATATGTAATGATTTGATTTGTGCAATTACCTCATCTGAATCTACGTCTAGTTCAGAACGCATAAAGATTGTTCCGTCTTCTAATGCTGCAACCAAATTCAGTCCAATTTTCATTGGCTTGATATCCAACCTTTCTAGTAATGCTGCAAGTTGAGCTGAAATAATATCACCTTCTTTTGCAACTTCTGAATCTGCTTTGATTTCAATTTTACCAGCATTAATTCCTGCTTTGATTCCAACATCACCAAGTTCTCCAAGTATCGGACCTGGTGCAAAATTTGTCATACCTGCTGGAACAGTGATATCAAAAGGTGCCTCTTGACCGCCCTTTGCTGCTGCTGGAGACATGTTAGATTTTAATAATGCCCATAATGAAAATGCATCTAATTCGGAAGTAATTATTGCTGGCATTCCTTTGAAGTGCTGAATAAGTTCTGCTGCTTTGTCTCTTCCTGAGCTTTCTAGTGCTCGAGACATTAGAGTTTTTCGAGACATGATAATATTTACTTTTGTTTCAAGTTTTTCTTTGATAACTTGAAGTTGACGTGATGGAAGATCTTTCATATTCAAAACTGCCACAGTGTTTGCGCCTTTAATTTGCTCGACCATGGAACTAATTAATTCCTTTTTCCATTCTGCTGCTTTTGTTTTGTACTCAGTCTTTTCCATTATACCTTTACCTTTCCTGACATTGTAGTCTTAAGATAGATTTTTCCTAAATTATTTCTTCCATTTGGAAGTACGTGTTCAGCACTCTTTACAACTTTGAGAACGTTTGATATTAATTCTTCATCTTTTTGATCTTCATATCCGACAGAGCATTGAAATACTGGAGATTTATTAGCCATCAATTTGGCAGTATCTCGAAGTTTTTCTACAATCGGTGCAAGATTTGCTTTTGGAGATACAATTGCTCCTGCCTTTGGATTAGGCATTCGATTAATTGGACCAAAATATCTACCAAATATCTGAGCAATCTTTGGCATCATATCTGCTTGAGCTATGAAAAAATCAAATTCTCTTGCAAGTTTTTTAATTTCTCTAGGATTTTTCCATTTTTCAAAATCAGAAGAAAGTATAACTTTATCGGCTGCCTTTGCGCCAGCTTCGGATTCATTACCAACAAGCGCACAAATTTTTGCCTTTTTGGTTTTTCCAGAAGGAAGTTTGACAAAATCTTCAATTTTGCCTTGTTTATTCATATCAATATCCTTCAGAGTAATAATAACATCGATAGATTGTAAAAATTTTCGTTGAGTAGAAATTTTTCTTAGTTCTTCCAGTGCATTTTTAATAGAGTTCTCATCCATTTCGCTTTCGCTCCTGCCTAAGCAGTAATATTGGCTAATTATCCGTATTTATAAAGATTATTATTCGATCAAGGACGCAGAGAGTAACTTAGAGAGTCTAGATATTTTGTTCCTTTGTCTGTAACTATTTTGTAAAAAGGCAAATATGCTAATTTTTTTGCCCTAATTTCCATTCTCTTTGATTTCAAAAAATCAATAACTTTACTTTCTGGGAATCTTGACTTTTGTTTCTGACCTTCTAAATTCAAATATTTGGGTTTTAGAATAAAATTCATTTTTTCTGGATTGAAAGATACGGCTGTTGCAGATATTATTTTATTCTGGACTGTTATATTTCCACTCTTGACAAGATTTTTCAGAATAGAATCAACCTCACTGAAACTTAATCCTGATTTTACGAATACTTCAGAGAGAGGAGTTGTGGATCTTCGCCTAATTATATTCATAATTTTTTGTTGATTTCCTGAAAGCACAAGTTCTTCTCCCAGATTAACTCTTTTTAGAGTTCGATTAAGATGTAGTCCAGTAAATCTTTCCATGTCAAAAACTAAATGATAAGTTTTTCCGTCCTTTTCACAAATTGTACTTAACACTGGTTTGAGAACATAAGATACCGACTTAATTGTGTCTTTTTCAATTGTTTCAAGTTCTCTTTTTGATATCCTTGGTTCAAAAATACTTAATTGAGTTAGAGTTTGAGTTGAAGGTGCTGATTGTGTGGTTGTTGAAACTGTTGCGCTTGATTGAGATGATACTTGAACTGGTGCAGTTTCAGATTCTTGATTTGCAAACGCTGCGCGTTTTGCTTCTTCAATATCAAAAGATTTTGCAACTCCTCCATGGAGAGACTTTCTAACTCGAATATCTACAAAGATCGGAAAGTCAGTTGCTCCAATCACTATAGCTTTTCCAATTGGAAGATTTCTTATTTCTCCCTCAGTTTCAGCAGTTATTCCTTCAAATGAACGAGAGATAGCAGAGAGATCTGAAGGATTTGTTACTTGTAATGCGATTTGACTCCCGCATTGAGATAAAACAGATTTGTCAACTCTTGCTGGCCTTTGAGATATTATGCAAGCACCAAGTCCAAATTTTCTTCCTTCTGCTGCAATTGATCTTATTATTTTTGAAGATTTTGCTTCTCCGAAACCTCGTTCTGGGCAATAATTATGCGCTTCGTCTATAATCAAAAATGCCGGAGGTATTTGTTCAGTTTTTCTTGAATCGAACATAGTTGTCAGAAGACTTCTTGCAACAATTTGCTGAATTTCTTGCGATGCTCCTTTAAAATTTATAATAGTTAATTGACCAGGTTTGACAATTTCATTTATTGGTGTTGGATTGTGACTGAATAATCCGCTCTGCTCAAGTTGTTGTATTCCTCCAATTAATCTCCACTTAGCTGTTGACTCTGAAATTTCAAGCTCTTTTATCAGTTCATCAAATTCAAATCTGCCCTTTCGTTCAACAAGATCATTAACAACATTATACAACAAACCTCTTTGTGCATCTGTTGCTTTGAAAGGAAGCGTTTCAGTAAGACTAAATGGATCATTTGGAACCTTTAATCGTATTTGGTGAGCATCAATATTGATTGAAGTATTAACTGCGAATTCCATGAGTCGTTCGCCATAGCTTTTTGCACTAATTCCATAATACTCAAAATAGTCAGTTTCTTTTTTGTTTGTGTTTGGACTTTTTATTGATGAGTATTCTCCGTGCGGATCAATAATTACAACAGGAACTCCTAGATCAAGTAACTCTTCAAGAATTACTCCAACAGCATATGATTTTCCAGCACCCGATTTTGCTAAAACCGCCAAATGTTTAGTAATTAATTTTTTGGGATCAAGATGTGCTTTAATATTTTTTCCTTGTAATTTACCAACATAAATACCATTCATTCTCAAGTCAAGAATATTCTTGATGAGATTATCATCAGCTATGGAAACTTCTGTTCCTGGTTCATAAGGAGTTCTTGGTTGTCTAAGAAAACCTCGCTCTGTACGATGTCCGATAATCGCACAACTTGCATGAGTCATGTTATCGATTTTTTCAATTTCTATAACTTGATTTAAGACGGGTCCAACTTCGGGATGATTAACTTTTACGTAATCCCATTTGTTGACTTGACCTTTTACTGCAAATTTGAAGCTAGTGGTGGAAGTTTTACCTGAAATATTACCGATAGCTGCCATGTATAAATTTTTTAGCAGTAATATAAAAGCGTGTGTATGGAAAATTAGTTATTTGTTCAGTCAAATGATTTAATAATGCTTACATCAAGAAGTAACATGATTAAAGTTTTGGTCTTTGATTTTTCTGGAGTTTTATATAGTTCAAGATTTGAGAAGTTTATGAAATCAATACTTCGTCTTGTTCCGGGATTATCAGGTAATGATGTTATAGAAACTTTCTACAACAAGCATCAAGATTATTATTCTGGATTGATTGACAAAAATACTTTGTGGAATGATGCTTTCTATTTATTGGATATTCCGAGAACCAAATTTGCTAAAATAAATAAGATTATTTTTGAAAAAGGATTATTCACTGAGAATAAATATTTACCTGAGTTAATAAAGAAATTATCCAAGAATTATAAAATTGCAGTCTTATCCAATAGTGCAAAAGAGATGGAGTTGGTTTTTTCAACTTCAAATTATCATAAATACTTTACTGGCTTTTTCTGGAGTCACAATGAGAACGTTCGTAAACCTGATGAACGCTTTTACAAATTAGTTGAGAAAAAGTATAAAGTAAAACCGTCTGAAATTTTGTTTTTTGATGACAAATTAAGAAATACTTCTGCTGCTGAAGAAATTGGTTGGAAGACAATTAAGTTTACTGAAAATATTTATAAAAATGAATCTGAATTTTTGAAGGAATTAGAAAAATTCAGAATTAAGATTTAATTATTTCAACTTTAAAATTTTATTCTCAAAGTTTAAATTATGAGAAAAGAAAATTGGAATGAAATTACCTCGCAGAAAATCACTAGGTCTTACAGATACTGCTGCATTATTTATTTTGCTTAATATTAATTCAGAATTTGATTTTGGTTTATGCAATGATCTAAGACGCGTTTTGTATCCCACCGTTTTGAACATTTCATTAACAAATTCAGTGCAAAATACTGAATCATCTTTGTCTGAAAAACTAAAGTCGTAAGGCGTTCCAATTGCGTTTCTAGCATTTCTAATTAACTTAGATATATCTTTTTGCTTTAGATCGCTTCTAATAATTACTAAAGTATCATATCGCTTGTAAAGGTTCATCATTTTTTCAGAAAAAACACCATCTTCACCCATCGCATGAATCACTTTATTTCCTCCAGCATAAATTGCAGAGTGAGTTACAGGCTCATTTATTATCTTTGAGTAAGCAGTACGCAAATTTCCCAGAAGCAAAATATCACCCTTTCTCAACCTTTTTTTGGATTTTTTAATATCTGCTTTGGTTAACCAATTATTTCTTCTTGTAATAATGGCTCCGAATACATTAAATAGAATATTGTCATATAATCGTTTGATAAAGTTTCTTCGTTTTGGGAAATTTTTAATTGAAATCATTTTATCCAATTAACCTCAACTTGATCTGTTCGCCACTTTCCATCAACTTCAGTTTCTGAAATTTTTTGACGTTTTCCTGCACCGTATTCAACAATTCCTTGCCAGGCAATCATTGCACCTTGGTCTCCAGAAAGTTCTCGAGGACATACTTTGAATTTTACTCCGCGAGCTTTACACATTGTTTCAAGCATTTTTGTTAATCTTTTGTTTGCTGCGACACCACCAGTTAGAAGAACTTCGTTTTTCCCAATATGTGCAACGGCTCGTTCAGTTGCTTCGGTAAGCATTGCAAAAACTGTTTCCTGCGTTGAAAATGCTAAATCTTCATTTGTATATTTTTTGCTTTCAATTAATTGTCTTATTTTTGTTTGAATACCAGCAAATGAAAAATCCATTCCTTTAATGCTGTACGGAAGCTCGACATAATTTTTTCCCTTTGATGCAAGTTTTTCAATTGCAGGTCCGCCAGGAAAGCCAGTTCCCATAATTCTTCCCACGGTGTCTAAGAATTTTCCAACGCCAATATCAAGAGTTTCTCCGAAAACACGATATCTGTTTCCAGCGTAAGCGATAATCTGAGTGTTGGCTCCTGAAACATAAAGCGTAACTGGATCTTTTAAACCAGTTTTTTGTTTTCCAATTTCAATATGTGCAACACAGTGATTTACTCCGACTAAAGGAATGTTCAAAAGTTTGGATAATGTTCTTGCAGTAACTGCGCCAGTTCTGAGAGTTTGCCCCAAACCTGGACCTTGAGAGAATGCAATCAAATCAATGTCTTTAATTTTTATCTTTGCTTCTTTTAATGCTGAAGTAATTAGTTCATCACAAAGTAAAATGTGATGTTTGGCAGCTTTGATTGGATGAATCCCTCCTTTTTCTGTTGTATACATGCTGCGCTTGTTTGCTAGAACTTTTCCTTTATCTGTAACTATTCCTATACCAAAAGTATGAGCAGTTGATTCAATTCCTAAGCAAAGCATAATATCTTTACAAAGGGAGATTTATAATATCTTTTATTGCTCAATTTGGACGCAGTATATCGATTTAACTCCGAAAGCTTTATAAACTCAAATTAAATCTGTGCTCTGTTAAAATGAACTTTAATATAGAAGACCGAGCAATGAATGCAGTTAACGATAGCCCATATTCTGTTTTCAAAAATGCTGAAAGCATTCCAATATGGACAGGGAGAACAATGACTCCAAAAATCAGAATTGCATCACCTAAAACTTTAGTAGATAGAATTGCAAAAGTTGATGGAGCGCTTATTAAGGATATTGGGAAAAAGAGACTTATTACTAACTTGTCTGAGCATGCAGATAGATTGTACAATCGAGTTGACAGAAACTCAAATGGAGTTCATGCTGATGAAATTCTAGAAGCTTTGGGCGGAAAATTGCCTTATATGTTATTAGAAGAAGTTTGTCACAAACCTAAGAATGGTTCTAGTGTTCTTGAGCCGTTTGCAGTAGCATCTTTCTTTGCTTATCACAATAATCCAACTAATAACGAAAAAGTTAATCGAAAATCAAAGATTGGAAATGATCGAAGACACTTCAGACGAAATCTTGAAGCTCACATGGGACTTCACGTTTTTAGAGATGAAGAAGTTCAATCACTAGTTAATCTTGCAGACGGAATGCTTCGAAATGAAGGATATCCTTCAGAAAATAAACGAGGACTTTTCAGAAAATATCATGGACATCTTGAATATGCTGATGATGTTCTTGAAGTTTTGTTCAACGGAAAACTTTCTCAAGACGGATTTAATTATATTCGACCAGCACAATATGTTAATGGGCACGGATTTGCTCAATCTCGTGATGGACGAGATGCCTTATTCATGAATCGATATAATCGACCAGATGATCAACTGACTAGCGTTGCAGCTAGAGAAACATCTGAAATGATGAAGCGACTTAATCGAAAAGGAACAAAATTGAGAAACGGTCAATTGTTTGCTGAAGCTCAAAAAAGAGTTATTGCAGAAACTATCGAACGAGATAGACTTTAGAATAAATTATCTGTTTTGAGGTAGTTACCTAAATTTTTTAAAGCTTATATTATTATCACTATCCATGAAATCAATTAATAATTCTGTTCCGAATCATGTAGGAATAATTCTTGACGGCAATCGCAGATTTGCAAAGAAACTTATGATGAAACCTTGGAAGGGACACGAATGGGGTGCTGATAAAGTTGAAAAAGTTCTCAACTGGGCAAGTGATTTAGGAATTGGTGAATTGACACTTTATTCTTTATCTCTTGAAAATTTTAACAGACCCAAGGCTGAATTTGATTATTTGATTAATCTCTTCAAAAAAGAGTTTGGTCGTCTAAGCAAAGACCCAAAATTACAAGAAAAGGGAATCAGAATAAATTTCCTTGGACGGCTTTGGATGCTCGATGAAGAATTACAAGAACTATTTAATGAAATATCAGAAAAAACAAAAAATAACTCTAACTTTATTGTCAACTTTGCTATTGCCTACGGGGGAAGACAGGAAGTTATTGATGCAACAATTAAACTTGCCGAAAAGGTAAAATCGGGAGAGTTAGACATTTCAAAGATTAATGAAGAAACTTTTTCTGAACATTTGTGGACTTCTTCTGAACCGGATTTAATAATTAGAACTGGTGGAGAAACTAGAACTAGTAATTTTTTGAATTTCCAGGCAGCATATAGTGAATGGATATTTTTAGAAAAGCGTTGGCCTGAATTTGAAAAAGAAGATTTTGTTTCTGCGATTGAAGAATATCGTTGCAGAGAAATTAGAAAGGGTGCTTAAATAATTAAAGGCAAAATTAATGTAACATCACCTTCAACTGTGATGTGATTTGCTTCTTCTTTGACTTTTCCCCAAGAAATTGCTTCTCTTGTTTGTGCTCCGCTTAATGAACCATCATATTCTACAGCTGTGCTAACTTGAACAGCGTAATCCAGTCCGTCTCTGAATTGATTGAACCAAATAACGTGGTGTTTTGAAATTCCACCACCAAGCATTATTGCTCCGGCTTTCTTTGCTTCAGTCACTCTAACGTAAAAATCTTGATCATCTTCGAATAGATTTAGTTTGAAATCTTTGTTTGTTTGCCAATAATTCCAAAGTTGTGCTCCCCAAGCTCCGTCAAGCGGACCAGGCAAATACACCGGAATTTTATTTTTCCAAGCCCAGTAAATTATTGTATCTTCTGCGCCCTTTTCATTTTGAATTGCTTCTCCAAAAGCCCAGATTAATTCATGAACTGACCATTCTTTTCTTTCTGAATGAAGTTTTTTGATTATTGGTTGTAAATTATCTTCAAGAATTTCACCATAACATTCATTTGGAATTAATACATTTCCTAGTCGGTTGATTCCTTGATTGTGCAATTCTTTGTCGTCCATCATAAATGAACCTTGGTAATAATCTTTCCACAATCTTGCTAAGTCGTGATCAAGTGTTCCGCAAGTTGTCATAATTGCGTCAACTTTTTTGTTCTTAACTAAGTCTCGAATCAATCCTCTTGTTCCGGTTGAAATGATACAAGCAGGATGGCTTAGAATTTTGAAACAATCTTTGTCAGATTGCATGTTTTTGATAATTTTTGCAGCCTTTGCAACTTTTGATGCAGAGAATCCGCCAGCTTCACAAAATTGATTAATTAATTCTTTGATAGTCGTGTTCTCAGTTATGTTTAAATCGTTGACTGCTTTCATAATTGTTTATTCAGAAGGTTTTTCTTCTTGTTTTTGAGTGTTAGATTCTGTGTGTCCTGTTACACCGCAATGTTTTCTGTCTTTGTGTATTGCCATGAACAAACCATTGTCTTTTGGTGATCGAGGATTCTTTCGGATTAATTGTCCGTCTTTGACTTCGTAAAGTTTCCATCTTTGATATGCTGGTTTCTTTTCGTCTGCCATTATTCAGCTGATTCCTCTTCCTTTGTTTCTTCAGTTTCTGCTTCAGCCACTTCTTCCGTAGTTGATTCTTCAGCTTGAACTTCTTCTGCCGGTGCCTCAGCTGTAGCTTCTTCAGCATTTTTTGCCTCAGCTTCTTCAGCAGCTTTCTTTTCAGCTTCGAATGCTTTTTCTCTACGTGCTGTAAAGTGTTTGTTTTCAATTTTTGAAATTACTTCAGCGTTGTCGTAAATATAAACTTTTAATAGACTTTTATTTGATCCAAATCCTGTTTTCATTTTCTTCATAACAATTTGTTCAGCTGGTGCCTTGAATTTAACTGACATGAATTTGTATAGTTCTGCTCGAGAAGGAGTTTGCGCATTCTTGTGGTCAATTTCTAGATTAATCTCTTTACGTAAGAACAATTTATTTTCTGTTTCTTGTAATACTTTTGTTTTCATTTTATCTTAATCCGTATTCTCCTGGTTTTAATATGCTAACTTTTTTTGCTATTTCTGATTTGTCAGGATTGATAACAATCAATCTACCTTTCCAGGTTTCTAATTCCTTCATTCCTTTTGCAATTACAGGTAATTTTTTCTTTGCCATTATTGTGCTTTGGACTCAATCTTCCGAATTTCATCAAGCCATTCGGTTTTTCCAAGGTAAGGCTGACGCATTGTCATACCAATTTTTGGATCTTGCGTATTTTTAATGCTTACCGCAATTATTCTTGCTCGAACTTTGTCCTTTATTTTCAGTACTTTCTTTGAGTCCTTTCCAAGAAGAGTACCTTCTTTACTGACAGATACAAAGTCATCCATTGTTTGCGAAATGTGAATCATTCCTTCGAATGGTCCAAAGTCAACAAACGCTCCGAACTTTGCGATGTCTTTGATTTCACCTTCAACAAGTTCATTTGTTTCAGGCAAGTAGTGGACAACGTTGAATGTAACATTATGGAATGCTGCTCCATCTCCATGGATTATGATTCCATCCTCAATTTTCTTGATGTCTTGAATAGCAATTACTCTTCCAAGCTGATCAATTACTTGATTTTCGTAATTTTTACGTAGCTCTTCGTTTATGACTTTCTTTAAGTCTTCATCAAATCGACTTGGATCGACTCTAACAACGCCTTCGACTACGGATTTGTAATACATTCTATTTTTGAAGTGATTGGTAGGTTTTTAAACGTTTCTAATCACTTTTTTGCTAATTGTAAAAGTAGGCACAGACTCTTGTTTTAGGCGCTTTTTGAGTATATTATCATTAGTTAGTACTGCAAAAGATTTTTCCTTTGAAAATTCTAAAATCTTGTCATCAGGATGACCTTTTCCAAGATAAATTGTATCTACTTTTGAAAATTTTATTATTTGAAGCGCTAATTTTGCAGCTTTTCTGTCTGTACCTTTTTGCTTTTTGTCATCTTGAATATGTTCTAATTCTTTCAGAACTTCTTTCGGAACAATAATCTTTGTAAATCCCATTTTTTTGAGATCTGAAATTATATCAACCTTTTCTTTTGCTGCATATACTAGTGAATTTGTGTCTATTACTATTTGCATGACTATAATTTTCGAATGCCTTATTAAAACGTATTGATATGACTTTTTATGTTGAAGGCTCGCAAGGTAAGAGAGTTGTATGATAAGACTGCGAAAATTTATAATCCTCGATATCGCAGAATTCAATTTGATAAATACCGCAAAGTATTGAGTGATCAGATACTTGACGGAGACATATTAGATTTGGGTTCAGGAACAGGATTGTTGTCTGAATTTTTAGGTAAAAAAGTTCATCAAGTTGATATTTCAAAAGGCATGTTGCTGTTAGGTCGAGGAAAAAGAGTTCAAGCAGACATTGAAAATTTGCCTTTCAAAACAGATAGATTTGATTATGTTTTGAGTTTTTCAGCACTAATGAATGCTGAAAATCCAGAAGGTGTTGTAAAAGAAGTCAAGCGAGTTTTGAAACCAGGCGGAATTTTTATTGTAACTTATTTGAAAAGCTTTGATTTTTCTGAAATTCTAAAAAGATATTTTAAGTTGGAAGCAATGCGAGATTGCGGAGAAGATGTTAGTTTTATTTTGAAAAATTAAACTTTAACAAATAATTTGTATCTGTCTTTGTCATCAAGTTCTTGAAGAATTCTATCTATGATTGCTTTTTTTGGATTTGGAACTGCTTTAACTCTTTCTTTGATTTCTTCAAAAGATTTGAATGGTTCAATTGATCTTTGTTCTAAAATTTCTCTTGCGTGTCGTTTACCAATTCCTGGAAGCAATTCCAGTTGGTGTGATCTTAGAGAAATCGGTCCAGAATTGTTATAGAAATTAATGTACTTCTCTTCATTTTCAGTAACTAATTTTTCAACTATGAACTTTAACTCTCGCTTTCCTGTCTGAGTTAATTTATGAGTTGGCAAAGCGCCTTTAATGTATGCAATATCTTCTCGCTCTTCATCGCCAATATAAACTTCATCATGAGGTTTGAAACTCTTTCCTGGCTTTGCTATTAATTCTAAAAGAACGAAATGATCTTTTCCGATAGCTTGAATTACTGGCTCTTTTTGGTGAAAAGGTCTAGAATCAGAAGAATAACCGTTCTTGAGAAAATCGAGTACTATTACATGTTCTTCCTTTGCTCTTCGTGGTCTTTCTTGTGTCATTTCGAATTTCTCCAATCATTTTCATCGGGCTTTTATGATATCAAGAATCTTTTTGAGATTCTCTTTTGTAACTGTAATATGCTTTCCGGCGAATATTGTGTTGAGTTCACCTTCAGTTGTAGGCAAGATATTTGCAATTTCAACAACCGCCTCTTCAGTCATTCGAGGAATATCTGCTGACTTAAGCTCCTTAATCAGCTTAGCTGGTGAATCTTTATTAAACTTGTTAAACCGTGTTGCAAAGTCCTTTATCTTTTGCTGACTTCCACTCAATTCACCTTTCTTTTCTAAGTTATCAAGTGTTTCTTTGACTTCAGCTACTGTCAAAGGTTCTTTGCTAATTATTCTAACGTCCATTTTATTTTTGTCTTACTAAATGTACTGCTCGGGCAATAACTTTCTTAGGTTTATTACCGTCTTTGATTTGTAGTAAGTATGAGTTTGTTCCTTCTTTTGATAGGATTTTTCCAATCAAGTTTCGGAATCTTGGGTGAGGCATTCCTTTTTGTACTGCAGGTTCTTGGATTATTCTAACTTTTTCTCCGACTTCGAATTTTCTCAATAGTCGAGTGATAGTTACTTTTCCATGTGTTCCTGCTTGTTTTCTTAGTTTGCTTCTGGTTCCAGAACGAAATCCGCCCTTTCTTCCAGTTCCTGCTCCTGCCATAATTTATTCTACGTTAGTGTGTTTTTAAAGGTTTCGAGATGCTTTCTCTAAAACATTCCAGGCATTTTTGGCATGCCCTTCTTTCCCATTAATTTTTGCATTCTTGCGAATTTCTTTGATTGTCCAGAGAATGCTTTCATCATTTTCTTCATTTGTTTATATTGTTTAATCAAATCACGCATTTCTGTTTCATCTCTTCCTGAACCTTTTACGATTCTTTGAATTCTTGACTCATTCATTAATGAAGGATTATCCTTTTCTTGAACAGTCATAGAATCCATTAAGTATTTCCATACTTTCATATTTTCTTCTTGCTCTTTCAATTGATCTTTTGGAATATTCATTTTTCCCATTCCAGGAATCATATTTGCGACCTGTCCAAGAGGGCCCATTTTCTTCAGAGCTTCCATTTGATTATACAAATCAGTGAAAGAAATTTCTCCTTTCATGATATTTTTTGCAGCTTTTTCTGCGGTTTCTTGATCAATTGCTTCGCTAGCTTTTTCTAAGAGAGTTTCAAGATCTCCCATTCCCAAAATTCTGGAAACGAAATTTTTCGGTTTAAATTCTTCAATTGCATCAAGTTTTTCCCCAACTCCGATGAAATTTACTTTTGCTTTTGTTGCTGCCGCCGCCGAAAGAGCCCCACCACCTTTTGCAGTTCCATCAAGTTTTGTAACAATAACTCCAGTTACTCCAACTGCTTTGTGGAATGATTCTGCTGTTTTTTGAGCTGCTTGTCCAATATCTCCTGACAAAACTAAAAGTTTAGTTTGAGCTTGAACTGATTTGTCAATCGACTCAATTTCTTTAGTCAATTCATCATTCAATGCGTCTCGACCCGCAGTATCTATGATTACTAATTCATAGTTTTCTAATTCCTTTTTTACTGCGTTGTAAATTTTTACTGGATTTCTTTCTTTTGCATCACCATAAAAATCAACTTTCAAAACATCAGCTAATTGTTTTAATTGAGCATAAGCTGCAGGTCTCCAAGTGTCTGTTTGAACAAGCGCAATTTTCTTTCCACGCTTCTTGTATAACTTTGCAAGTTTTCCTGCAGTAGTAGTTTTACCTGAACCGAAAAGTCCAACTAACATAATTTTTGTTGGCTTGGTTTCAGTTGGGATTTCTTCAAATTCTTTTCCTAAAAGATTAGTTAATTCTTCATAAACAATGTTGACTGTGTGCTCACGAGCAGTTAATCCACCAGCTACTTTTTCTTTAAGCGCTCGCTTTTCAATATTTTTTGCTATATCTCGAGCAAGTTCAATTGAAACGTC
>CEPZ01019387.1_pt1 | contig 25910 bp, 27 predicted proteins | sample 530461 | NCBI WGS metagenome assembly CEPZ01 (sample SAMEA2620106, study PRJEB7988) | marine metagenome | isolation source: saline water (ENVO:00002010), including
TTGATATTTCATATGCTGCATCTGCATTTACACTTATACTATCAATTTCTCTTTCTACTAAAAATTTTACCATTTCTTTTTTACTTCCTGCTTGTCCGCAAATACTTGTTTCAACTTTATTTCTTTTACAGACCCTAAGTACATATTCTAATTGATATAATACTGCAGGATTCATTTCATCATAAAGATATTGAACTTCTTTATTGCCCCTGTCAACTGCTAAAATATATTGAGTCAAATCATTTGTTCCAAAAGAAATAAAATCAATTCCTTCATCACATAAATCTCTTATTAATTGAACTGATGCGGGTGTTTCAATCATTATGCCTATTTTTACATTATTAAAATCTACTTCCCTTAGAAATTCTTTAACTTTTTTTACTTCTTCTATAGAAATTATTTGTGGAAGCAATAATCCTATTTTTTTATTTTCTTTTGAAATTCTTTTTAATGCTTTTAACTCTGCCTTTAGAATTTCCGGATTTTTAATTCCATATCTGATTCCATGATCCCCTAGCATTGGATTTGATTCAATATCTTTTGAAGCACCCTCTAGATTTTGAAATTCATCGCTTCTTATATCAGATGTTCTAACCCATAATTCTTCAAAATATTTTGATATTTCCTTTATTCCTTTAAAAATTATTTCTTCATATTCATTGATTTTATTTTGCTTTACAAAATAATTTGGATGTTTTTTAGATTCTGCAATTATCCCTTCTATTCTTGTTAATCCAATTTCTTTTAAACCAGTTTTTGCAGCGCGCATAGCATAACTTGGTAAATCAAGAATTAATTTTATTTTTGTTTTAGTTTTTATATTTACAGGAAGAATTTCTTTTTGAACTGTTTCAGAAACTTTTCCTCTATAAATTTTCCCTGTAAAACCATCAACTGTTATTGTTTCTCCATCTTTTAATATTGTTGTTGCATCATTTGTTCCAACAACTGCAGGAATTCCCATTTCTCTTGAAACAATACTTGCATGTGCTGTAAGACCTCCTTCATCTGTAACTATTGCTGCTGATTTTTGCATTGTAACAACCATATCAGGGTTTGTCATTTTAGTAACTAATATATCTCCCTGTTTTATTCTATCTAAATCTTCTAATTCTTCAATAATTCTTATTTTTCCTGATGCAATTCCTGGAGATGCAGCAATTCCTTTTAATATTATTTCTCCCTGAAGCTCTTTTATATCAGATGACTCAATTCTCTTTTCAAGAGTTGTTATTGGTCTTGTTTGAACAATATAAATATTTTCTCCATCTATTGCAAATTCTATATCTTGTGGATTTTTATAGTGTTCTTCAATTTTTATTGTAATTTCTGCAAGTCTTATTATTTCATGTTCTTTTAATACCTGAGATTTTGATAAATTTTCTTTTAATTTTACAATTTCTTTTTCTCCACTAGAATTTCTTGTTATTGCAATTTTTTTATTAGAGATATTTTTATCTAATATCTTTAATTCAGATGACACAATATATTTATCTGGAGTAATTTTTCCCGATACAATTCCTTCACCCAATCCCCATATAGCTTCTATTAATATATCATCTTTTTTATAAGATGGATCTTTTGAAAAAATAACACCTGATTTTTCTGAATCAACCATCTTCTGTATTACAATTGCTAAACTTGCTTGTTCGTGTTTAAATCCTTTTTTATTTCTATAATATGTTGCACGTGAAGTAAATAATGATGCAAAACTTTTTTTAATATGTTTTAATAATTCTTTTCTCCCTTTAATATTTACAAATGAATCTTGTTGTCCTGCAAAACTAGCATCTTTTAAATCTTCTGTTGTTGCACTCGATCTTATTGCAACAAATAGGGGTTCTGAAGAATTTTTTAATATATCAAGTGCAGAACCTTCTGCTGATTCAAATTTACTCGCACTTAAATGTTCATAAGCTTCAAGAATTTCTTCTTCCATTTCTTTTGGAAATTCTGAATCATTTATAAAAACCCTAATTTGTTTTGTCATTTCATCTAATTTTTTTGTATCTTCATAATCTATCCTACCTAGAAGTTCTTTTATTTTTTCTTTTAATTTTGCATATTCAATAAAATAATCATAAGCTTGAGCTGTTATTACAAATCCAGGGGGAACAGGAATTCCTTCATTATATATTTCTGCAAGATTTGCACCTTTTCCTCCAGCAATATTTATTGAATCTTTATTTAATTCAGAAAACCATTTAATAAACTCAACACTCTTTTTTTTTCCCATATAAAATAAAAAATCCGAAGAAGTTAATAAAGGTTTTTATTGACTTATAGCATCAACAGGACATTGGTCTATTGATTCTTTTACACAGGGTAGATTTTTTTGAGATTTAACATATGCTTTCATGTCATCTTTCATTTCAAAAATTTCTTCACAAATTGAAGAACATAATCCACATCCAATGCATTTTTCTTTGTCTATTTTTATTGACATAAATTTAATTGTCTAAATAGGTTTATAAATTTAATTTTCTTTATTGGTTTATGGGTTTTTTTAAAGGAGGTCTTTTATTTATTGTAAGTATTGTTTTATTATTCTCATTTTTAGCAGGAAATATTTTTTTAACTCTTAATATGTCTTTAGATTATAAAATTCTTCAATCAGAATTTACTCCTGTCATAAAGGATGTTGCTGAAAAAGAATTTAGCATATCTTCAGTAATTGTCGATGAACAATTTTTTCTTATGGAATTATATTGCCAAAATAACTCAGAATATGTTTTTAGTGAATCAGGATATGTTTTTGAAATTCCCTGTGATGTTGTAATAAAAGGTAGTGATGCAGTTATTGAAGAAGGAATTAATGGTCTTTTAGAGGATATTTATTATAAGGATTATGAATGTAATTTTTGGAATTGTTTAGATAAATCAGAAGTACCTTATTTCCTAGTTTCTGAAAAAGCAAAAGAATATTGGAAAAGTAAATTCTATTTATCATTATTAGTATCTGTTGTTTTAGTTATATTAATTTTCTTTTTAGTTGAACAAAAGTATAATCTGTTTACTCTTACTGGAAGTTTGTTAATTATTTCATCATTACCTTTAATAAAATTAGAAAGATTATCATCTTTTATAAATTATAGATATGTCTCAGATTTTTTAATTGTCTTTTTTAGTAAATCATATAATGTATTTTTAATAAGTTTTATCTTAGGAATTATTATCTTAGGAGTTGGAATTGGACTGAGATTTTATATGCCAAATTCAATAAAAAAGAAATTTTCTAAGAGCGATGTTAAAAAAATTGTTAAAGAAGAAATCTCTAAGAAAAAGAAATGAGATTAAAATAGCGAAATCTTTATATAAATAAGGGATTTTTGATTTTTTATAATGGAATATCAAACTGATAATAACATAGGATATGAAACTAGAGAACCTAATTACAATTCTTCTCAATCAATGTATGAAGATGAAGAAAAGAGAAGAAAAGGAAATTATTCTTCTGGCTATGGTAGGGGATGTTGTTAGATTTTTATCCAAATAGTTTTTATACTTAAATTTAATTCTATTTTTATGAAAAAGAAATGTATTGTAATGCTTTCTGGAGGATTAGATAGCAGACTTGCTTTAAAAATCATGCAGGAACAAGGTTTTGAAGCATTATCTTTATTTTTTAAATTACCTGTTGGTACTGGATGTTGTGATGAAAATTGTTCATTTAGTTTCTCTCAAACTCATGGATCGAATTTAAAAATAATTGATTGTACAAAAGGAAAACTTTTGCAGGAATATTTAAAAATTATTAGAAAACCTAAATATGGAAAAGGAACTGGAATAAATCCTTGTATTGATTGTAGAATTTTTATGTTTAAAAAAGCAAGAGAGTTTTCCAAGAAAAATAAAATAGAATTAATTGTTACAGGAGAGGTATTAGGTGAAAGACCAATGTCACAAATGAAAAAAGCAATGAATATAATTGAAGATGAATCTAAATTAAAAGGAAAATTATTAAGACCACTTTCTGCAAAACTTCTACAAGAGACAGAAGCAGAAAAAAAGGGAGTGGTTGATAGAAGAAAACTCTATGATATTCATGGACGAAATAGAAAAAAACAAATTAAATTAGTTAAAAAATTTAATATAACTTACCCCTCTCCTGCTGGAGGTTGCTTATTATGTGAAAAAGAATTAATAAAAAGATTTAATATTTTATTAAAAAGAGATTTAAATGAAGATACAATAAATTTAATTGGGGTTGGAAGACATTTTATAATTAATGATTCTTGGGTTGTTTTGGGAAGAAATCAAAAAGAAAATAAAATAATTGAATTTATCGGGAAAAAATATGATTTAATTATTCCGGAATTTATTGGTCCTAGTGTAATAATTTTAGATAAACATAATAAAAAATTTAAAGAAAAGATTAATGAATTGATTATTGCTTATTCAAAAAAAGGAAATTTAAAAGATAGGAAAAAATTTGAAAAATATAAAATATAAAAATGTGTAAATTATGTAAAATAAATCCAGTATATGAATTTACAAATAAGATAAAATTTTGTAAAAATTGTTTTATTAGGTATTTTCAGAAAAAAGCTCTCTATACAATCAGGAAATTTAAAATGATTAAAAGAGGGGAAATTATTGGATATTCAAATAAAAAAGATTTTAGAGGAGTTGTATTATATGATCTTCTTAAAATGTTTTCAAAAAAAGCAATGATTGAAATTGTAAAACTTCCAACTAGAAGAAAAATAAATAAAAAAGGAGTTTCTTCAACAATTGATTCTGAATCTGATAAAATTACCCATATTTTAATTAAAGGGAAAACTTCTCAATTAAAAGAAATATCTCCTGTTGATAAAGAAATAATAAAACCACTTTATTTATTTTTAGACGAAGAAGTAAAACTATATGCAAAACTTAAAAAATTAAAATTTAAACAAGAAAAAATTAAGCAAGATAATATAAGTTCTTTTATTAATAATTTAGAAAAAAAACATCCGGAAATTAAAAGAGCAATTGTTAATAGTTATTTGGAGTTATATAGTTGAACGTAGAAATATTTATTAATGTAATCTATTTCTTCTTCCCTTCTAATCTGTGAATAAAATCGCTTATGAATTTTTTATTATTGTCTCTGTTTCTTATTTCTTTTATTGTATAAACTTCAGTTCCATTTATTTCTTTTTTTTCTGTTCTTATATCTGACATTGTTTTTTCTTTCATTTTTTTACTAAGAAGAACTTCTCCATTAGAAATTGCTGCAATTTTTTTCGCATTTGTAATTAATGTTCCCATACTCATAAAACTTAAAAGATCTCCTTGTTTTTTTGCAATTATCTCCCCATAATTTAATGAAATTCCAAATTCTATTTTCTGTTTAAATAATTTATTATGATTCTTTAAAATCTCTATAATTTTTTGTGCAATATTTATTGCAACCCTTTCATTTTTGAATGTTTTTGTAATCATTGGAGCTAATATGAAAAATAAATTATCATGATTTTCATATGTGAATGAATTTTTTTCTTCTGTTAAATCAATTATTTTTTGTAATGTTTTACTTATACTCTCTTCTTTGAATTTAATATCTTTAAAATTTTTTATCTTAAGTGAAATAATATCTACATTTTGTTTTTCTCCTTTTAAAGACAAAGAAAGTTCTGCTTTATTTCTTGGATTAATTATAGAATTTTTTTTTGTGATAATAGGAGTATCTTTTGTTTTTTCTTCTTTTTTAGAACCTATGTGTCCAAAAAAACTTCTTTTATATCCTTTTTTGAATATCATAAAAGCTATAAATCCAAGAATAACAATTATAAAAATCCAGACAAGAGGATGTCTTACTAAAGTTACTACTCCTTTTGAAATTTCTTTTACATCTATTGCATTTCCAGTAAGAATTATATTTTTAGAGATTTGACTTTCTCCATCAGTTATAATTTCTACCTGATATTCTCCATCAGGAGCACCTAAAATATATTTTTGTATTTCATCTAGCCCTAAATTTGTTTCTATATTAATACTTTCATTTCCTATTTTTACTAAAACTGTTTTATTATAAAAAACATTACCAGTATTTGTAATTATAACAGTTTTATTTATTATTTCAACTCTTACATTTTCTTTTTCTTTTATTTCAAAACTAGCTTCATTATTCAGTTCATCTGAATTTATAATTACATTCCATTCCTCTGGAGGATTATTATATCCAATTGGAAACTCTAAAAATTCATCTGTTGGTTTTTCAACCTGTTCAACTATTTCGTCATATTTATTTTCAATTATTATATTAATTTCTGATTCTATTTTTTCACCTGTTTGATCATGGAGAATTCCTTTAACTTTTAAATTTGTTCCTGGTTCTACTTCCGGATTTTCAAAAACAACTTCTAAACTTGTTGGGACTTGAATAATTGCTATATTTTTATTTACAAAACCCTTGTTTATTGAATTTCCATTTTTATCTTTTTCATAAACATTTAATTCTACTAAATATTGCCCTGCACTAGTATCTTTAGGAAATTGAAATTCTATTAGGAATCTGCCTTCATTTACTGTCTCTTTTATTTGAATATCCTGTTCTGAAATATTTAATTCAACAAAACCCTCAACAGCCTCTCTATTTTCTTTTATTGCAACCCCTTCTATTGATATTGTTTCTTCTGGTTTAAAATCTATTTTATTCATACTTAGATTTATATTTATCAAATTAGAGATAATAAAAGAATTGCTAAGAACATTTTCATTACCAAAAACAATTTTTATTTTACACTCTCCTTTTTGATTTCCTATAATTAATTCTGTTAATTTTAATCTGATATCTACTATTTCTTCTTCTGTTGTTTGTAATTCAATATATTGTTTTGGAACAACTTCTTTCTCAATTCCTTCACAAACTAAATAAGTATTGAAAATATCTTCTATATCCTCTGTTGCTTTTACTGTTGCAGAAGTAGAAAAAGTATCTCCAAAATTGTAGATTTCCTCTGTTTGACTAAATATTATTTCTGCAGATATAAAAGAACTAATTAATATTATAAGTATTAGTGAAATTATTATATTCCTCATTTTATACTATGAATAATAAATTATTGTTTATAAATATTTGGACAATTTTCTGTAAACTTTAAAAATAGGTTATTCTTTATTTTAATATGAAAAGAGAAGGTAAAGTAACTCCCTGGGAGGTAATGGGAGATCTTAATTATGATAAATTAATTAAAGAATTTGGAATTTCACAATTAAAAGAACTTCCTGGAATTTTTAATGAAGATCTATTATTTAGAAGAAAGATAATTTTTGCACATAGAGATATTCAAAGAATTCTTGAAACAATTAAGAACAAAAAACCTTTTGTTATGATGACTGGACTCATGCCTACGGGAAAGTTTCATATTGGGCATATGATTCTTGCAAAACAATTTGTTTTTTATCAAAAATTAGGTGCTAAAATTTATATTGCAGTTGCAGATATTGAAGCTTATAATGCAAGAGGACAGAGTTTAGAAGAAAGTAAGAAAATAGCAATAGATGAATATATCTCAAATTATATTGCCTTAGGATTAAAACCTAAAAATTGTGAAATTTATTTTCAAAGTAATAGGGCCAAAGATTCAAAAAAGTCTAATGCATATTATAGATTACAGAATATTTTGTCAAGACACTCAACTTTTAATGAGTTTAAGGCGGTTTATGGAGAAATTAGTCCTGGAAAGATGTTATCTGCATTACTTCAAACATCAGATATGTTACATTCTCAATTGTCTGAATTTGAAGGACAAATTCCAGTTATTGTTCCTGTCGGAGTTGATCAAGACCCACATTTAAGATTAGCTAGAGATATTTCTAAAAGAATAAAAAATCCAAAATTTACTCAATTAAGTTCTACATATCATTTATTTTCTCCTGGACTTGATAGTGGGAAAATGTCTGCATCAGAACCAAACTCATATATTGCACTTAGTGATTCATCAAAAGAAGTTGAAAGAAAAATAAAAAAATATGCATTTTCAGGAGGGCAGCCAACAATTGAAGAACATAGAAAAAAAGGGGGAAATCCAGATATTGATGTTTCATATCAGTATTTAAAAATGTTTTTTGAACCAGATGATAAAAAATTACAAAAAATTTATGATGATTATAAGTCTGGAAAAATGTTAACTTCTGAATTAAAGGAGATATTAATTAAAAAAATAAATTCTTTTTTAGAAAAACATCAGAAGAGAAGAAAAGAAGCTGAAAAGAAAGTTAATAAGTTTATCTAAAAGTTAAATTTAGAATATTCTCTTTTTATTTTTTTCATATAATTTCTTGTCTCAGGAAACATTCTTATCTATAATTATCATTTTTAAAATTTCTGTATCATTAGTTTTATAAATATGGCTCTTCTTTTAGAATCATGAAAATAATAACACTTCATACTGATTATATTAAGTTTAAACCTCTAAAAAAGGCACTAAAAAAGATAAGCGATCTTTCTTTAAAAGAAAAAAAAGGAGATAATGTTAAAGATGCCTTAACTGTATTAATTTCTGTTGAAAAAACAGATACTAATGTTAATTTAGTTGTAAAGAAACTTATTGAAAATATGAAAGAGATTGCAAAACAAGTTAATACTAAAAAAATAGTTCTTTATCCTTATGCACACTTATCAACAAATTTAGCTAGTCCAGAAGTTGCAGTTGAAGTTCTAGAAAAAACAGAAAAAGAACTTAAAAAAAGTTTCAATGTAACAAAAGCTCCATTTGGATATTATAAAGAATTTGAAATGAAAGTTAAAGGACATCCCTTAAGTGAATTAAGTAGAGAAATAAAAGTTGAGGAGAATAAGGAAGAATCAAAAACATTAAAGGCAGAAAAAAAATTAAAATCTTATTGGAAGATTATGACTCCTGATGGGGAGATGAAGGATGTTGATAAATTTAATTATAATGGAAATGAAAATTTAAAGAAATTCGCGTATTATGAAAAATCCAAATCAAGAAAAGTTGTAAAAGAACCAGTCCATATTAAGATTATGAAAAAATTAGAATTAGTTGACTATGAACCTGGTTCTGATTCTGGTAATTTAAGATATTATCCAAAAGGAAGAATGATAAAAGCATTAATTGAAGAATTTGTAACAAAAAAAGTTCAAGAGTATGGAGGAATGGAAGTTGAAACTCCTATAATGTATGATCTAAAAAATCCAATTTTAGAAAGATATTTAAATAGATTTCCTGCAAGACAATATCAAATTGAATCAGATAAAAGGAATTTTTTCTTAAGATTTAGTGCTTGTTTTGGTCAGTTTTTGATGGCTAAAGATTCTTCTATTTCCTATAAGAATTTACCTCTTAAAATTTATGAATTAACAAGATATAGTTTTAGAAGAGAGCAAAGTGGAGAGGTTGCTGGTTTAAGAAGATTAAGAGCATTCACAATGCCGGATGTCCATGCTTTTTGTAAGGATATGAATCATGCTTTAGAAGAATATAAGATTAGATTTAAATTGAGTTTAGATGTTTTGGAAAAAATTGGATTAATAAAAGAAGATATAGAATTAGCTATAAGATTCACAAAAGATTTTTATAAAAAAAATGAAAAATCTGTAAAATGGCTTGTTAAAAAATTTGGAAAACCTGTTTTAATTGAAATTTGGGACAAAAGATCTTTTTATTTTACCTTAAAATATGAATTTAATTTTGTAGATAGTGTAGATAAAGCAGCTGCACTTTCAACAGACCAAATTGATGTAGAAAATGCAGAAAGATATGGAATTAAATTTACAGATAAAGATAATAAGAAAAAGTATCCTTTAATTCTTCATTGCTCTCCATCTGGAGCAGTAGAAAGAGTTATGTGCGCCTTACTTGAAAAAGCAGAAATGAGTGGGAATTATTCCTTACCTTATTGGTTATCTCCTACTCAAATTAGGATTTTACCTATTTCTGATAAGTTTAATAATAAGGCAGAAAAATTAGCCACAGAATTTAATGAGAATAATATTAGGGCAGATATAGATGATAGAGCAGAAACAAGTAATAAAAAAATAGTTGATTCTGAGAAAGAATGGATACCTTTTACAATCTTTGTTGGGGAAAAAGAAATTAAAGAAAATATCTTTGCATTAAGAGAAAGAGGAAAAAAAGAGTTAAAAAAAATATCTAAAAAAGAGTTGATATTTAAATTAAAGAAATTACAAAAAAATATGCCTTGGAAATCATTACCTCTTCCAATGCTTATAAGTAAAAGACCTATTTTTGTTTAATCATCATATTCAAGACATATCATTCAATATATTCTTGTCTTTAGTCTTTACAGATAATCTTATAAACATTATGTGTTGTTATAAGTTATGAATTTTCAATTTTATTTAGAAAAATTATATGAATCTGAAGATTTTAAGAAATTTATAAATGAAAATAAAGATGCATTTTTTTGTTCTGGTTTTTTTATTTTAGATAAACAAGGAAAAGATAATAAATCTCATTTAGATTTTTATATTCCCTCTAAGAAAAAAATGTTTAGTTTTCAATTAGAAGATGGAATCAAATTAGTTCCTGTTGAAATATTGGATAAAAAAGTTCCTGAAGAAATTCTTGAAGATTCTGATTTTAATTTTGAAGAAATGGAAAAGTTAATCTCTAAAAAAATGGAAGAAGAGAATATAAAAAATAAAGTCCAGAAGATAATTTTTTCCTTACAAAAATTAAAAGAAAAAGAATTTCTTATTGGGACTGTTTTTATTTCACTGATGGGATTATTAAAAGTTAATATAGATATTAAGAATAAAAAAATAGCTCAATTTGAAAAAAAATCTTTTTTAGATATGATGAATATTACTGGGAGGAAGAAATAGAGATTATTATATTAATAGTTTAATGGAAAGTATTGATGATCAAGTGAAGAACATAAAGCTTTAGAATGCCAGTCGAGTTTTTTTTCAATATTTTTTATTGCCTTTTTTCCTTTTATATTATTTAAAGAAAGTTCGTCTAAAGAAGTATTAATACTTGAAGGTAATAAAGTTATTCTTCCAAGAAAACTATAAGTTTCTTTAAGATATTTCTTTATATTGTTCATAGGAATTTCTAATTCCTTCATCTTTCTTGCAGTTTTAATCATAGTTATGTATAATCTTTTATTCATTTCCCTTTAATTATTCCATATTATTTAAATATTATTATCTTTATTTTTTAACAATAAAAGCAATATTTCTATCTGGAGTAAATTTCTTTGTTATTTTAAATCCAATACTTTCAAATAATTCATAAATCTCTTTTGGCTCATATAAATAATAATATCTTGGTCCTTTGTCACGCCATTTTACATAACGTTCTTTTTGGGAGTTTTTGAATCTTTTAGTGTTTTTATTCCATACAGTAATTTTTGCATATGAACCTTTTTTTAATACACGAAATAATTCTTGAATTGCTTTTTTTCTAGATTTTTCCTCTTTAATACAATGAAGATGTGAAGCACAAATTGCAGCATCAAAAAAATTATCTTTAAAAGGGAGTTTATTTGAAGAAGCTATAGCAAATTCAGCTATAATGTTTTTTTCTTTTGCACATTTTTTTGCAAATTTGATCATTTCATATGAGAAATCAACTAAATACATTTTCCCATTTTTTATTTTTGTTAAATGTCTTCCTGCTCCACTTCCTAAATCAAGTACATTACCTTTTTGTTTTTTTAAAAAATCCAATATGTATTCTGATGGTTCATCTTTAAATTCATACCATTCTTCTGCTATATTATTCCAGACTTGTTTTTGAGAGACCATTAATTATAATATGTGTTTAACTATAAAAATCTTTAAAATATCTATTTGTTAGATAAAGAAATGGGAGTACTTGAAGAATATGAGAATATGAATAGAATACAAAATTTACTTAAGAATTTTTATAATTCTTTAATGTTTAATTATAAGGGATTATTCTCTAAGGAAATTTCACTAAATTATAAAGCAGATAGTGATCAACCAGAGATATATTTTAATTGTTTAGATAAAGATAAATTTTCTTTTATTAACCTTCATAAATCTTAATTTTTTTAATTCTTCATAATGTCTTCTTTCACTAGTTAAAATATGAAAAAAGCTCATGAAACAATGAAAAAGGAAGGTACTTTTATCATTCATAAAAGAGAAGCTGCATTAAAATGTATGGAAAAACATCCCAATCAATTAAAGGAAATGGCCAAAAAGGCACATGAGATGTATAATTTAGCCTTAATGGCTTTAGAAAGTAGAAGGAAAAACTATCCCTACGAATTTATGGACTGTTTATTTGATTCTGATAGTGAAAGAAGATTGTGTAAACTTTTTGTTGAACATAAGCTATTAATTAAACCAGAAGAAGGTAAAAATATACACTTTAAAATAAATAGATGCCATGTTGATTTTTTTATAAAGAATAGTGTTTTTGTCGAATTCCATCCCCCCTTACAGTATGGAAGGAAAAAAGGAGAAACTGTTAAATCTTATTATCAAGAAAAGAGAAAAATTTTAGATGAAAATGGTTATAAAGATTATCCTCTCATTATTATAGATAGACTAAGAAATGTAGAACCAAAAATAAATAAAATAAAAAAATTAATGTCCCTCAAATCTAACTAGTGAGAATACCTTATAACCCATATTTTCTAGTTTTTCTCTACCATGTAGATCAGGCAACTCTACTAGCAAGGAGCATTCAATTACTTCTCCCCCTAACAATTCCACTAACTTTATCGTAGCAACCAAGGTTCCTGCAGTCGCCACCAAGTCATCAACAATTAAAACTTTGTCGCCTTGTTTTATAGCATCTTTATGTATCTCCACAGCAGCTGTTCCATATTCTAAGGAATATTCTTGAGAAACTGTTTCTGATGGTAATTTGCCTTTTTTTCTTATTGGAATAAAACCACAGTTTAATTTTTCAGCTAAAATTCCTCCGAGAATAAATCCTCTTGCTTCTATTCCTACAACAACATCAATTTGTTTATCTTTATATCTATTATAAAATATATCAATTACTTTTTTCATTCCTTCGCTATCTTTAAATAAAGTTGTTATGTCCCTAAACATTATTCCTGGTTTTGGAAAATCAGGTATTGTTCTTATTTTATTTTTAATAAATTCTGCATCTCTATTAATAACTTCTTTTCCAGAAATTTTTTTAATTGTTCTTATTATTACTTTTTTTACATTTTCAGAATTTTGATTCATTACTTTTTCAATTTCTTTCCATGTTACAGGAACCTCAGACTTTTTCCAACAATCATAATCTGTTGACATTGCAACAACCGCATATTCAACTTTTGCTTCTTTTGCAAGTATTGCTTCAGGTGCTGTCGACATATTTATTACATGAGCAAAATTCTTAAACATAAAACTTTCAGCTCTTGTTGAAAATCTTGGACCTTCAATTGTAAGTATTGTTCCAATTTTATGATTTTTTAAATTAAGTTCTTCACAAGATTCAATTAAATATTGTCTTAAGTTTTCAGAAAATGGATCAGCTAGACTAGTATGTTTAATCCCTTTTTTAAAATCATCAAAAAAAGTTATATCTCTATGTTTTGTAAAATCTATAAATTGATTTGCTATTACAAAATCTCCTGGAGTTATACTCTCTTTTAAACTTCCGACAGCAGTTGTTGCAATTATATGTTTACAACCTAATTGAACTAGAGCATAAATATTTGCTTTATTATTAACATTTGTTGGAGTTATTTCATGATTTATTCCATGTCTTGATAAGATATAAATTTCTGTATCATTTAACATTCCTTTCTTTATTTTAGAGCTAGGTTTTCCATAAGGAGTATCAATTTCGAGTTCCTCAATATTGTCTAAAATATCTCCTTTTTCTAACCCAGAACCTCCAATTATTCCTATTTTCATAGAATTAAAATTATCAAATAATTTAAAAGTATTTTGATGTTAGAAAAGATATGTTAAAACCCAAGAAAAACGAAATAAGAAAGCCAACAAAAACAATTTCAGGAATAACTCCTGTTGCAGTAATGCTTCCTCCTAAAAAATGCAAACATGGAACTTGTTTATATTGCCCTAGTTTAAATGTTCCACAAAGTTATACCCCAAAAAGTCCTGTTGTAATGCGTGCAAGAATTGTTAATTATGATTCTTATAAACAAATAAAAGCAAGAATAAAAGCGTTTCAGGTAATGAATCACCCAACAGATAAAATCGAATTAATAATAATGGGTGGCACATTTTTAGAATATCCAAAAAAATTTCAGTATGAATTTATAAAAAAATGTTATGATGCAATGAATAATAGAATATCTGAAACATTAGAACAAGCAAAAAAATTAAATGAAAAAGCAAAACATAGATGTGTTGCATTATGTATTGAAACAAGACCGGATAGATGTTCTAATAAAGACATAAAAAGAATTATGGAATTTGGTGCTACAAGAGTTGAATTAGGTGTTCAAATTATCGATGATGAAATTTATAAAAAAAATAAAAGAGGACACAAAGTTCAAGATGTTATTGATGCAACTAAAAGATTAAGAGATAATGGTTTTAAAATAGGTTATCATGTAATGCCAGGTTTACCTAGAAGTAATTTAAAAAAAGATTTACAATTATTTAAAAAATTATTTTCTGATGAAAAGTTTAAACCAGATCAATTAAAAATTTATCCATGCCAAGTAATTCCAGGGTCAGATTTAGAAAAAATATATTGGAAAGGAAAATATAAACCCTATACAAAAGAACAAACTGAAAAAATTTTAATTGAAATGTTAAAAATAGTTCCCAGATATTGTAGAGTTATGAGAATAATGAGAGAAATTCCCCCTGATTATTTAGTTGCAGGAACAATAAAAATCGATTTAAGAAAAGATATTGAAAAAGAATTAAGACAGAAAAAAACTAAATTAAAGGAAATAAGATATAGAGAAATAGGTTTTGCCTTAAGAGATAAAGAAAAAATCAATACAGAATTAAAATTAAAAATAACTAAATATAAGGCATCTCTTGGATATGAATATTTTCTTGAAATTATAAATAAAGATGATATCTTATTTGGATTATTAAGATTGAGATTAACTAAAAATAAAGCAATAATAAGAGAATTACATGTTTATGGAAAATCTTTAAAAATTGGAGAAAAGAATAAATTAGCTTTGCAACATATTGGTTTAGGAAAGTGGTTGATGAAAGAAGCTGAAAAAATTGCTAAAAAATATAAAAAGATTTCAGTTATTTCTGGAGTTGGAGTAAGAGAATATTATAAAAAATTAAGGTATAAGTTAGAAGAAAATTATATGGTTAAGTTTTTATAATTGACTTTTATTAGATTTTATGGATGAAAATATTATTATTCCACTTCCTGAAGAATTTGAAAAGAAAAAACTAAAAAATTTGCAGAAATTTATATTGCGGGTTATGAAGAGGGGGGCGATTCTTTAGGAGGATTTTCATTATCAATTGAAATGGTTTTCTTTTTAAACCTTAGTTAGGACAATGTACATCCCTTAATTTAGTCAGAAAGGTAATACGCCCCCACCGAGACAGAAATTATAGATAGGGGTTTTGTAATACAAGACTTATAAGAAGTTTTGATTATAAAAAAATATGAGAATAGACCCTTACAACAGCAAACAATTATTTGAGAACTGGATTGCCTTAATTGATAGTAAAAAAGAAATAGATGGACTAAATGAAGGTAATTCTACATTAATGGTTTCTCTTATTAAGGATATGAAAATTGGAAGAAATGTTTCAAATGCAAGTAAAAAGGGTGAGAGAAGTTTTACTAGACTTAATCATTTAAGACAAAAACTTGGATTTGTTATTAAGAAATTAGAGATAAGATTCCTAATATGCATATTTCTGGATTTGAACAAAGATTTTATCCAAGATTAAAAGATTTGGCACTTATATCTAAGATAGAATTAACAACAGAGAATAAGTTAATGCTTGAGAAATTTTATAATATTAAATGGAAAGATAAACGAATTAAAGCTTATTTTTTCTTTACTCCAAAAGCTGCGATGGTTTGTTCTGCATTTAGAAAAATGATGAAGAGCATAGGAAAATACTTGGAAAATAAAAAAGAAATTACTAAGAGATTAAATAAATTAATATCTTCTATAATGAATTATGAATTTGTAGTAAATACAAATCAAGAGTTTATTGAATATACTGCTTATGAAAAGAAAATGATTATTAAATCTATAAAAAAATCTAAATCAAATAAGATAAAAAAAGAAGAATTAATTAACAAGATAAATAATAAAAGAAAAATAGAATTTGTGAAGGTTCGTTCTAAAAAATCTGAAAAGATTCCTCCCCCTATAATATCAAAATTAATGAATACTTCCTTAGAACTAAAATTTTTAGAAATACTTTCTAAACAATATTTTTCAGATATGAAATTTGATGAACTTATAAATAAAATTATACTTATAGATATAAAAGATGATGAATATCTCTATGCTCCATCATTTAAAGAAGCAATTGAATTAATATCCAAAATTCATTTAAATAAAGATGATTTAATATCAGTCCTAAATAACAATTTTAATTTTGTAGATATATTAGATATGGAAGCTAATTCTGAATAAAAAAGTAAATTTATTAGGTTTTTTTGTGATTTAAGAATTCTTGAATTAAATGAGCTTTATGCTCACGATTTGTTTCTGCATAAGTTTGTGCTTCTGCTTCTAATGTAAAGCAAGGAATTTTAATATCATTAAGTTTAATCTTTATTAATCTATTAGCTAATAATCTACTAATATATTCTCTATTAGATTTTTCTCCAAATATCTGAACTTCAACACCATCAATTTCTACTTTAACTTCCCAAAATAGATTATTTGTTAGAGATTTCTTTTCTTTGATAGCAGAAACATTATATTCTGAAAAGATTTCTTGCATTTTGTCTAAATCTTTTAACTGCACAACAATATCCAAATCATGAGGTTGAATATTCATTCCTTGTAATTGCATATTTGTACTTCCAATTAAAGCCCATTTAATCTTTTTTTCATTTAATAATTTGTGAATTATCTTGATTGTTTTTTTGAAGTTTGAGTTTATCATATATTAAAAATAATTCTGATTATTTAATAACTTTGCTAAATAATATTTTTTAAAACTTCTTATCACTACTTGAGTCATAAAAAATATTAGGCACTTCTTGATTATCTAAAATCCTCTTATATGAATCAACCATAAAACCTGCAATAATTTGATTAGTCATTATAACAGAAGGATCTGGACGATAAGTACAAGAGCTTCTTTCTCTTCTGTAACTTTTAACTTTTCTTTTACTAACAATATCATACAATCCTAAAAGTTCTGCAGGAGTTTTATCTGGGTTTAATGGATTATATATCACAACTTGTCCTGCATTAACATTAGTCCCACCACTAATTAACATCTTCTTTTCTTCTTTGCATTTTTCACTTAAAACTATTCTTGTTTCAAAATTATCTACACAATCAAAGATAATATCATAATCAGAAGTATCTGTTTTCTCTGTAAAATACTCAATTCTTGGTTTTGAATTTATTCCAAAGAATTGGTTTAAATTTTTTGATAAAGTTTTTGCTTTACTTTTTCCAACACCATTATACAAAAAAACTTGTCTGTTAAGATTTGTTGTTTCTGTTATATCTGGATCTATAAAATCAACATTCTCAAACCCTGAATAAGCTAATCCTAATCCAGTAAAATTTCCTAGTGCTCCTGCACCTACAACCAGAATCTTTTCATTTTTTTTTATTGATTCTGAGTTCTTTCTTTTATATTCTATTATCTCATCAGAAATCTTTTGACCCATTAATATATTCTTAGTTTCTTCTAAAATTATTCCTGATGCAATTATATCCAATACAACATCACTTGAATAATCCTTAGGCAGTGCTCTTTTTGATATAACTTGTTCTAATTCAGACCATTCTCTTCCATTGCAATAGCTAAATATTTTAAATCCTGTATTTTCAGAAGAACATCTAATTATAGGAACATTCTTTTCAAAACTATAATTAAGCAGTAATTTATTAGAAAGACTATAATTAGTCAAATCCACAATAACATTACAATTTTTGAAAATATCATTCATAACATTATGAGTATAAACTCCATTAATGTGAGATAGGCTAAGATTAGGGTTAACTTTTTTTGCTACTTCTATCATTCTATCATCTAAGGAAGGAGATATTATCAATTGATTATTTATTCCTAATGCTGAAGAAGACATAGAAAATATTGCAGGCGTTGTTTTATTATCTCCAACTATTCCAAGTTTTGCATTATCTAAAGAATTCTGATCCCAACCTTCAATAAGCATCTGCCTATTAAGTCTTTCTTCTAAGTTACTCATTTTAATCAACTCCTTTAGGAGTTTCATTATTTTCTACTTCTGGAAATAACCATCTGGTTTTTGGTTTCTTTTTTAATTTCTTATGTTTTTTCTTCTTAAGATTCTTGGAAGCAAACTTTTTAGCTCCTTCATGAAAATTATATCCTTTAAATCCTATAAAATAATTATTAAGATAATTATAGGTTGGAGGAGATATCTTTTCTTTCACTTCTTTTTTAAGATCACCTAAAGCTAAGACATCCAGTACTTTTCCTGATGGAACTATCTCTATTTCTGCAACTTTTTTAGTTTTAATCTGTCTTCCTGTAAGCAAATGACTTTTTTCATAAATTATTTTTTGTTCATGCCATCCTTCATCTCCAATTACAATACTATAACAAAAACCTCCATCTATTCTTTCCATAATTTTTATTTGAGGTAATTGAGTATCTGCAATTAAAGAAACACTTCCTTTTCTTAAATCATCTTCATTATAATTTCCTTTAACAAGCATTGATAGATCACTAATAGAAACTTCTCTTTTTGCTAAAGGTTTTCTTAATAAAGACACAACATAACTAAGAACAGTAGGATGATTGTTATCATCTGTTCCTGAAAATTGCCTAAATCCTAAATTTCCGTGAGAATGAATCCAACCATTGATTACTTCATCTTGATGTAAGGATTCTCTATATTTATCTATTTCTTCAGGAGTTATACTAGTATATGCACTATGGTTATTCTCATTTTTTCCAATACCAATGTTTGTTATTAACTCTGGATTATTCCTACTTGCAATTGTATAACCATACCATTCATAACTAAATCTATGTATTTCACGAACTAATTCATTTACCTTATATGCTTTTTCTTTTGCAAAATCTGTAATTTGAATCTTCCCTGGAAGAACCCCAAGAGTTATTTCTTCTAATTTAGATTTTTTAAGTTTAGACAAATTTCCAATTTTCATTTTATTTCAACTCTCCTGGATACATAATCTTTATTCACATTTAATTCTCCTTTCATCTTTCCAGGAAGACTATACATATCATCTAGTAAAACTTTGTTTAATACTCCAGTTAAACCTCTTGCTCCTGTTCCTTCTTTTTCAGCATAATTTGCTACTTCTTTGATTGCGTCATCAGTGAAGCTAAGATTAATATCCCAACTGCCAAAATCATCAATATAAGCATGTAAAGGACTATTTTTGCTTTTAATCATAATATCCTTTAAATCATTATTTTTTAACTGATCATACATTACTCTAACAGGAAATCTTCCCATGAGTTGAGTTTCCATTCCATAATCTGTTAAATCTTTAGTTAGAAGATAATCTTTCCAGTTTCCATTTACACTTATGTTTTGTCTTGTTAAACGTTTTTTAACTATTGTTTCTAAATTTTCATAAGCTCCACTTGCAATAAATAATACATGTTTAGTTGATAATGGTATTTTTTGCATTCCAAGATCTAAGGTATTATCCATGCCTTCAACTAATTTTAATAATCCATTTTGAACACCTTTTCCTGAAACATCTCTTCCACAAACATTCTCTGCTGCAACTTTATCTATTTCATCTAAATAAACCATCCCAATTTGTGCAAGGTATGGATTACCTTGTGCTGAAATAAATAAGTCAACAAGAACATCACTAAGATTTTGACCAACATAACCAGTTTCACTGAATTTAGTCATATCTTGTTTTATAAAAGGAACATTAACAAGTTCAGAAGAAACTTCAGCTGTGTAAGTTTTTCCACATCCACTTGGTCCAATCATCATTATATTTGCTTTTGGTGTCTTAGTATTTTTTAAAGCAGTTGCTATGTCTCCTCCATTTTCTTCTAGTTCATGCCTTATAGCATTTCCTAGTCTTTTATAATGAAAAGATATTGCTGTAGAAATTGTCTTTTTTCCTTCTTCTTGACCAATAATATATTTATCAAGATAAGTTTTAATTTCAACAGGAGTTTGGTTAAATTCAAGTATTGGCTGAAGTGATTCTCTCATGTTTTGCTCTTTTCTTTCATTCATTATTCCTTCTATTTTTTGTTTTCTTTCTTCTGAGATTTGATTTTGTTCCATTTTTATTTTCTTTATTTTTTATTTATTTTTAAGATATTTATCAATTTCACATGGTATTTTCTTAGCTAAGCTAAAAATTTCATCTAAATTTTCTATAAGTTGTAAAACTCTTTTCTCAAGGGTTCTATTTCTAGAACTTAATTGATTATGTTGGCTTTTCAATAAGTCATATTCTTGTTTTAGTTCTTCATATTTTTCTTTGTATTTTTTGTCTTGCATTTTACTTACTTATTACTTAGTTTTATTAAAAAACGCAAGAATTGTTATAATATATATTTATTCAATATAAAGAATATGTTTAATATTGATTAATATTTATTCTTTTTTGTCAACAATAATATCCAAGATTTTCAAGTTTTTCTATTGCTCTTTCTAAGTCTTTTTCTTTCACTAATATATGGTCTGTAGAATAAGCTGAGAGAACAAAAATTGGAATTTTTGCATCTGCAAAAAGTTTAGATACTTTTGCTAAGAAACCAACTAGCCCAAATGGTAAGACCATATCAAAAGTTAATATTTTCCAATCTTTCTCAATTTTAATAACATTATCCTTTTTAAATTTAGATTGATCTATAATAACAGTAATTTCGTTTTTATCCTTGATGTTAGCAAAAGCATTAGGATAACTTCTATTTGATTTTATAACTGCAAAAGTCTCTTTCCAAACATACACTTTCCCATTTTTCAAATAATTTTGTAATTTCATATTAAACTAAAGGTTTTATTTATTTTAAAATATTTCTTATACCTTTTCTTATACTTTTTTCAAAATCAATTAATTCTCTTGGAGCTTCTTCTTCATTATAAAATCCCCATGTTTGAGGAGGTAGTCTTATGTAAGGTCCTGGAAGTTTAAGAGGATTCTCCATGCCTCCATAATTATAAACTATTTTCATAAGTGGAAGTTTTGATAATTTGTATTGGGTTGTAGTTATACATAAATCTCTTATTCCTTGAATATCTTTCATATTTTTTGGCAGTTCCTCTAAATTTTTTACTCTTTTACCAAGATCAATAAGAGAAATATCATAAAAAGTTTTTCTAAAATTATCTGGTTTTGTTTTTTCAATATCTTCTTTTATCATCCATAATGAAATGTTAATATCTCCATTCTTCTTGATACCATCAACATCCATTAATGAATATGGAAATTTTTCTTTAGAAAAGTGTTTTTCTGCATATGAGCTTAGTTCATCTTCGTATCTTCCTATTAAAAAACAAGCATCACTATACACATGTACTGCCTCTTTTTCTATTTCTTTGTAAAGATTTATTGAAAAAGGATATTGTGTTCTAATATCAGCACATAGTCTAAGAATTGGTTTTTCCATGTCCTTTGATTTAATATAGCTTTTAATTACAGCTTTTTTTAATTTTTTTTTAATCATTTTTTGTAACAATTACTAAGTCTCCATTCTCCATTGTATATTCTTTGATTTTGAATCCAGTCCTAACTAAATATTGGGGGTCTAGTGTTGACTTATTTGTCCAAAGCATATCTTCTTTTGTTTCATCATCTAAATTATCATACCAATTTCTCTGCCACTCAGAGTTAATGTTTCTTAAGTGTCCTTGTAACCAATTACTAAACTCTAAAAAAAATGGATTAAACTTTTCATATTTAACAAAATGAAATCCATAGCCCCCATCCTTAGTTTTATTATATATCTCTTTAATGATTTTATTTGCTTTTTTTTGTTTAATACATGCTTCAGCAAAAACATCGTATGAATAGATTATATCAAATTTTTGATTTTTACACATTTCATCAAGATTTATTGCATCTCCATATTTTATATCTAAATTTGGGATTTTTCTTTTATAATCTTCTCTTAATTCAACTCCAACTGCTTTTGCACCTAAATTTCCAAAAGTTTTTAATCCCAAACCAGGACCACATCCAAGTTCAAGAATATTTTTATCCTTTAAAATTTTTTTTAGTCTGTTTTTTAATTGTTTGGGAGAGCTATATCTTTTATCTCCAAAATACTGATACAATTTAAACAAAAAATGCATATCAGTAAATGAAGATTCCCTATATCTAAATCCAAGACCTGTACCAGTATTATTATAATCTGCCTTAAAGGTTATTTCATTTTTAAAAATCTCTCCAGAATTTTTCTTAAATCTTTTATATTCTGGTAAATGCTCTTCATCAGAAAATTGTCCTGTTGCATGAGCAACTAAGCTTATAGCAGTATCTGGATCCATGGTTTTATTTTGAACCATCAACTTAATTGGTTCTGTAGCTTCTCTTGCCATATATTTTTGAAGTTCTTTGTCAATTGCCATTTTAATTAGCCTCCATTTTCCTTATGAAATCATTAATTTTATCTAAATTTTCATCCATCAAGTATAATTCTTTTTTTAATTCACTAGTTTTTTCTTTTTTACAACTGCTAAGAATTGATTTATAATTTTTTTTAGCAATTGCTTTTGCTAAATTATCACTAATTTTATATTTCTCTGTAATATAATAAAAACTTTCTGTTAGTTTTATTTCTCTTAGTTTAACAACCCAATCTTCATAATTTTTAAATTTGATATTAAATTTTTTTTCAGATTTATTCTCTACACGTTCAATAATACCAAGACTTCCAGAAGGTATACTATTAGTATTCCCTCCACAATCATAATCTTTCCCATTTGGATTTCCTCCAGGATAAACTTTAACTTTTGTCCCAATGTAATCCTCTAAATTATTAAGATTAAATTGTGTATTTGCACTATTAAAAATCTTATTTCCTAATTCTCTTAATTTTTTCTCAAGAACACCATCTTGTAAAAAAACTTTCATAGATCTTCTTATTGATTTTTCTAATTCTTTTTTTAGATTTTCATCAGTATCTTTTGATGCAAAGACTTTCACAGCTTCTTTATAGGACTTGCCAATTTTACTATCTTCTCCAAATAGTTTAAAAGCAATAGAAGGATGTGTTTTTTTGAGTATTTCTTTATATTTTATACAGCTTCCCTCTACCTTAATATTTCCACTACAACTGCATTTATATTTTCCTTCTAAATATTTATTTTTAGTTTTAACTCTAATATAATCTCCTTCTTCAATTTCTGAAGTACTAACTTTCTCAAAACCTTCCCTAAAAGATTCTTTTTTTATTTTATTTTTAATTTCCCTAATTGTATTTTCTTCAACAGAAAGTTTTTCTTTAATATAATCTATTTTTATTTTATTAACTAAGTTTTCCATATACTGGCTTTTATTTTGATTATTCTCAAAATCTATTTTTACTGATAATTCTTTAAGTGCATTTTTATCATCTTTCCCAATATTGGTTATTTCCTTTTTCAAATTTGCTCTATTCTGTTTTAACTTTTCTAATTCCTTTTGTGCAAATTCATAATGAATTAAAGTTACAAAATCAAATTTTCTTAGATTATCTTCGTTTAATGATGGATTTATTTTAAACAATTGATTACAATATGTAATTTCTTCAAGAGTGTTTGTAAAATTTAGATAAGGATTCTTAATTTTTTCCAAAACTTTTTTAGATAATTCATAATCTTTTTTATTAGTTAGAAAAAATAAAGGAAACTTTGTTTCTTCTTTATGTTGAACGCTGATTTTTACAAGTTCTAAATCTTCTTTTCTGTATGCATTTCCATATCCATCTTCAAAATCTACATGCTTATAATTATCAGAACTTTCTTCTTCATAAAAACTTCCTTTTAAAATACCAACTGCTTCAGACTGACTAGAATACTCACTATTATCCCTTATTTTGACTTTAGCTCCTTTTTTAAATCCAATTACAGAATTAAAAGCCAATAAAAATCCTTCTATTTTCTTATCTAACTTTGGTAAGAATTCTTCATCTAAACCATTTTGATTAACAAGATAATTTATTTTGTCAACTAATGAAATCTTAAAAGGTTCTTTTTTCTTTATATCTTTTCTTTTAGCTTTAATGTTTTTTAATAAATTCATTTTATATAAAATCGTTTTTTATTTCAATTTCTCCTGATTTAATTTTGGGATTATTTCTTGAAATCTTATTGCTTTGAAATTTTAGACTTCTGTCTCCTCCATGATGTATTTTTCCATCAAGAATATGATACCCATTAAAATCATTTTTGTTAGTATAACCATAAAACATTGTGCTAATTCCTGTTTCTAAAGAATTAATTATATTTTTTGCATTAAATTTTGAGTTAAGATTCTTATTTCTAATACAAATTTTTTGTCCTGACTCATAATTTTCTAAGAAAGGATGTTTGTAACTATTTAACACTCTTAAAGTACTTATCCTGCTAGTATTGATTCCTACCTGGCAATTTGAGAATAAATAAATATCACCATTAAAATCTTTTAATGCATACTCTCCTGTATTCTTGTAGATATTATATCCTCCATCAGATCTAAAAAAGCCAAATCCATCTATTTCTAATGATCCTCTATCTTTTAAATAAAGAAGTGTCTTAATATGCTCTTTATTTTTCTCAACAAATTTTTCATTTTCTTTAATAATATTTTTTAGATAATTTTTTTCTTTATTTAGGATTCTTATCTCAAGAGCCTTATTAAAATAATCTCTTAATTCACTTGTAGAAACTAGTCCTTCATTAAGAGGAGTTACTAATAATTTATTTTTTTCAATATCATTTAATATGTCTCTCAAAGATTGTATATTGTAAAAATCTCCTGTTTTCTTTTCATATTCTATAGGATTTTCAATTTGTTTATTAATTAAACTAATTACTTCTTCACTAGTTAATTTTTGTTTTTCTCTTTTTAATCCCTTATTTTTCCTAATGAAGTAAGGCATCACTTCAAAAATTATTGTTTCAAGCTTAGAATCTATTTTTATGTGGTCTTTATTTAATTTAATGCCATATTTTTTTAAACAATTTTCTTTTATTCTACTATATTCATCAGGATATAATTTTTCATAATTTTCTACTAAAGAATAAATATTCATTGATCTTAGGAAGTCTTTTCCATCTATCTTTATTATCTGACTACTAGATTTTTCCAAATTTTTTGAAGAGCTGATCTTAAGAGATTTAAATCTGGGTTCTTCTTTTTGAACTTCTTTTTCAATTTCAGAAGTATATAATAAAGGCAAATGTATAAATCCTGATTTTACAACTATTTCTAAATTAGAGTTTAAGAGCTGTTCCATTTTCTTTTCCTTAATATTTATTTATATATTCCACCTTCTTGAGGTTTGATTGCTCTTAGTTGTACATAGTTATATTCTTCTCCTTCTTCTGTCTTTTCTACAACTGCATAATCTAATGGATTGCTTTGTATTTCTTTACCCTTATACAAAAGCTTTCCTCCATTCATCTGTTCTCTAATTTTATCTGCTATTTGCTGTTCTTCTATACTCAAATCCTTATCTAGTGAATTACTAACTAATTCAGTTAATTCTTTTCCTTTGTAGCTTTCAGGCTCATATAAACCAATTATACCTTCTGTTGCTTGCCCAGGGATGATTTCTAAAACCAGAGGGAGATTTGCTTTAGATTGCATTGTTTCTAAGACATTTGTTTCCAAATTGTTTTCTTGTTTTTGCATTTTTATACCTCCTATTGATA
>CEPZ01209640.1_pt1 | contig 25816 bp, 29 predicted proteins | sample 530461 | NCBI WGS metagenome assembly CEPZ01 (sample SAMEA2620106, study PRJEB7988) | marine metagenome | isolation source: saline water (ENVO:00002010), including
CTCCCTTTGGCGGAGGGGTTGTTGGCGGTGTAGCCAACATAAGTGTAATTTATAACCCGGTTTCCACTGGTGGTACTGTTGTTAGCGGTAAAGTTGCAGCATTAATCAAAGGTGGTGTTATCGTTGGTGGCGAAAACATCCCAGCGATTACTGAAGGCACTTCAGGCGGCGTGATTTCTGGTGGAATTGGTGTTGAGACAGCCGAATATAATCCATCTGTAGATGCTGGAACTATTGTTGGCGGCATAGCTGATGTTAGCGTCATTTATAATCCGGTTGCTACTGGTGGTGCTGTAGTTGGTGGCGAAGCCGCCTCAGCTTTTGATGCCTCTGGGAGTGGCGGTATCTTGGTTGGTGGTGTTGCTGACGAGGGCATTAGTGACGTTATTGAGATAGGCGGCGGTGTTTTGGTTGGTGGCATCGCAATCGTCGCAGAGGCACAAGAAGAACCTGTCTCTGGCGGCATGCTCGCTGGCGGTCTTGCTGATCTTACAAGTGTTGAAACCTTTACTCCTTCTGGCGGTATGCTCGCTGGTGGGGAAGGTATTGAAGAGATCACCGAGAGTATTTTTGGTGGCGGAATTGTTGGCAGCACGGCAACGATTGATGTAATTTATAACGTCATTACCGCTGGTGGCACTCTTGCGACCGGCGAAGCCACCGTTGCGAGCACCGAAACTCAATCTGTTTCTGGTGGTGGTTTACTCGGAGGCATTGGCCACCAGACCTATAATGAAGAGAGTGAAGGTGGGGCTGTACTCGGTGGCATAGCACCTAATGGTACACATGATTTTGGCAGTGGTGGTGCGGTTGTTGGTGGTGGTCGTGGCTTAAGTGCCGGGTTTACATATACTGGCGATGGCATTATAATCATAGGTGGCGAAGCAGGAATTAGATTCTTTGTAAGAGTTCCGGGTAAGCCACCGGGCATTGAAATAGCCATTACAACTGGCGATTCTGACTTTGAAACTCGACGCAAAGATAGTCCTCATTGGTCTGAACATTGGCAGGACAAATGGCAACCAGCATTTGAAGCGGTTGCTGAGAGTGTTGATGAAAAAGAAGAAATAGCCGGATTGTGGGAAGATCAGTGGCAAGATAAGTGGTTGCCTGAGTATGTGAATTGGCTAACACCTCATCCGGGTGGAGCAGCCCCTCCACACACAACGGCTCCACAAAATGATCTTGAATCAGGGCATGGCCCAGAAAGATCGTTAAGTCATTTACCGGACGCTTCAAATTATGTAGATTTGAGCAAACCACCGGAAGTGACCATCCTTTAACCGAGGCTTACAATGAAAAAAAGCACATTTATTCTTCTGGTCCTTATATTAGGTTTGTCCCTGTTAACATGGAGAGGTTACAATTATAACGCTGCTCCGTGTCCGGTCTTTGAATTAGACCAAAGAACAGAGATTGAGATTTTACCGCCTGAAGTACATCCTGTCTTAAAAGCTGTAAATGAAAGAAATGCAGAAATAGAAAATTTTGTATGTACTGATATTGATGTGAGAATAGAAAGGAATGGTTCTCGCCATAAATTAGATGGGACTATGACCTATGAGAAAGATAAGAATTTTAGACTTAAAATATCATCTTTTTTTGGACTTGAATTAGACATGGGGTCTAATTCAGATCAATTCTGGGTTTGGTCAAAACGAGTAGACCCTAAAGCAACGATGTTTTTTGCCAACCATGAGGATTTGTATAAAACCAGACTAAGGACGCCTTTCGTTCCATTGTGGATAATGGGTGCTTTAGGATTTCGTGAAATTGATCCTGATGCATGTTACTATATGGAAACAGATGAGCATCTTATTTTATCACGAAGAGTTGTCAGTCCAACTGGTCAACCTTTAATTATAAGAACTTACATCAACAAAGAGACCACTATGATAGTGGCTTACTATTTGTATGATTTAGATGGGGCGGAAATTACTGTTACGCAACTTGGTTATTCAGACGATTACCAAATAGAGAAAATATACATGCGTTGGAATGAAGAAAATGTAGTAATGGATTTTACATTTCACAATCCAAAAATCAATGCTCCTGTTAATTCCGATCTGTTTCTGTTGCCAGATTACAAAAACAGAGTAGATATGGGGGATGAAGATGAAGGGTTTAAGTTTTAACGACCAAGTGCTTTTCTGATCGCATCTCTTCTTAATTTTTCAACACGACGCTGCTCGGCGGCACCACGATCAGCATTCCCCTCACGCTCAGCTTGTTTTAGCAACAAAGCTTGGAGTTGTTGAGGGCTGGCTCCTGATCCCGGTACACCTTTTGGCCCAATAGTAGGGCTTCTGCCGGATACTCTTGAACTTCCTCTGACGTTTCTTCCACAACAACCGATGATACACCTCCTTTAACGACCAAGTGCTTTTCTAATTGCATCTCTTCTTAATTTTTCAATACGACGACGCTCTGCACCGCCACGATGGGCATTTCCCTCACGCTCAGCTTGTTTTAGCAACAAAGCTTGAAGTTGTTGTGGGCTGGCTCCTGATCCCGGTACACCTTTCGGTCCAATGCTGGGACTTCTGCCAGATACTCTTGAACTTCCCCTAGTATTTTTTCCACAATTACAACCGATGATACACCCCCTTGTTTCAATTTTATATAGAGTTTACTAACTTAATTTCATGGAACAAGCAAAAGCTGATGAGATTATGGAAGAAGCATTAGAGATGGCAAAAGACCTTTTTGCCAAGGGTAAATATGATGAATGTAAGCCCGTTTTAATTCAATATTTGAAATGCTCTCCAAAAAATGTTGATGAAGCTTTAATGCATTTGGCCCTTAGCTATCATAAGTGTGGCCAAAATAAAAAAGCTTTAAGCATGTTCAATGAAATGCTCGAAAGAGAAGAATGTCACAATGGGGATGTTTACAACAATATCGCCGTTGTTCATTCCAGTGTAGGACGATTTGATGAAGCGATTGAGAATTTAGAAAAAGCAGTTAAAGAAAACCCAGATAGGGGAATTTTCTGGGGCAATATAGGGTTGCAGTATCGTCACAAAGAAGATTACGACACGGCAATAAAGTATTTCTTAAAAGCTGTCGATCTGGTGCCTGATTTTGCTAAGGGTCAGGCGATCAACAATTTGGCTGCTTGTTATTCTGAAAACTTCCACTTAAAAGAAGGCGAAAAGTGGTATAGACACAATATTGAAATAAATAATGAATTTTCTGTCAGCCATGTTGACCTGTGTTACAATTTACAACTTCAAGATCGTTGGGAAGAAGCTTTATATCATCACAATTGGAGATTTAATCATTTCAAGCAACTTCAAAGATTTAAGGAACTGGATAATTCTGAGAAACGTTGGGATGGAGAAAAAGATTTAGAAGGTAAGACGTATCTCTTGTATTGTGAGCAAGGCGTAGGTGACGTTTTAATGTACGCTCGCTATATTCCCATCCTTAAATCAAAAGGATGCAAGATCATCTTTTATTGTTATGATAGACTCACAAGATTAATGAGTAGGATTGAAGGAGTTGATGAAATAATAGAATTGGGCAACATCAAGGAAGTCATTGAAATGACTACAATTAATGAAGACGATCTGCCAGATCACGACTTTAATTCTTCGATTTTAAGTTTGCCCTATTTGTTGAAAAAGTACGAACCATATTATGACAAATACCTAGATTTTACAGAATGTGTTGACCTTAGTGCTTATGATCAATTTAAAATAGGGGTAGTTTGGGCAGGGAGTCCTTTGCACCCAGATGATTCAAAAAGGTCGTGTTATCTCAGAGAATTTGCTCCGATTGCAGCCCTTCCGGGTGTGAAGCTTTTCAACCTACAGAAAGACGCTAGACCCAGAAAATATGCCTACCAAGAAGAAGTTGTTGATTTTACTGATGGTGTAGATTTTAAACTGGTTGATTGTTCTGAATACTTTAATGATTTTGAAGACTTGGCCCAATTCATTAACTCTATTGATTTGCTAATTTCAGTGGATACTGCTCCTATTCATTTAGCTGGCATGTTGGAAAAACCCACCTTTATGTTAACAGCATATAACGGTGATCCAAGATGGGGAAGGCGTATGTGCAGAGTAAAAGACTGGTATCCGACCATAACGGCTTACCAACAGAAGGAACGAGGAAATTGGAAAGAAGTATTCGAAAGGGTGACAGAGGATGTTAAGAGTTTATTATCGAATAAGTGACAAAAGTTATCCCAAACCTAAATTACCAGAAATCAACAAGGAAGATTGTCTACAGAATTTCTTAGACACATTCCCAGATGCTTTCTTCTTTTTCTTTTGCGATAATTGCGAATCTAAAACCGTTGATATGGTTGAGAGGTTAACTTCTGACATTAAGAGAAAGAAGATATTTGAAACAAGTCGTGGCAATGCGGGCATATTGAAGTTTGCTATGGAGGTAGCTGCTCACGATAAAGCTGCTGCTGATGTGCTTGCGTACTTTGTAGAAGACGATTATCTTCACCAACCCAAGGCTCCCAAGCTGGTGGAACAAGGTTTAGAAATAGCAGATTATGTCACCTTGTATGATCACCCAGACAAATACATGGAAGGTTATTATGGTGGAGGAGAGTGGTCCCAAGTTCGGAAGACAGAAGATTCTCATTGGAGATACACAGCCAGCACCTGTATGACCTTTGCAGCCAAGTTAAGTACAATACGTCAGGACATAGGTTACTGGAGTGAATTTATTTCTGGCGATCATCCTCACGATCACCAAGTATTCACAGAAGGGCTTGTCAACCGTTTCCCACAAGAGGATGCTAAACTTGCGGTATGTATCCCCGGAGCAGCATTTCACACTGATCTCACGGTTCCCATTGAAACAGGATGTTGGATAGAAGAATGGGCTTTAGATTTCGCTTGTAAGAAAGCTGAATCTAAGTTGGCTCCATTAACCGCTGAAGATGTTAGTGTGCTTCAGGGGAGCACTGGGATGGATAGGTTAAAGATTCTGGCGGCATTATCATTCAACAGAAAAAGCCGCCAACGATGACGGCTTTTTCTGCTGCGAAAGGTGATTTTAAGTCTTCGTCGAAGACTTCTTTGCGGCCTTTTTCGTAATCGTAGTAACAGTCTCGAAATCGAGTCCTGTTCTCTTCTTGAGGCTGCGTACTGATGCCGACAATGCTGATCTGTTCGCAAATACGGTCGTGCCGTCTTTGCGGACAAGCTTTGTGTTTCTCAGACCTTGCACACTCACGGTGCCTTCGAAGCCTACGGGAGTTCCGTTGACTTTCTTTTCTCTTACTGTAACTGTTGGGTTACCCATCGTCTCACTTCTCCTTGGAATTTCGAATTTATCTAAATATTTCACTTACTGAAAAAATCAGTTTAACAAGTTATCGCAACTTGTCAACATTACTTTAACGCACTTTTAGGTTTTTTGGCAAGAAGTTCCTGCACTTATCATAATCAAAGCTTGCTTCCATTGTGCCGCCACAACCAGACAAGGTTGGAACCAACAAGGTCTTTCCATCAGGACGCTGACGATGGGAGTAGAACAGTTCAATGGCTTCCTTATATTTTTCAAACAATTTGTGACTTTGTGTCCCGTTTGTTGATTCGTTGAGGTTAAAGCAGGCAAGAATGTTTATGACAGTTTTGTTGATTTCTTCTACATCGATTTGTCTCTTGGAGCCACCAATAGGGTTGAAATCAACAAACCAGATGTAGGTATCTGGATCATAATTAAAGGCAGGATTGTATAGGCCCAGCTTAGCATGAGCAGCAATCATGTCTTTAATTTCGCAGAGGTAAACCTTCTTGTTTTTGACCCTATAACTTTTCCAGTACAAATACCCGATAACTGCTCGAAAAGTTAATTGGAGTACATTCCAACGTTTTTTTGTATAAAATTTGTTTCTAACGCAGAAAGGACAATAGAAGTTCTTGGAGCGGACCAAGGTTTCACAAATTTTATTGTGGGTTGAATCTGTTTTGACCTTTTTTTCACAGAAATAGCAATAGTAGGCGAAATTATCTGCCAAGTCCTCATCGGCAACTTCTTCTGTCTCTATGTCTATTTCCTGTATAATGGTCGTTTCAGCCGTCATACCAATTCACCTTGGATTGAACAAGAAAAAATCTTAATACCAGCCTATATATTAGCAGATAGCTATCTCTATGAAAAGTGAGGACAACTAAAATGAAGAACTTTCACCAATGGTGCGAAGAACGTAGCTTTGAGTTACCTCTGGTTGCAGATATGGGAAAAGAAGCGGATGCTTCTGAAAATAAGGTAAGAACTGGTATTCGTGGGTATTATCCTAGCGGGTACGTTCGTCATGAGTATCCAGACGCCTACTTTATGCCCAAAGTGGCAACAGCAGCCCTAGACCTTCAGAACGCAAAAAGCTCTAAGGACAAAGCGGCTCCAGAGAATACTCCGGGCTAAGTTTTACAAAAAAGCATGCAAAAAAAGACACGTTTATAGCGTGTCTTTTTTTTAGCAATCGCAATCTTCGTCGTCTTCACAGAGTTCTATTCCGCAATCGGGACCATCTTCGTCCTCGTCTCCGAACGAATCGATTCGACTGTCTTTGTCTTTTTGACCGATAGATCGGTTATCGAGTCGAGCGGCTAAGGACTTGGGAACCCTTTCCCAATACGCCCAATTGTTTTCGTTCTTCTTCGACGGAATAACGACGCCTAATTTCACGTACTTGGAAATGATTTCTTCGCATCTCTTTTTTGAAATCCCAGCTTCTTTGGCAATAGCAGATGTGCTTCTCCACTTATACTGCGGATTCCTTGCAAGGACTTTAAAGAACTTGGTCTCTTCGTCCCCCTCTTTTGTACCCTGCGGATACACGTCATACCAATGGGGTGGGTTGGCAACTATCATTTGTCTCTCCTAACTTGAGTAACTGAGTCAATAGAATACAACCTTCTCTATCATCAGGTCAATGGTGTTTTTGACTCAGCAAACCCTGCTTGTTCGCATTTTTGCTTAAAATTTATTAAAGCTCCCACACTATTATACTTAATGGGATATATAGTGCAATAGTGATTTTGAGAGGATTAAAAAAATGAAAAGAAGACTTACTCGATATGAGAATCAAATGAAAAAAATGGCCCATCTGGATGAAGTTCAAGAGGGGTCGGGCGTATTTTTGTATGAAAACAACACATCTGGAACTTTAATGTTACCTCGTAAAACAAAAAGTGGTTTACGAGAGGTTGATGCTGTTGATAAGGCAGTAGAAGGCAGTGGTCGATTCCAAGGCGATAATTATTACATGAGCATGGTTCCAACTGCTTTAAGGCTAATTAAAACTATTCAACCTGCCGATCCCCCAAAGGCAAGAGAAATTCTACTGGAGGAAGATGTTGAATTTGAAAGTATAGAAAAAGTCCAAGCAGGCCAAGGGTATTTTTTGTATGAAAACAACACAGGAGGCACATTAATGCTTCCTAAAGTAACCGACTCTGGCGTTAGACAAGTAGAGGCTGCTGATCCAAATCGTCCCGGCAGTGGTCGATTCCAAGGTGATGACTATTACATGGGTCTGGTTCGCAGCAACATGCTTCGCCTTATCAAAACTCTAAGAACTCCACAACAGGAGGAGACAATAATGGAAAATAACGAAAAACTCATTCTCGATCAACCCGATACAATCACCGAAGCAGGCAAGGTAGAGCACGTCGCTGCTGATAAGCCTGTGCAGCCTTTACATGAAGGCGACGGAGAAGAGGGTCCAGTCGTTCTGCTGAACGAAAATCCAATGGATGATGTTGAAATTCTTGACAACTGATTTTACATTGGCCAAATTTTTCGTATAATGCGTAGGAACAGACACGATTCCTTTAAGCGGAGACGCTACGCATGCATTCATTTCAGGTCATCATGGATCGGAATACGGCTCAGCGGATGGGGGACAAGGTACTCAAGGATCAAGCCGATTACCTTATAACCGCCGCAAAACGAGGGCGAGGCAAGAAGAATTGGTCGTGTAAGGACACCTATAGCCAAGGGACATCATCCCTTGGCTATCGTTTTTCAGTCAAATTGACTTTCGATAAGGTGGGTGGGCGTAAAGACCCTGAAATTGCCTATAAGGACAAGGATGATATTTTGACCCGTCTCATTAAGGCTGGTCAGAATGCTAAATTCAACAAATATCCTTGGAAAATGCGGGGTAACGAAGAGACCCCCGAACCTTCTGGCGGCGGTCCTGTCGTTGTTACAGAAGATACCGAAGGCACTCAGACTATTGGACAATACGAGGAAGTTACAGCAGCATCGGACATTGTTATCCCTGAAATACTTTTGAGTGGAAGTGATGAAGCGGTAGAGAATCACGAAGTCTTCAAGGGAATTTATGGGCGTTCTCCGCACATACGCACGGCAATGGCGGTATTGCATGCTGCATTTACGACACAAATGCAAAGGCGACACAACATCCTCTTCTGGGGGTATCCCGGTTGTGCAAAATCCCACATTGTAAATGGCATCAAGGCATTTCTTGGGCCAAATGCTGTTCTCGAATTGGATTCGACCAGCACAACTAAACCTGGAATCGAAAAGATTTTCCTGAGTGGTTTGCAAACAGGCGTACCACCCGTGGTTATAATGGAAGAAATCGAAAAAACTGACGAAAATGCTTTGCGGGTATGGTTGTCCGCTTTGGATGAGCGACGAGAAATCCGCAAACTCAATTTTAATGTAGCTAAGGTGCGGAAGATCGATATCCTCTGCATTGCAACGGCCAATGATAAGGTGGCCTTTGATAAGCTGTTTCGAGCAAGCAATCAAGGCGGAAGGGGTGCTCTCTCCAGTCGATTCACCAAACAGGTATATATTCCTCGGCCAGATCGTGCTATTATGGCCCGCATCCTTGCCCGTGACATTAAAGAGTTTGGGGGCAAAGAGGAATGGATCGAACCATGTCTTGATCTAGCCGATGAGCTAAAGACCAATGACCCCAGAGAGGTTTTGGGGATGCTCGTTGGTGAAGATCGCTTGCTAGACAAAAGCTATCAGGCCGATATACTTTCGATCCACGCACAAGAAACGGCGGATTACAAGGAATGATCCGCCAGAAAGGCGGATCATATGGAATTTTTATTTTGGGGGTGGACCTTCCCTGCTTGGCTGGTGGTTTTGTTGACAATAGGCGTCGGCTTAGCGGGATTCTTTTTGATCCGCTCTGTTAAACTCAGCATAGACACTACCCAGTTTTGGAAACGCCAAAGTCAAGACTGGCAAGACAGATGCAATGTAATGCAGGCTCAGGATCAAGAAGTCATCAGCCGAGTGGTGGCAGAAGAGATCACTAAGCACGGAGATCAATCCGTCAACATGCTACAAAGTGCAATGGCTTCCCACTACAGTGAATTTCGGGAAGAAATTGTCAATGGATTCATGGACCGTGGGAATCAGATAATGACGGGTCTGGCCGACGACATGACAGAGAGGTTGGTGCAGGCAACTCAACCCATTGTCAACGACACAGAAGAAAATGGATCATTTATTTTGCCTACTGGGACCAGACATGCTTTCCAAAAAGGAAAAACCACTGTTTTGTTAATAGAGGCTATGCCGGGGTTGCGGACTGTTATGTTCACCGACCGAGCATTGAAGTCAAGAGAAAAGAGTTGTGGCACAAGAGTAATGCTGGAAGATGGGGGAAGGTGCTATCGGATGAGCTTGTCTTTCCCGTACACATACTTCTTGTTCACTTTTTATAACCACATTGAAAGACCGCCGTCTTTTGCAAGGTTTGCCATTTATTTTAGAGGGACGCCCTTAACATCAATAAGACAATCCTTATATCCTGCTCCTTTGTTTAATGTGGGGTCAGACTCAAATGGGGCAGGCAGTGATTACATTTGTATGGGGTCAATGCCTCTTGAAACACAATATATGTCGATTGCTCAAACGTGTGATTCGGTCATAACACAATGGTGGTCACGATCATTCCATAGTGATTTGAATGAAGCAGATTTCCGAAAGTCGCCATTAGGTAAAATCGACCAATGGAAGAAAAAATCTGATGACAATGCTCTGTGGGCTTGTAACGTGAAATGGAAAAATGGAGTCAAAACCAAAAAGCTTATTGAAGAAGCAATGCGGCAGGGCGGAACAGCAATGCCATCAGTTGATTGTCGGCGTGAAGTAGAACAGGTGGTTTACAAAATGGCAAAAGATATGAACCATGCTGTGGTTCAAATGAGACCCGATGCTAATTTTTCACTTGATTCATTCCAGCCGCCAGCAAGAAAATCACTTCAAGCTAATTTAGTTCTTTTAACCAACAAGATCGTAGAAAGAATTACCTGATGTCTCAACTAATTGTTAAAATTCGGGAAGTCACCGAAGTTCTACCTCACCCTAACGCAGATCGACTTGAAATCCTCAAGATCGATCATTGGCAAACCATTTATGCCAAAGGGGTATTTGAGGCTGGGGATCAGTGTGTTTATTTCCCTCCCGACACCGTATTCACCGAAGAGATCGCTGAACACCTTGGCGTTCTCAATTACACTTCGCCTTTGGGTAAAGTGAATGGTATCCGTCCACCCGGCGTGCGTGTGCGAGCTATTCGTCTGCGTTCAGAAGAATCGTTCGGACTGGTGGTTACGATGGAAGCATTGGAATCAGTGGTAATGAATTTCCCATTGCCAACTGAAGGAGAAGTAGAACCACCTTGGCTAGAAGTTGGCTCAGACGTTGCCGATCTGTTCCAAGTTACTAAGTATGATCCACCAGAGCCTTGCCGAGATGGCGATGCGGCCACGCCTCACCCGTCGTTTCATGCTTACACCAGCATTGAGAACATCCGCAACTTTGGGGATATTTTCGAGGATGGCGAAGAAGTCGTCATTACGGAGAAACTGCATGGAATGAATGCCCGTGCAGGCAAGATCATGACCGTAGACGATGATACGGGCGATGTTGTTTGGGAGTACATGTGTGGCTCTCACGGCGTTCGACGAAAAGAAATAGACGCCAAAGGCATCAGAAGTCAATTCTGGAACATCTTAACCGAAGAAGTTCGGGGTCTTCTGGATGAAGCGTGCAATGACGATGCCAATGTCGTTCTGTTCGGGGAAATCTTCGGGCCGGGGGTGCAAGACATTCATTACGGTTTGAAGGAAAAGCTTTTCAGGGTGTTTGACATTGCTATTGGCCGGAAGTACCTTGGCTTTGAAGAAAAGTCACTGTTCTTCAACGCTTACAAGATTCCTACGGTGCCGATCCTTTATCGTGGGCCATTCTCTTGGAGCGTTGTGGAAGAGTACACCAGTGGCCCCACAACGATGTGTGATTCCGATGAAGCTGGTAAGTTCAAGGGACGAGAAGGAATCGTCATTACGCCCGTTGCAGAGCGATTTGATGCTGATATTGGTGGAGATGGTCGAGTGATCCTCAAGTCAATTTCGGCTGATTACCTTGCTCGCAAAGGAGGAACCGAGTTCAGATGAGAAATGATCTGCTTGCCTATATGCGTGTCTTAAACGATAGCGGGGTTAATGCAAAACTCGCTGGGATCGATATGGGCAATGCAGATATCATGGGATGCCTTATGAGGTTGCAGGATAAGCTTTCGGCATTAAGTGGCAACGGTCAATTTGAGTTAACCCCCCAATTGATCAATGGTCAATGGCAGATCGGCCTGCCTGACGAGAGTGAATCTCGCTTACTGGAAGTCATTAAGCGTCGTGAGAGGATTAACGGTAGGCTCCCTGTTGGTGCAACGCAACTCGTTGACGCTACAAGAGAATGTGCTGAAGCTTGTCTTGCGTATTATAGAAAGTTGTGCAGCTAGATGACACCAAGAACTGACAAAGAACTGAAAGAACTGGCCGTAGATATCTTTGAGAACAAGGTATTTGGAACTTGGGCATTTCGTGATGATCAGGAAATGGAAAGCTTGATGGGCATGGTCTTTATGCCTTTTCTGTTCATGTCTCAAGAAGACAAAGCAAAATTGACGGCTGCAAAGGTCCATCACATTTACGAATACTACGATCAAGCTGGGCCTCGATCCATTAACGGAAAACCTATTTTTATGAGTATGCGGTTTATTTTGGATACTGAGTGGGTCAAAATCAAAAAGTACGTTGAAAAACTTGAGGCATATCGAAAAGATTTTGTGGGAGACACAAACCCGGAAGTTAATTGGCACGCACCAATGGGCGGTTAAGTGAGTTTGAAATGCACACATTGCCGGGCGGAAGGAATATTGGATCAATTAACCCCAACAATAGTTTGGTATAATACTGATCCTTTTTGCAATCAAACATGCTTAGATGCATTTAAAGAACAGATACACAGAGAAATGGATTTGATGAGTGCGATGAGCGACCAGGAATTCTATGAATATATGATGCCCTCAGTGCAGGGGCAGGAACTCCTAGCACAGAAGTTCGGGCCAGCAAAAAACGACAGTGTTAATTGGAGAAGGGACGGTTTTTGATGAAATCTAGCAATCTTGATGATCGGATGAAGCTCTATGAGAAGAGTCTCGATCTTAGCCTTATGCCATTAAGCCCGGTTCTCGCTCGGCTTGATGGCAAAGCTTTTCACACATTTACAAAAGGTCTAGACAGGCCGTTTTGTAGAGAATTTCACGACTTGATGGTTGAGACCGCCAAGTATCTGATCGATAAGACCAACGCTCAATGTGCCTATACCCAATCCGATGAGATTACATTGACGTGGTATTCTTCGCTGTCCCAATCTTTAGTCTTTTTTGGCGGACGTGTTGCCAAGATGACTTCTGTTTTGGCTTCAATGGCCACCGGCTTTTTTAACCAAAAAATGCCACAGTTCCTTCCTGAAAAACGGAACGCTGACTATATCGCTTTATTCGATGCAAGGGTTTGGAACGTTCCTAATCGTGAGGAAGGGACAAACTGTTTTGTGTGGCGTGAGCAAGATGCGACAAGAAACGGCATCCAAATGGCTGGTCAGGCTTACTTTAGCCATGCTCAGCTTCAAAACAAAAGTTGTGACGAAATCCAAGATATGTTATGGCAAGAACATAACATTAATTGGAATGATTACCCAACCTGTCAAAAACGTGGAACTTACGTTCAAAAGCGAAGGGTCACAAGGCCATTCTCGGCAGACGAGATTGAAAAGCTTCCGGCCAAGCATGCTGCACGTTCTAATCCAGACTTGCAGGTTAGTCGGAAAACAATTATGATTTTGGACATGCCCGTTATCACTAAGGTGACAAACAGGGCGGATGTCATTTATGGCGGGGCCGATCCCGTAACGGAAAAAGAAAATGAAGCAACAGGAAGCACTGAACATTGTTCAGAGGAAAGTGTGCCAGTGTGAGCAGTGCCCTGAATTAGCCTTAGAGCGTACTCAAACCGTTTTTGGCGAAGGGCATCCTAACGCACGCATAATGTTGTTGGGGGAAGCCCCCGGCCAAAAAGAAGATGAAACAGGTCGCCCCTTTGTCGGCAAAGCAGGAAATCTTCTCGACAATATGATCGAGGCTGCGGGTTGGGCGAGGGCTGACCTGTTCATTTGTAATGTGCTCAAATGCCGACCACCCGGCAACAGAAATCCCACCAATGAAGAGGCCGATAATTGCCGTGGTTTCTTAAACCTGCAAATCAAGCTTATAGAGCCTGAGTACATTATCTGTTTGGGGAAAGTGGCTTTGTATCATTTGTTTGGACTCCAAGGCATGGAGTTCGACAAGCTTCGAATCGCCAATTACCGAGAAACAATCCATACGGATGTAATTCCGGGTCGAAAGGTGGTGGTTACCTACCATCCCAGCTACCTTTTACGAAACAATGAGGCCAAAGGGGAAGCTTGGAAAGACATACAGATGGTTTTATCTGACATGGGTTGATTTACATTTCCCAACATTTTCGTATAATGCGGCTATGACGAAAACATTGACATCCCCTCAAACCAAAGTTTCCCGGTTGAGGGAATTCATGGAACTGAAGGATTCAGAAGATTGTGAGCGAATTGCCGTCCTGATGGCCGTTCTCTTGGGATTGACGGAGAATACTTGGAATGGAGACGTAGTTGAACTTTCGCTCTATCGGGCAAAAGACATTTGCAGTCTTTTGGAAATTCCAGAAGGCACTGTTGATGACACCTTGAGGAAGTTCGGCATCTTTTCCAAGATAGTACGACAAAATAACCCGATGGCAAGAGCATTTTTCGGAGAGTAAAATGAACAATAACATCATCCTGTTAAGTGACTCTTACAAGGTAAGTCACTGGCCTCAGTATCCCCCGAAAACCAAAACCATTCGTTCGTACTTTGAGTCTCGTGGTGGTTTGTGGGATGATGTTGTGTTTTTCGGCCTTCAATATTACCTCAAAGAATACCTTTGTGGTCCCGTTGTAACAGCGGCGAAGATAGACGAAGCAGAAGAATACTTTGGTGGCCACTTCTCTCACCCCATCTTTAACAAAGCGGGTTGGGAATACATTCTCCACGAACACGGCGGATGTTTGCCGGTTTCCATCAAAGCACAGCCAGAAGGTCTCGTCGTTCCCGGCAGAAACGTCATGATGACCATCGAAAACACCGATGGCGAGTCAGCAGAATGGCCAGCTTATTGGCTCACCAACTACCTTGAAACACTGCTGGTGCAAGTTTGGTACGGCTCCACAGTTGCCACTCAAAGTCGAGAGATGAAGAAGATCATCGCTGGTTACCTTGAAACAACTGGCGATCCTTCCTTGGTTGATTTTAAGCTTCACGACTTTGGCTTTCGTGGAGTAAGCAGCGTTGAAACCGCAGGGGTTGGTGGATTAGCCCACCTTGTCAACTTTAAAGGCACAGACACCTTCCAAGGCATCCGTGTGGGTCGTGAATATTACAATGAGCCAATGGCCGGGTTCAGTATCCCTGCGGCTGAGCACTCAACCATAACGGCTTGGGGTCGTGAAAACGAACTCGACGCTTGTCGCAATATGCTGACAACTTACCCAGAAGGATTGGTGGCTGTTGTAAGCGACAGCTATGATATCTTCGCCGCATGTCGTGACATCTGGGGTGGGGTGCTTAAAGATCAGGTCATAGAGCGGGATGGAACATTGGTTGTTCGTCCTGATTCAGGTCACCCACCAGAAATCGTCGTGAAGGTTCTTGACATTTTGGGTGACCGATTTGGTGCCCCTGAAAATGCCAAGGGTTATAGGGTGCTTGACGATCATGTTCGAGTTATTCAGGGCGACGGCATCGATTTCGCTATGCTGCCTGAAATTCTTGAGGCGATGGAAAGAGCAGGTTGGTCGGCAGACAATATCGCCTTTGGGTCTGGTGGTGGATTGCTCCAGAAACTGAACCGTGACACACTCAAATTTGCCTTCAAATGCTGCTCCGCTAACGTTGATGGTGAAGAACGTGATGTGTTCAAAGACCCTGTGACCGACCAAGGTAAAGGGTCCAAGCGTGGTCAATTAATCTTGACCCAAGATGATGATGGTGCATACGAAACCATCCAAGACGATGGCAAAACCGAAGACATTTTGGAAGAGGTTTTCCGAGATGGAGAACTTTTGGTCGATCATACGCTCTCTGAGGTAAGGGAGCGTGCCGCAATCTAGAAAGGCAACAGCATGTTTGACGACGAAGATGAGAGCATTTTTGACATGCTAAAGGGTCACTTTAAGGAAGTCTTGGGACTCTTGATGTTCATTGTGATCATCACCATTTGGTCAAACTTTGACACAATTGGACAATGGATTGAAAGTTTTTTCGCCAGATGAGATTGTCTCTTGTCCTCGCTTGGTTTTTTCAGACCACTATAATGATGATTCCGTTCATTATAGGAGGGGCTGTTGGTGTGGCCATGCATCGTGAACCAAGCGGTCTTATCGCCAGCTTGATACTGGGAGTTGGTATTTTCAGACTATTCGATGGCAAGGAAACCTTTGATGCTTGGAAAGAAGAAAACATCAAGAGATGGTTTGAAGTTTGGAGCCAATAAAAAAAGAGCCATCAGGTGGGGCAGAAACCTGATGGCTCGAAGAGTGTTGGGAGCGTTGCCTGTTTCAGGTGGGGCAGAAACCTGAAACGTTGCACCCAACTTGCTCGGTGGCCAATTCTTACCCTGAAGAACAGGTGGCTTTGTTTGAAAACGAAGACGACCTTCAAGCCCACCCCCGCCACGATGGAGAGAAGATTTTCCTTCTTCAGTCTGCTTAAAGGAGGCAGCATGTCAGTTTGTGGAAATTGCGGCGGAGACGTTGAAGACCCAGATCACACTCCCGAAAACTGTAGGCGAATGGCCATTTCTGGCAACATAGGGTGTTTGCTAATCGTCGCCATTGTCATAGGGGGATTCATCTGGCTAACTCATTACTGACAAAATTCTTTAAATGTCATCTCTTTCTTGAAGAGTTCTTGGACGTGAAACACGTACTTGCTCCACTGACGAGCAAGCTTAGGATGCAGCTTGTAATCAGGAGCTTCCTCGAAAGGCATCCACATATGAGCCTTGTGTTCATCGCTTAACTTGATACCACCAAACTTTCTTTCGACCTTCATCATATAGGTGGTCCACTTCAGGTCGTCACTTTTCTCTATGAAGGTTTGGAACCGCTTCATATTAGGCGGGAATTTCCCAATCTCTTCTGTGACTTCTCTACGTGCAGTCTGCACCGGCCCTTCTAGCTTCTCTCCTTCGGCCTTATCGGCATGTCCGCCCGGTAGGCCCCATTCTTCTTCAGGCTCGTTACGTTGAAGCAGAAGGACACTCTTACCATCTGTAATAAACATCCCAGCAGCTTCTTCTTTCTTCTTCTTACGCACTGACTTCTTAGCCATCAATTCTTCCTTATAAAAACTTACCTGCCGAGTCAGATGTGGTAGATTTAATGTGGTCTGGTTGCGGTACTAATTTATCTTGACGAAATGTACCACTAGTGCGACCGGCATCACGTAATTGTTGTGCCTTTTGTTGAAGCTTTTCTCTTCGTTGTCTATATATTTTCCCAAAGGGTTTTCCCAAGCTGTCTCCTCTAACACTATCGTAATCTACAGATTGAGGGGCTTTACAAGAACTATCGCCACATCCTGTTATCCCCATAGCCCCACCAGCTAAGGCGGCACCCAATGCTAAATTTTTCATCAATCCTTCATCTAAATTTTCATCTTTAAGCCATTCTTCGAATGTTCTCATTTCGGGCCTCTTTTCAAAGGCACGGCCTTTAATTTAGGGTTGTGGCGGTCTGGCTTGTGTCTCAAGCTATGCAAGATGTTTCTAACCTTTTTGGTGATCTCAGAGGCACTTTCCTCTTTGCAACGATCAGTGTGTTGGACACTAATAGATTTGCGATCTTTATTGTAAAATCCCTTGGAAACAAAGAAACATTTGTGGTGTGGATTCCAAGAAACCATTGCTACCCATTCGCCATCGTCCCAATTGCGGCTGGAAACCATGACTCGGATTGGCTTTTCATTATAGATTTGTCTAACGTGGAACCCCATCTTTTTCATGGCAGCACTGACATAGCCAAGAGAAATCTTGGCATATGATTCCAGAGCATCATCCACAGTCGTTCTGAAGTTGGTGTCGATGCTATATCGGGTGCCATCTTCAGAGAAGAATTCGGGATCAATCTGTTTAAACCAATCTTTGAAGGTCGTCATAAAGTTATATATGACCTTTTCTAGTTATATTTTCTACTGGGAATTGCAATATAATCCCTTTCGTATGATCCTTGTGGATTATCCCTGTCTACGATATCTAATCTTCTTGCCAGACCAATCGCTCCAAAGATGGGTTCGTCATCATTGCGGGCAAAAACCAAGTCTCCTCTGCCTTTGTTTACATGTTTGTTGAGGAAACGCTTTAATTCCCCTGCGGTGATTGTTTCATCCTCATCTGGATCAATTTCACGACTTTTGTTAGCCATTGCCACAAAAACCTTTTGCATTTGTGCTCCCTGAGTACGAAACCAGCTTAAATCGTTGGCTTTAGAGCTTGCTATCATGCTGAAATAATCTTGCTCTTCTTCAGATAATGTAGAAATTGAGGGTAATTTTGCAGCAGCGTGGCAACTTAATTGCCACCAAAAAGTCTCTTGTTCATTTTCCGCAGCGGCTTCAGCAAAAATTTTCATTACATCTTTTCTTTGACCAAGGGTTTGTAGTCCTCCCCCACCGCCGCCGTGCCCAATGGTGTAAATCATAAATGTGTCACCAACTTGAGCATCTACCTTCATTTGTTCGCTGATGAACTTTTTAAGTCCTGCAAATTCTATTGGCTCCCCATATTTGACCCTTTGAATGGTGCCATCTTTGTCTATATTATGATCGCCTATTTCTTTAATTGTCAATCCCTTAGAGGCGGCTACATTAACGGCTTGAATTGCCTCGTTAGAATCTGTAAAAGAAACATTGTCCCAAGTATGTCTGAGAACGATCATTCTCACAGACATATGATCAAATTTAACTTGTCCTACAAATGGGCTAATGGCGGTCTTTTTTACTATTACTTGTTGGTAATTTGGTTCCACTGGAATACGTTTATAAGACACAGACCAAGCTGCTATTGCAAGCATAACGGTTGCCAGAATAAGTCTTTTCATTTGTTCTTCCTTGAATATAAGTTAAGCCATTGTAATTGGCAAAATATCACCATAGCGGGTCAATAATTCTTCTTGCCATTTTTCTTTTAGCTCGTATCCTTTGGTCCGCATGTATTCACCATCCAAGGTGACTTGGCCAGGGCCAAGGGGACCAGCATATTTGCCTCGCACATTCCCCAACATAATCATAAGATGAGCGAGTGCCCCCTCTTGCATGACTTGATGTATTTGATTCCAATCTTTACATTTTTGGAGGTAATGAACGATAATGCCTTGCGGTTTAAACGGGGTAGGGTAAACCTTAATGGTGCGTGTATCTCCAACCCATTCCCAGCCTCCAATATTGCTGGAAATTCGGCTATACATGTGTTCGTACTGTTTGTAGAGAGTCCATTCACCCATCCGGCCCCAAATGGGTTGAATGGGATCAATTAAACCACCCTGAATGCTGCTGTAAGCACCGCCTGGATAGAAGTATTCAATAGGAATGGCTCCATCTAAATCTGATGCTTGAAAAGCGAAATTAGCAGTTTGCTTATAGAATACATTTCTAACCACCCCTACTTCTGGAGGCATTTCATAAACGCTTTGGCCAGGAGTAGCTCTGATGATAAGGTACTGAAAGAACTCTCTGGGGGCATAGTCTTCATAGATTTGTAAAGCTACATCAACTGCTGCATCTAAATTTTGTTCATCAATTTCTATCTTAACTTTAGGGGCACCCAGCATTAACAGGCAGTAGTCTCCAATTTTTTCAATGATTTTATCTCTACTACGTCTGATAAGACCTGTTTCAGGACAGTTGCTGACACCACCTTCTCCACACCCTGTTTTACAGGCTTCAGCAGAAGCTTTAGAAGGTCGGGCTATAGATAATGTATTAGTTCCAATATTAGTCATGACACAGTATATATCTTATGTGGTACAAGATTCTGGAAAAGCAACATGAAAGTATTTGATCATATAGACTTTAATAATTTCTTTGAAAGTAATATCAAGAATGACATTACTCTTCCTAGATTTGAACAAACTCCTTGTTTTGAAGAAATTTTTCTGAATAGTCTAAACGGATTGTTAGTGGAAATGGCCGCTGGAGTAACTCCCGGTTCAGGCACATCTGCTGCTGTTAGGCTGGACGATGCCGACATACAATATCTTTATCAGTTTATGCCATCCGATTGGTCAAAAGCATTGTGGTGGAGATATGGGCCTGGATTGATCAATTATGCTCGATCTCGTCATTCACATGTCCCAGAACATGAAGATGATGATGAAAATTCGCATTTTCATGGAGTGGATAAAAAAAATATCCCTCACCCTAAAGAAGCAAGGGGATCAATCCAATTTGATGAAGACATTCTATTGGGGAAAACCAGAACAGCACGCTCTCAAATACAAAACGATCCTAAACTAGGAGGGTCGGACGGAAAGGCAAAGCTGGCTTGGATGAGGCCGGAAGGTGGGTTCACAAAAGACCAAAAGTTCAAAGAAAGTGGTGCCATCAAGGGCAAGAGAAAATATACCAATATTCAATTTGGTTGGAATGAGCTTTATCATAAACTAAACCGAAAGTATAAGTTTGCTATGCAGAGAGTAGATGATAGGTACTGGCACAGTAAAGGTCAACTACCTCAACTCGCTGGATATAAGCCAATGAACTTTAAAGGCGTTGATGATGATTTAAATAATTACTTCAAAGCTTTAGGTATGGCATATCACCACCCGCAAGGCCACCACGACAATTTAAACAACCACCAATTATCCACATTGCAAGGGCAACACGGATATGACGCACAAGCGGGGTTTACAAGCAATGATCATATTTCCCCTCACGATATTGTTCCTTTAACTCAAGGAACTCACAATGATGGCAAATGGAATCAAGGACACCCCACAGCATCAGCGGAGGGAACACATACTCTTCAAAATTCTGAAGAGGGGGCACACTACACAGATCACATGTATGATCTAATGTCGAAGGGGTTGGGCAGAAGGTACAGCAGCCGAGATAGAAAGGTGCAGCCTTATCATTTAGGATCACCTAAGCCGGGAGCAAACTCTTCATATAACGCTTACGAAGTTTTTGGATTGCACAAAGCCATGAAACTACAGGAGTGGGAATTAGAAAAATACTTCCCTCAAGAACTTCACCAATGGGCCTATGATCAAATGAAGGCGACGGCAGAAGGCAGGACAGATGGCAAGCGGTCAACCAAAGCGGATAAAGCATTAGCTCGACAAGCTTCGGGACTTGTGGGAGAGCCAGTCAATATATCAGAGGACCAGGAGTTCCTAACACAACTTGCAAAACAACGTATGCGTTGGCAAAGAATTGAACCAGATAGGGTTAGTGATTATAGCCAGGATAGGGTTAGAAACATTAACGGTCAGATGCACGCAGCAGTAGAAGATGAGTTCATTCGAGAAGCTGTTGGTAAAAGCACTCTTCCTAAATGGCAATACTTGTTCTTAAAGAGATATTGTAATAGATTCGGTTCTCAAAGGACGAATCAATTGACACACAACCAACACAATGGTGTAACTTCTATTTACAGGTCTATTCCGGCCAGCGTCATTAATGACACTGTTGGAAATCACCCTGAATTAGGATTTGCTCACGACGCTTTAACACACAAGCGTAGCCATCAAGATTTACAGGATTTACACGATAGAGACCTTGAACAATCTCATGGAACCACTGGAAACAAAAAAGAAGTTCACACCCAAAAAGGTTTCAAATTATCTGACAAATATGTAAATCATAGAGAGGGGCAAAAAACCAGTCCCAAGACTGCGGATGAATTAACGCAGGCTTCTCATACAGATGTTATGGTGGGAGGAGTTTGGCACAACTTTGGTGGACCAGATGGAAACATTTGGGAAATCAACAACAAAACCAACAAGTGGGAAGAGATAGTAAAACAAAGAATATTTGTGCCGTTGCTACACAGAGGGCAAGTCCTTTCTAGTGAGAAACAAGTCAGTAAAGGCATTAATGTCGGAGCTTTTGGTCACAGCCAAGTAGCAGAAGTACAAACAAATCACTTTGGCAATAATGCAGATGATGATGAATTTGAAGTCTCCAAAGAAACTGCTCAAAAATATCACGAAGAAGTTCCCTACGAGGAAAGAGACGGTCGCTATTTTGTCAATAGAAACAAATACTTCTGGGCATCGGCTGAAGCTGGCGAGGAACCAGACCAAGAATTCTTTAGTCAGGATGATGCTAAGCATAACGATGTAACTAGAACTACAGATCATCACCACGGGCACATGGGCGGAGATGCAGAGCCTGATCCAGATGGTCTCGTAAGATACAATACTGATGTAACTAGGTCGAAAAAGAAGAAGGGCTTCATAATATGTGGTGTGCCAGATGAGGCTGGAACGCCTGTTTTAAAGTCAGTACATGATGGTGTCCAAGATGCTTTAAATTCATTGAAAGGCAACGAAATGCTCTTTGATGAATTATCAGGAGAATTAAACGCTTTATGGGCTTATGGCATCCAGCTTTTGAAAGCTAATGTGGGGCATCCTCAATTCTTCAAGAATTCAGAGTATGAAAACCATCTTAAAAAAGAGATGGAAGATATGCCCAAAGATGAAGATGACAAAATAGATGTCCAAGCTTTGCGTGTATCTGGCTTACAGTGGGAAGGCACCCCGGCAACAGGTTATACCTATAGAAGAAGGAGAGTAGCAAATTACATTGGTTCCTTTTCTCAAAGGAAGCTTTCTGAAAATATTCCCCAAAGAAGAAGCAGAGAAGGTCGAACATCAGGGTTTGTAAGGGGAATAGAAGATCATGATCTGAAGCGAATGGCCAACACTCACATTGAAAGCCAAGAGCAAGATGAAATTGTTAAGAGACGAGCGGGGGTTAGAAAACACACTGACGAAACCCCTTGGGGACTAGCTACGGCTCAAAGTTCTTACCACAGAAGAGTAGAAGGTTTTCTTAGTGCTTACCAAGATGCTGAAGATAAGTTTGACATAAGGTCAGGAGGGGAAATCCAAGCACTTGCCGAACCTGCTAAGAGTAGCAATTTTGCAATGTTGTGTCTTTGGGCTATTGAAAGCGGACAAGTCCCCACAGCTAGAGAAATTGCTCAAGATAAAGAATTGATGAGCAAGCCGGTATCTGAAGCTGAGGCTACAGCCCAGCATTTCCCAGAAACAAACCCCCACCAATATCATGAAGCTTTAGCAGAACAATTCAAACTAGCTTGGGCTTGGGCCAAACAGAAACAGGAAGCTGATTGGAAGGAGAGACTAAGCAAAAGCCTTAAGGCTGGAACATGGCATAACGGTGCTACTGGTGTTATCCCAAATGCAGATTTCGTAGAATTCCACAGCAAGGAAGACCCCATAGCAGAACTTTTCCAACGCTCAAGCGAATATGATGCAAGAGCATCCGTAGATTTGGTTAAATCAGAACTTGATCATTCTGATATTGGGCAGGATGAGAAAGGACAAGCGTATCATGCAGTTTATCAAATTTTGGAACAAAGGCATCCACACGGGTTGTTTGATTTCACCCAAGATGATGAAGAAGTTGATAGTAACTTTGATCGAAAATTTGGAGAATCAGTTTCTGGATTGTTCAAGGTTCCAGATGAAGGGAATGCCCTTCAAGCTGCTCACGCAGCCGCTGACTTTTTGTTAAATGGCATTAATGTTAATACCATTTCATCTAAAGACCAAATGGGCAAGATTAAAGACAAAGTAGAGAGTAACGGCACTTCTTTCGAACACATGTTAGAATCTTCCTCGCACGGGAGCGTGGAAGCATTGGCTCCTCGATTCAAACGAGATTTGGGGTACAGACTCAAACACATAGAACAATCTTACAGTGGTATAGAATCCCCTACAGATAGGAGTTTAACCAATCATCTTATCTCATCCATTGGCAAACAGCACGAAGCTGGCAAAACTCAAACTTTGAGTCAATACGATCACCAAATAGAAGAAGCTGGTGAAAAAGTAGCAGCAATGGCCAATAAGAATCAAGGCAAGGACCATGACAGCAGATTAGACAAACTAAAGGGAACACACGATCAATTGAAGAAATCTAGAGAAGGGTACTTATTGTCCTATGACCGAGTTACAAGTGTGTTGCACCAAACCGCCTTTAATTTGGATTCAGTCAAACAAATTGCAACAATGGCCGGTGAAACTAAGCAAAAGTACATACTAAAAGCTTTAGAAGATGCGTTTCTTGATCAAGTGGTTAAACATTTAAGTCATGCTCATCATTGGTATGAGAATGCTCACAATGTAGTTGCGTCAGCCAAATACTTAAAAGACATTTTGGGAGATAAGTTCTATGCAAGTTTCAAGAACGAAGTAACACACATTAAGAAAGGGCATGATAACGCATATGGTGATACCGCATGAAGACTTTCATTGGTTGGCTAAAAGAGATGGCTGGAACTGGAGCAGTTTATGACGGCACCAAACCCACGGACGGCGGTGGTTTCAATTGGTGGGGAGCAGTAGGCGACCCGCTGGGGGTTTCAATCAAGGGCGATCCAATTAAACACAAGGGCAAAAAACGTGGCAAAAAACGAAAAAAACGAAAATAGCAATCTAGCGGAATATATGCAAAACCCTAAAGGGTTTGCAATTCGCAAGTGGTTGGCTGACCTTCTGAAACAAGATTACAAATTACATGATCCAATCGTAGAAAGAATATCCGCTGCTCTGGTTACTCAAAAAGACCTTGAAGATTTCGGCAAGTTGGTGGGAACTGTTTATTCTGCTGGGTTTATGAAAGCGTTTAATGATTACAAGCAACAATTAGAAAAGCTGGGCCTTAAAATCAATCTTACCGTGGAAGACCCTAATTTACCTTAAGGAATCGCTTATCTCTGGCCATTTGCCAGCTTTGTCCCCAAACAATCTGTTTAATTCACCGTCTCCTTTGGTATGAAGCGGGAATGTATCTTTAAATCCGTGAGTTACCAACGGTTCACCAGCAATGATTTCACCACACGTATCCGCACATGGGCCTATGCCAATTGGGTGAAGTTTTACATTTTCAATGGGTTTTGTATAGCCTCTACCGTCATCGGGTTTATGTTCCCAAAACCCCGGTTTCGCAGATGGAGCGGTTGAAGAAACTACCGAGGTGTATTTACGATTTATGAAATCTTCGGCATCAATATTGTAAACAGGACGACCAATTTCTAATCCTCTTTCGATACGCCATTGCATCCACCAGTGGTGTTTAGGCTTAAGAGATGCTCGCCCATAATGACCGGGGGTAGAATGATAGACCAAATCCCAATACTCTCCACCGGGACCGTCTATACTGCCTGCGTCGTCTTCATTAAATAGCCATTCCTTAAACTTCATGCTGTATATAGGATGTGTCATTCTGAAAAATTGGGAGAGTGATCAGAAGGGATGCATTTAGCAAAGGTGCCATCTTTTTCCTCAATTTCCACGATTCTCCACCAACGGCTTCTTCTTGATTTAACTTCTCTGGGAAAAATAATTGAATGTCTTGTTAGTTTAACGGGTGACCAAAATCTCATCTCTAAGTCCTCTTGGGAAACGATAACCCCCTCAAAAGAGAACTTGGTTGTGTATTCGATGGTTCTCTGGTTCTCGCCATAAAGATGGTCGATATGCTCTGTGATAACGGGTGGGGAACACCACATTAAAATCTTGTTTTCATTTAAGAACCGCTGAGTTTCTGAATTATAGGCAGGTGTTTCTACTTCAACTGGGGTTCCAGGCTCTTGAACGACAATGGCTATTTCCTTTTTGACTTCTTCAACTTCTTTCACTTCTTTGGTGGGTTCAATTTTAACATCAGGAACTATTGGCTCTAAGATCGGGGCAGAAACATTCAAGTCTTTTATATCAGATGGAAATTGGGTTGCAGGGGCAGTTTCGTCTGGCAAAGTTAAACCTTGCCAATCAAAATTATGGAGTATCATAGGAGTTTCACTCCACTGTTTTTGCTCCTTCCTGATCGGGTTGGGACTGCTCAGCTTGTATACACTCCCATCCTTGTTCGTTATGGCCATGTTTTAGTTTTCTCCACTTGTAGTAAGCTCTTATATTGAATCCTGTGAATAGTATAGCAGATACCATCACCGCTGAGCTTTGAGCCAAATAACCAAAAGCAAAATCAGCAGTACACGCTACCATGCCAAAAATGAAACCATATTTCTTTCCACTTCCAATTAACCAGATCGCAATAAGATTACACAAAAAAGTGATCCAGTCAGTGCAGTAATAATTCATACCACCTCCTGCTCTCTGACTGAGGTTT
>CEPZ01072595.1_pt1 | contig 25709 bp, 26 predicted proteins | sample 530461 | NCBI WGS metagenome assembly CEPZ01 (sample SAMEA2620106, study PRJEB7988) | marine metagenome | isolation source: saline water (ENVO:00002010), including
ACATCCTGTACAATCTTCTAATCTAACTTGTTGAATATATCTATGCCCCATCCCATTCCTTCTTTCAGAAATTTCTAAGGTATCTTCAAGACATGCATCCATGCATACCCCACACCCTTTACAATCCTCTTCTAAAACTTTAATAAAACCTTTCGGTAATCTTTCCATAAAAACGTTTAAAAGCCCCAAAATTTATATGTTTTATTAAGGGCCTGTAGTCTAATCTGGATAGGGCACTCGCCTTCGGAGCGAAAAATCTCGGTTCAAATCCGGGCGGGCCCGCTTCCCAAAATCAAAAGTTTTATAAACTATAGTCAATCTATAGAATACATGATAACCACAATTCAAATCCATAAAAAAGTAAAAGACGAACTTGACACCTTTAAAACCAAGAATGAAAGCTATGAAGAAATTATTCTAAATTTAATGAAAACTATTGAAGAACAAAGACGTCAAGAAAAAGAACTACTTATAGAGGGATGTAAAGAGATGGCAAAAGATAGCTTAAAAATAACTAAAGAATGGGAAGCTACTGATGCTCAATTGGATTGGGAATGGTAAACATTAAGATAAAAAGGGGAGATGTTCTTCTTGTAAATCTTGAACCTGTTATAGGAAGTGAACAAGGAAGAATAAGACCTGTTTTAGTAATTCAAAATAATATCTCAAACGAAAATAGTCCAACAACAATAATCGCCCCATTTACATCGAAAATCTATTCAAAAGAATTTCCCACAAATGTACAAGTCTCTCCTTCAGAATCAAAATTAGATAAAGAATCCACCATATTATTAAACCAAATAAGAACCATTGACAAATCGCGAATAATAAAAAAAATTAGCAGCCTTCCACTTCATATTATAACTAAAGTTAATTTTGCTATCAAAAAAAGTCTGGATTTATACTAAAAAGCCAAAAACCTTATAAATAAGAATATTCTTATCATTCTTATTAAGATGGAATTTGAAATATCAAAAATAACTGAAAGAGGACAAGTCACCATACCTCAAGAATTCAGAGAAGAACTAAACCTAAAAACAGGTGAAAAAATCTTATTCATCAAAGAAAAAGAAAAATTAATCTTAGAACCTATGAAAAAAACAAAAAGTCTTGAAAGATTAAAAGAAGATTTAATAGACACTAAAATAGCAGAACAATTCTGGAAAGATGTAAAAAGTGGGAAAGTAAAATTAATCAACCAAACAGAGGAAGAATTCTTAAAAGATTTAGAAACCTGGTAAAATGATTATCCAGCAAGAACCAGAATTTAAAAAAGCCATCAAACATATTAAAGACAATGCTCTTAAAGAAAAAGTAAAAAAACAAATTAAAAAAATAATTGAAAACCCAGAAATTGGGGATTTTTTAGGTTATGAAAAAAGAGGGGAAAGAAAGATATACATAAAACCTTTTAGATTACTTTATTATTATAACAAACAGAAAGAAATAATAACTTTTATTAATTTCAAACATAGAGGTAAAATATATAGAAAATGACAGAACAAGAAGGCTTAACAGTAAAAAAATCTGAAAATTTTCCAGAATTCTACACTCAACTAATCCAAAAAGCAGATTTAGCAGATTATTCTAAAGTTAAGGGCTGCATGGTCATAAAACCCAATGCTTACCATATCTGGGAACAAATTCAAGATTATTTCAATTCTCGCTTAAAAAAATTAGAAGTTAAAAACGCTTACTTCCCTTTATTCATTCCAGAATCTTTCTTTCAAAAAGAAGCTGAACATGCTCAAGGTTTCTCTCCAGAAGTAGCCTGGATTGCCAACACAGAAGAAGGCGAAAGATTGGCCATTAGACCAACATCAGAAACAGTCATGTACGACTCTTATTCTAAATGGATCAGAAGCCACAATGATTTACCTTTTAAAATGAATCAATGGTGCAATATTATACGTTGGGAAAGTTTGGCCACCAAACCCTTCATAAGAACAAGAGAATTTCTATGGCAAGAAGGTCATTGCGTCTATGAAACTGAAAAAGAAACAGACAAAGAAACTTTAACTTATTTAGAAGAATACCAAAAACTCTGTCAAGATTTACTAGCCCTACCCACCTTAACAGGAAAAAAATCAGATAAAGAAAAATTCGCCGGAGCTAAATACACTTTAAGTATAGAATCTATCATGCCAGACGGAAAAGCCTTACAAATGGGCACATCACATAACTTAGGACAAGGTTTCGCAAGATCTTTTAATATCTCTTACCTAGACCGAAAAGAAAAAAAACAAATCCCTTGGCAAAATTCTTGGGGCATTTCAACTCGATTAATAGGTGCTTTAGCCATGCTTCATAGTGATGATAAAGGATTAATCTTACCTCCGAAAGTAGCTTTCTCTCAATTAGTCATAGTTCCAATCCTATTCAAAGACACACAAGCAAAAGTTCTTAAAAAATGCAAAGACTTAGAGAAAAAATTAAAAAAACACAATCCTATTTTAGACGATAGAAATTACTCACCAGGGTGGAAATTTAATGAATGGGAACTTAAAGGTGTTCCAATAAGATTAGAAATTGGTCCTAAAGATTTAGAAAAATCTCAAGTTGTTTTAGTTAGAAGAGATAATAATAATAAAACCCCTGTAAAATTCTCAAATTTAACAAAAGAAATAGACAAAACTTTAGAAGATATTCAAATTAGTCTTTTCAAAAAAGCAGAAATAGAAATGAAAGAAAAAATTCATAAAACAAATGCTTTTGAAGATTTCAGACATATCATAAAAGGAAAAAAAGTTGCTTTAGCTCCTTGGTGTGGTACTATTAAATGTGAAGAAAAAATTAAAGATAAAACCATCGGAGCCAAATCACTTAACATCCCCTTCAATCAACCTCCAAAGATAGGGAAATGTTTTCATTGTAGCAAAAAAGCCAAACATCTCACTTATTTCGGCAAAAGCTATTAATAAGCTAAAGATCTTGGTTTTCTATTCTTATACAACCAACTCTTCGCATAATGAATCGGCAAATCCAATTGTTTAGCAATTTTATAAGCTGAAAGTCCTTTTTTTCTTAATTCTAAAAGTTTATGGTACTTCTTTATTTTTTCCTTTTCATATTCCGCAAGAGACTTAATTTTTAATTTAGTTTCATTATCAAGAATCCTTTTAGTAGTAAAAAGAAATCCAATTTTATCTAAAAAACAATCAAGATTAATATAATTAGAGTGAATAACAAAATACAATTGAATCATCCTAGAACCCTTCCTTCCTTCATATTCCCTATCTCTTTTAACACCATTTGTAGTAACTCCAAATTCAGACAATAATTCTCTCAATTGGTCCAAATAAACTATACCTTTATTCAAGTTGACAACCTCTTTGACAGTATAAAACTTTAAGGATTGAAAAGCAAATCTTGTATGTTTTAATTGAGAAATTTTACTTAATTCAGAATCAGATAATCCTTGTAAAAATCTCTTTTTCAAAATAGAACATTTTCCTGAATTTAAAATCCACAATGGAACCTCAAAACTTGCTTTTGTTTTATTCCCTTTAATTGCTCCAAAAGAAGACAGGAATCTAGAAAAAATAACATCACTAACGACCATTTTTCCATTATTAATTTTATAAGTATATATTTTTGGATTAACCTTAAATCTCAATAAAATCTTTCTAATCTTTTCCAAATCAGAATCAACACCATAAAACCAAACCTTAGTTAAATCTTTAGAAATATTTCCATCTCCCAAATTATATCCAACTAAATAAGCCAACCATTCAAGATTTTGATTTAAAAAGTCCTCATTAAAATAATCTTTTTCCTTAAATAATTCATATCTTCTAACCTCTATTGGTTTTGTCTTCCTAACCAGCCAATTATAAATCTTATATTTACTTATTTTTATTTTATCCTTGATTTGAATTTGATTAAATCCTTTAATACCAAGGTCTAAAACTTTATAATAATCCTTAATCTCTTTGTTATCAAAATTTTCTATAAGTTTATGATATTGCAGTTTATATTTCTCCATAGAATAACCCAAATACCTCTTTTTAACATAATCTTTTAAAAATTAACAGATATTTAAACTCTACTAATCATCAAAACCACTAAACAACCAATCTAAAAAATCCCCAATTATATTTCCCCTTTCTTCTTTTTTCTCGCGAACGTCTTTTTCCAAAAGAGGTTCTAGACCTTGCTCTGCTCTTTTCATCATAAATCTCGCTTCCTCTTCACTAAAAACAGGGTAAGTATTAGCTGAATCTAGTTTACTTTCCGCGCTAGCCCCAAAATTATTTCCCACTCCAACATTTGCTTTGTAAAGAAAACCACTGCTCAAATCCTCACCAACTTTGATTAACCAATAAATCTTTTTCTCTTTTAGAGGACCCAACATAACTGCTTGAGTATTATCCCCAATAACTATGGGTGCAGAAGTTACATAAACTAAAGTAGTCAAATAGTAAGGTTGTAAATTCTTAACCGTAACTTCAATAGGAACAAAACTTCCTTCTCCAACTTTATTTTTCATAATTTGAACATCTAAAGAAACAAAAGGCAATATCTTTTCACCCTTTTCAATAATTTCACTTTTTAATCCAAATTCTTTACTTTCCAAATCTATCTTAACCGCTTTCCAATTATATTCCACACTCGACTTTTTAGAATCAAAAGACTCATCAAATTTTATATGCCCAGCATCTACCCAGCCATATTGTCCAAAGGTAATATCAAAAGGCACCCAACCATAACCATCAAAATAAACTTCCGCCCATGCATGCGGAGCCCATCCTTCTTCAACAGAATCTGTATATGCAATCCCCACTACATATTTGGCTGGAATTTTCAAACTTCTTAGTAAACTAATAAACAAATTAGTAATCTCATCACATACCCCGTATTTATTTTCCAAAACCCAACTACTTTTCTGCAAGGCTTCCTCAGTTAGTGTATTCAAATCATATTCGATATTTTGTCTAATCCACTCTGCAATCTTAAATACAGCTTCATACAAATCATCACTATTCCTGGTAATTTCTTTAGCCTTATCTTTAATGTCGGAATTAATATCAATATATTCTGTCTTCTTAGTATAAGGGATATTCTCTTCTAATATGAATCCATTAGGATAAGCAATCTCTTTATCTATTCGAGGGATTAACATTTTAACCTTTACATCAGAATCGAACCCATAATTCAAACTTCTCTCTTTAACATCCCTCCACTTAAACACCACATTCCTTCCTTTCTTAATAGACGCTCTTGGATTAGAGTTCAAATCCAATTTTAAAACTTCTTGATTATAATAATTCTTAGGGAAAAAACTCAGCTCAGAAGTAAAATCTACTAATCTAGATCTAGAACTTGTATAATCCAAATCTACTTCTCCTTCTAACTGAACATCAAAAGTTTGATAACTTAAGTCAGATTCAGCAACAACACTAATTAAACTTAATAAAAATACCAAAATAATTATTTTATTTCTCGTCTTACCCATTTTTCCGCGAACGCTTTTCTAAAGGGTTCACATTATCTTTAATTAATTCTACAAATCTATTAAAATCTTCTTTTTTTATTAAACACGCAGACGCATGAGAATTATGAACTATTAGACCATTAGCAATATAATTTTCATATTTAGGAACATTAATGTCATAAAAAATCTCTTTCTTATTATTAATCTTTATGTCCTTAACCCTACACCACAATATATCTGAATTAAAGAATTTATTAAGATAATCAACCAATTCTTGGACATTTAATTGCTTCAAAAAATCCAATATTTTCTCAAAAGAATAATATGTAATATTACTATTAGATCTCTTTTTTGGATAGCTTAATACATTAGAGAGTCCTCTAACATTATATTCTTTACAAAGTTTTACTAAATCGCCATAAGTTAAAGGCAACAAATTCAAAGTAGAATTTCTTATTTTATTTTTCATATCCAAAATCATCTTTTCCAACAAATTTCTTTTCTTCTTAGATGAAAATCCAATTTTTTTAGAAAAAGCTTTAATCGAATTAAAATCAGTAATAATCAAACGATGAACTTTAGAAGGAGAAAATATTTGAGAAATAATTCCCAATCGTAGTAATAATAATTGTAATTGCCTCAGAAAGTATTTATCAACCATGCCCAATTCAACATGGTGATTGGAAATATGACCCTCTGCATCAAAGATTCCTTTCAAAAACCCAACTATATTCTCTGGTTTTGACTTCTGAATAATCATTGGAACAGCCAGATTATAAGACCTATAAAATAATTCTGAAGCTATTCTTTCAAAAAAATTAACAAGCAAACTAGATTTGAACCTCAACCTAAAACAATTTTTCTTATTAACTTTTGAAATTCTTCCCTTTAAACCAAAAATACTTTTAATAATTTTCTGATAAAAAACCAAAAGGTCATAATCAGAATCCTTAAATTCAAACTCGGTATGGTAAATACATCCATCTCCAATTAAATACCCAAATAATTGAGAAAGATTTTTCGTAAGTTTTGAGGGGATTTTGATAGGATTGTATGTATAATTCAGCCCAGTTTCATATCTAGTAAAATTAAAATCCCTACCTTTTATATCTAAATATTTCATCCCAATAATAAAGTCTCCAACCCTAAGATTCTTAGCAAAACATTCCTCTATCTTATTATTTCTAAATGCAAAAAACCTATGATTAGCAGAAGTTCTAATCTTATAAGGCGAAGCATTAATATCATATACCCTATTAACAACAACAGGGTTCAATAATTTACCCTTATTTATTTTTTGCTTATTTTTTTTAAAATCAAACACAACAAATTTATCATCTTTATAATCCTCTATCCTCTTTATTTCCCCATTACTTAACTGTAACAAAGTATCTGAATGTAAACAATGTCCTCCTCCATTTCCATCCACTTCCTTAAACACTTTTTCCAAAATTTTGGGTAAGTTTACTCCCTTTTCTCCCGATCTCATACTTATTCTTAACTCTTCTTCTGCTTCTCTCGCCACCATCACCACTTTATCAGGGTTCATATGGATTAATTCATTCGCTAATTCTGCCGTAAAACTTACATCTGTTGTAGAGTATCTAAAAACTAAAACCTTCCCTCTTTTATTCATCTTCAAGGCTTCTTTTAATAATCTTTCATATTTTTTCTTCAACTTCTCTGCTTTCTGATATAATTCCTTCCCTTCATTTGTTTTCTGCTCTAAGATTTCATAAGGATCTTTAATTTTCAACATCAAACCCACAATCTTCCTTACATCTTTTGTTTTCCCTTTCAATACAAAAGAAAATATTCTTGCTAACTCTCCCAATTCAGTATTAAACAAAACATCATCTGGTTTAAATTTCCCTTTCAACTTAACCAATTTAGGATATTCTTTCTTAAAATCTTTAACTAATAAATCACTCCAATCCGAAGTAACACCAACAGCCGCTAACCATAAATTATCTTTTGTTATTTGATAACACATATAACTAGTTGGTTGATTTTTCTTAACTTCTTTCCTAGAATTATAATACACCACACCCTTAACTTTAATAGGTTCATGATGATCTATCCATATTTTTCTTACATGAATTTTATCAAAAATGCCTTGAGTTAAAGTGGGTTTATCCAAAAATACCACAAGATCCGGACTATATTCTTTAATTTTCCTCAAATACATTTCTTCTTCATTTAACTTATGTCCTCTTACTCTTATGATTACCCCTTCTCCTTTTCCAAAATGCTTCCTTAACAATAAATAACTCACTAAACCATCTGGATCGTCATCATAAAAAAATAAAGGGTTATCACTTTTCTCAATTAGATTCTTTATCTCATCCAGGGTTTTCATAAAATCTTCTCAAGTATATCCCTCTCTCCATGAACGCTTTTTAAGGGTTCAATAGGAAGAATTTGAGACCTCCTTTTATTATTAAACGACATAAACGACATGGGGACGTAAGGCTCATAAAGATTAAAATCTACCGGATTAATATGAAAGTTAGAGCAACTGCTAAAATCAAAATTTCTACTGAAGTTGAAATAATTAAAACTCTTAAGGTTTATCATAAGGCTCTCCAATTCTGTGTTGATCAGGCTTGGAAAAGAAAAATCAAGAACAATATCAAGCTTCATCCATTTGTCTATAAGAAACTCAAATCTAAAGGTCTGCAATCCCAACTTTGTATTGCTTGTATAAAACAAGCGTGTGGGATTGTAAAAAGAGCTAAGACTAAACCCATAATTCAAAGAGCTTCTATTAGATATAACTTTCCCAGAAGTGTCTCTATGAAGAATAATCTTCTTTCTATTTCCACAATTAAAGGCAGAATCAAAATTCCTTTTTCCATACCTGATTGTTATAGGAAATATCTCAATTGGAATATAAGAGAAAGCCTGTTGAGAATAGATAAAAGAGGAAGATGCTTCTTTTTGTTTACATTCTCCAAAGATGTCAATGCTAAAAGCTCTAACTTCCATAAAGGAGTTCTTGGTATTGATATCGGAGTAAATAATATTGCTGTTACTTCCGATAGACAATTCTTCGGAAAAAACATCAAACAACTTAGAATTAAAAAAGAGAAATTGGTTAGTGAACTTCAAGCCAAAGGCACTAAATCTGCTAAGAGAAAACTTATAAGACTCTCTGGTAGATGGAAACTGTTTATGACTTGGACTAATCATAACATCAGTAAAAAAATTGTTAGTAAGAGTAAAGGAATTATTGTGATGGAAGATTTGACCCATATTAGGAGAAATGCTAAATACATCAAATGGGTTCATAAATGGGCTTTCAGACAACTCCAAAGCTTTATTGAATACAAGGCTTTGAGAAAAGGAATCAGGATTGTTTATGTCAATCCCTATAAAACTTCCAAAGAGTGTTCTGTTTGCCATAATGAACTTACTTCCAGACATTCTGGATTTTTCCAATGTTTGGTTTGTAGACATTCTCTTAACTCTGATTTAAATGCTTCCTACAACATAGCACAACGCTATAAGCGGACTATGTGTTTGGGTGCTGTAACACACCCAAATGTCTCGAATAATGAAGCCGAAACATCTTTTTGATGGAGTGAAGCTAAGTTCAGGGATAAGTTCCCTAAAAAGCCCCATACTTTAGTGTGATTTACTTTGGGAATATGTTACTTCTTTTTTATCCAAGCTAAGACTTTATTAATCTGTTCTTTTGTCCACCCTTGCTTCATGGCTTGTTGTTTTAAATCCATAATTTTATACTTAGAAAGATTAGTCTTAAAGTAATTCACCAAAGGTATTAATTGAGCCGAAATAGGTTGACTTACAGGTTTCTTTTGTACAGGTTGAACTGGTTTCCGGGTTTGCTGGGTTGGAAGGGATTTGTTCCCTCCTTTTGCTAAAAGCTTCTTTCTAACAAAAATCACCCCCACCACAGCTAAAATGATAATCCCCACTAATAATCCCAAATATAAAATCAAATTTGTTTGCTTAACCAGTACACAATTCCCACCCTCACATCTAGAATTACTTGAACATTTAACATCTGCCGCACAATTCCCACAATTTTCTCCAGTTTCCCGTATTCCATTCCCGCACTCCGGTCCTTGCGGAACTGGATCTAGCGGAGTCACCGGATCCACAATTTCTTCAGACAAAACACTTACTAACCAAGGTTTAGCAGATTCCCCTGCAACTGCCTTAATATTATAAATTTTAACTTCTTCTCCCGTAAATTCATAGCTACTTTCAGTATGATTTATTAAAACATCATCCACATACCATTCCACGCTTTCATCCCCACTCACTGCAAAAGTTTGACTTTCCCCTTCCTTCAACTCCATAGTTTCTACATCTGGAGAAAAACTTACACTTACTTGAGTGTCTCCGCTTATTATAACATTTACTTCATTACTTTCCGCCACAGTTATATCATCATCCCCGATAAAAATTACACTCCTAGTTCCCGCATTACTAGCTTCAATATTTACCTTTCCATCAGACGCAATTTCAATTACTAACCCTTCAATGCCACTTTTCCCTTGTTTATACTTATACCCAATAGCATTATCACTTGTAAAATAACTACTCAAATCCACCACATTATTATTCATCCCAGTTTCAATTGTAATTTCAAAAATAGTTCCACTAAAAGTAACAGTTTCTTCTTGAGCCAAAACATTAACACTAAATAAAATCATTAAAACCAAAAAACTTAACCTCTTTAACATATTAAATACAATAAAAACTTTCTATATAAAACTTATTATTTCACTAATCGTCATAACTATGACAACCCATAAACCTAACCTCTTTATTTTCAAAATCAATGTCAAAGATATCTACTTCAGTTACTACATACCTTTCTCCGAAGCCCATACATGCTCCCCTATTCCGTGAAATATTTAGTTCATATTTTCTCCCCTTTTTCTCTAGTCTTCTCAAATGATAGTTTAGTCTTAGTGAAGGAGGGTCATCAGGGTTATAAGTCCTTTCTTCCAACTCCTTCCAAATTGTGAAAGGCCTGACTTCAAGTTCAACCATTCCATCGTAAGCAAAAATGCCCTCAAGCATTTGATACTTAGATTTAGTTTGATATAGAGGAGCAACATCTTTTAAACCAGGGTGAAATTTCATTTGATTCAAACAATACGCTACTACCCTTCTATCATCGGATTGCAACAAACGGACCTTCTTTTTAGAGGTATGTCTCTCCAAAATTTCCTGACGAATCAGTTCTCCATTCTCTTTACTTAAAAGTCTTAATCTTCTATTTAAAATCTGTTCCAGCCTATTAAGACTCACCCTATTTGACATTACAGTTTTCCTCATCTGTCTTTCAATATTTTTTATACTCATCTTCAAAGTTCCTTTATAGTCATCTTTTGATGGTATCAAATACGCTATTTTAATATAACCCCACCTTATGTGTTGGGTAAAAAAGAAACATTTAAATATATGTAAAAGTTATATTAACATATGGAACAACTATTAGAAAGGATTGGGCTAACACCTTCAGAATCTAAAGTTTATTTAACATTGTTAGAGTTAGGAGAAGCTAAAGTAAGTCAAATACTTCAAAAATCTGAACTTAACTCAGGCAGAATTTATGATGTCTTAAATTCCTTAGAAAATAAAGGCTTGGTAAGTGAAATAACTAAGAAGAAAATAAAATTATTTATTCCCTCCCCTCCAGAAAGAATTTTAGATTATCTAAATAAAAAGGAAAATCAAATTGAAAAAGATAAAAAAGAAATAACAAAGATAATGCCTCATCTTTCTGAAAAATTTAAACAAATAAAACAAAAAACAAATGTAGAAGTATTTTTGGGGACTAATGGTATGAAGACCGCTTATTCTTTACTCTTTAAAGAGACAGAAAGAGATAAAGAATTATATGTGTATGGAATAGTAGAAAAAAAGGAATATAAAAAAGACATTTTAGATATGTTACAATACTATGTATACAAACAAAGAAGAGACCTAAAGTTAAGAACAAAAAAGTTAATCTCTAAAGAAGCGAGAGGAGAGAAATTATACGCACAAGATAATTCTTTTATCAAGTATCTTCCTTATCCTTCAATAACAGGAATTGAAGTTTTAGGTGAAATGACATTAATCCAATTTTTACAAGACCCTGTTATCATGATTTTAATCAAAAATAGTACTATTGCTAAAGACTATAAAACAATGTTTAAATTCCTTTGGAAAATAGCCAAAAAATGAAACAAATAAGATTATTAGATCTACCTGTATACATTGAATTAAATGAAAAAGGAAGATCTATAAAAAAAAAGAATCAAAAACAAAGGACTTTCATTAAAAAGAATATATAAAATTACTGGAGTTAGTCATTCAACAATTCATCCGTTTCTCAAAGGAAAAGCAATGAGAAGTGATAACCTATTAAAAATAATCAATTTACTTAAAATAAAAAAAGAATTAATTGAACAACATACAAAAGGAATTTATTCAGGACCTTATAAATCACATAATTATAAGTTAAAATTCCCAATAACAATAGATCCTTTTCACGTTAGATTAATGGCGCATGTAATAGGAGATGGTTCTTTAGAAAAACATTATTGTAGGTGGTATCAAAAAAGTGACATGGGTGGAAAAAATATTATTAAATTAATTAAAGTGCTTTCAAAGAGAGAGACTACCAAAAGTAAAAAAGATTCTTATAGCATTCCTACAATATTATTAGACATAGTATGCAAATCATTAGATCTAAAAAGGGATGAAGTAAAAACAGCTGAACTCATCAAAAAAGTATTAAAACTACCAAGAGAATATAGATTACAATTCTTAGCAGGATTTATCGTAGATGAAGGTAGTATCCAAAAATCAGCAATTAAAATAACCAACACAGACAAAACCTTGCTAAAAGAATTAAGAAATTTCATAATTTCATTAGGATATCCATGCTCAGAAATTAAACAATACAGAGACAATATTGGTGAAAAAAGACTGATAAAAAACAATTTAGCAAGGGTAAATTATAATATTCAAGATATATTCTTATATGCAGATAGTATGTTAAAACTAAAGAAAGATTTAGAAAGCATGACATCAAAATATGGAAGCCTAGTAGGATTGTGGCATAAACAAAAAATTCTAGAAGAACAAAGTAGCAAAGTTGATCTAAATAAATTAAAAAAGAGGAGAGAATCAAAAGACATATTTATTCCCTTAATTAAAAAAAGAATTAAAAAGAATCCCCCATCTGTAAAAGAATTCTCAAAAGAACACAATTTAGAGCATAGTAGAATATACAAAGTATTTCATAGATTAAAAGATAGAAAAGAAATCAAAAGAATATCTGTAGGAATTTTTGCTCATAATAACTATAATTGACCAACAAATCTCACCCTAAGGTCTAGAATAGAAGAACAACTATCTACAGACCCAATTAGTGTAAAAGAAATACAAAACAGAATAGGAGGAGATTTTAAATCCATCACTACCCAACTATCCAAACTCTATAAAGCAAATATAATTCAAAGAATTAAAAAGGGGATATACTCACTTCCCTTTCCTACTATGAGCACGTAGACTTGGTCTCATTTTTTCTCTACCCTTTCCTCTTTTTAATAACCCCCTACTACGTCGGCCCTGAGAAGTCAGCCCGCGGTAGGTCCGGCCCTTTTTCTTAGCCACATTTTTTAACTTCAAATCTTTTTTAATCTGCGGGTGATCTCTATCTATTAATATAACTTCTGCCCAATAATTTTTCCCATCTTTTAACAATGGATAACTTCCAAGAACTTCACAATTTTTAAATTTTCTATTTGCTCTTTCTTCACAAATCCACAAATAATTCTTCTTAACAATTTTCTTACTTGTCGCACGCTTACTCTTTCTCCCATGTTTCAAAGGCCTTGCACGTTGTCTACCCCCTCTTAACACTCTAACTCTAACTACAAACAACCCTTGTTTAGCCCTATAACCTAAACTTCTAGCTCTCTCTAATCTACTTGGTTTCAAAACCCTAACAACAGTATTCCCTCTTCTCCACTCTATTAATCTACTCTGTTTTAAGTCTCTACTTAAATTTCTCCAGTTTTCTTTAACTTTCTGATAGAACATATTCTTACCCCAATTTTAACCTCTTTTAAACTTTTCTATAAGAACATCGAAAACAAACTAAACAATCCTGCAAAGAAAAAACCATGGATTAATTTTCCAGTTATTAAAATTAAAATTAAAATTAAAACTCTCCCAATGGACATATACACTTCCCTCATAATAAAATACTCTGTTCTATTTTTTGATTTATCATAAGTCAAAGCTATGAAAGGCAAATTGGCTGCTATAGATGCAACAATTGCCAACATATAAATCCCAACCAATTGAAAAGTAGTCTGAACAAAGATTCTTACCCACCAAATAACAGCACGGAATACAGCCCCTATTCTAATCAATTTTCTTCTATCATATTTATCACTCAATTTACTCATTACAAACGTAAATAAAATCCCTATTATACCCGCAATTGTAGCCAAACTTCCTAGTTTCAAATAACCTCCGAGAATCCCATACACAAAGATGGGCCAAAACACAACTGCTACAACAAGTACTCCTCCTTGTCCTAAAAAAGCCAAACCATCCCTCACATATCTTTTTTTAAAAACTTTTTTAAAATCAACATCATATCTTCTGTTTTTATGGTTACAAAAAAACATTGGAATCGCACTTCCAAACAACAAGATCCCTACTAATAAAAATAATAAACTAAAACCCGAAAATAATAAAATACTTCCCCCCATCAAAGGTCCAACAAGACCCGCAAATAAAGAAAAATGATACCAATTTCCAATTTCTTTCCCTCTCGTATCATGATCACTAATTCCTGAAAATTCAAAATGGAATGCTAACCAAAATAAAGCATCCACTATTCCTAATACAACGGGAACAATAAAAAATAAACCTGGATTAAATTTTAAAAAATGAAGTAAAACAAAATATAGAATATACACAGGAGAACAAATTAAAACAATATATCTAAAAGATAATTTATCTACAATCCATGCACTTGGAAAAGATAATATCCCAAATAAAACACTATAAATCAAATAAAAATAAACAATATAATCCAAACCATAACCTAATTCCTTATATAAATACAAAGGCACAAAAATACCCACCATGCTAAAAGCTAATGCCCTTAAAACAATAGACACATAAAACGCATTCAATTCTTTACTTAGTAAAAATCGTACATAATACAAAGGATGACTCATCATAATTCCATCAACTTCCTAGCAATTAAACCACTTACATCCAAATCATTAGTTTCATGATAAACAGTGTTAGTTGTTACCACTTTCTCCACTTTTTCATTTAAATTTTTATAAGCATCCCCCGTAAACAATCCATGAACACCCAATAAATAAACTTTATTTGCTTTCAGATTCTTAAGATTCTCCAACATGGTTTTCCCAGAAGAAATAGTATTATCCACCACAACCACATCTTTATCCTCAAAACCCTCTAATTTATCCCCTTTATTATAACTCAAAGCATCTTTTTTAATATGTCTAGCCAATAATTTTGCTTTATCTCCCACACCAATAACTTCCACGTCTTCAAGATTCTTCAAAACATATTCTCTTAACAACTCGCTACAATTTAATTTGTAAAAAGGCACAGAGAAAAATCCTTTAATACTATGTTGAGAGAAATAAAGCTCCACAGCCATTACAGAATCCACATGTCTACTTAATAAATCCCCTATTATTTTACCCCCAATACCTTCCCCCCTTTCTACTCTAGAATCTTTTTTTAGATAAGCCATATAGGGTGCCACATAAATAACTTCTTTAGCTTTCAAATCTCTTGCTGCACTTGCCGCAAACAAAACTTCAAATAAAGAATAATTAGGATGGGGATATAAACTCTGCACCAGAACCACTTTTTGATTCTCTAATTTATGTTTGAATTTAACATGTATCTCCCCTTCATGAGTATCTAAAATTTCCAAATCCTCATAATCTAAATTTAATTTTTGAGCAATTCTTTTAGCTAATCTTTTGCTATTACTTAAACCAACAATTATCATCACTCCTAGTAACAACTACTACATATATAAATTTTATCTACATCTAAAACACCATCTTTACTGGATAAATCTAAAAAATCAAATTTCTTAATTCCCCTAGATCTTTAAGAGAATTTAATTTAATTTTATTTCTGGATAAAGTATACAAAATATCCCCAATATACAGACTTCTCTCAATAGCAGAATCTCCCCTAAAGTAAAATCCACTTTTCTTAAAGACCTCATCACTATCATAATGACTTATCCTTCCTTTCAAATCAAAACCATCTTCCAAAGTTAAATCATAAACATATGCTCCTTGAAATGTAAATTCGCCATATTGGTTATCGCTACTTCTCCCACCTTTAATCTCTGCTAAGGTAATAGGAATAACCAATAAATTTTTCTCTCTATCAAACAAAAATGCCTTATGATTATGCAACGCAGGAGAATCTGTTCCCCTATCCCCAATAACCACCTTATGCATTTCAATTGGATTTTCCACATCACTCACATCAAAAATAGCCATTTTAATCCCTTGATACCAAGCAAAATCCAATCCTCTTCCAGTTTTCAAATCTTCATCAGCTTCCACAGTATCTTTTCCTATACCAATTATATGGTTTTCATCATAAGGATGTAAATAATCAGAATAACCTGGAATTTTTAATTTCCCCAATACATTAGGGTTATCAGACTCACTTAAGTCTATCACAAATAAAGGATCTACTTTCTTAAAAGTCACAACATAACCTTTATTACCCATAAATCTTACAGAATAAATTTTTTCTCCAGGTGCTAAATCTTCCAAACTTCCTACAAGATTCAAAGTTTCATCTAAAACATATAAATTATTAGCAGATTCTCCCCCAAAAATACTTCCACCTGTAGTAGCTATTCTAAAGTGCTTATCATATTCATCCATTGAAAACTGATTCAAAATATGCCCTTTAACTTCTCCGCTACTTACAAATTCAATATCCCCCTTACTTAATTTGAATTTAGTTATAACAGTCCTTTCTCCTTCCCTTACAGCTCCAATTATACCTGGCCAAGAAGTCTGTGCAATATACAAATTATCTAAAGAAGCATAAACATTTTGTCCACTTCCCACAATAACTTCTTTTTTAATTTCTCTATCTCCCGTCATTGAAATAGATGCAATTGTAAGGAAATTTTCAGCTTGAATTGGTTCCACATAACCCACATCTACACAACCCACAATGGGTTTCATATCTTCCATACTTTCCTTAATTTCTTTTTCTTCTCTATATAATGGAATAATATCCCCACACAAAACATCATCTTCATAAAATCTCGGATAAGAATTTATCACAAAGTAAACATCTTCTTTTATTTTCCTAGATGTTAAATAATTCCCTTCAAAATCTACCACTTTTACTAATTCTGGTTCTTCTTTATCTTCAATATCATACAATCTAACTGACAACCCACCAATAGACCGATAAGAAAATCTTTCATCTATTACTTTATCCTTAAAATCATATCTTTCAGATCCAAACATCAATAATCTATCTTCCTCAATAAATAATTCCATGGGCCTAAAATCTCCTAAATCTAATTTGCTTATAATTTCAGCTTCTTCAGCAGGATAGGCCTTAGCAATAATCAATTTATTATCTGAAAGGGTATAGATATACTTCCCATCTGTCTTAATAATATCTGCCTCATCCACACCTTCTACTTGTATATTTGTAGTTGAAAAATCTCCACTTGCACTTGGAGCAGCTGCAGATTCCATTACTGCCACACCCCCCGCAGCAGATGTTATAGATCCACCAGATTTAAAAATTCTTGAATCAAAAAATCCTCTTCCATTTTCTCTCGCTTTTTCAAAAGCTTGAATTAATTCTTCTCCAGAACTAAATCTAGATAATTCATTAACTTGATCAACATCATAAAAAGAAATATTTATGGCAAATAACAATATAACAACCATAGCTAAAGAAAGCGCTGCTGTTAATTTATTTTTAAATATTTTAGATTTATTTTGTGTAAAAACTAGAATCTTATTAGACGCTTGATATATATTAACTTTATTTCCTTTAGGACTCCAGAAAAACCTTTTAACTTCAATTAAACCTTCTTTTGTTAATTTTTCAATATTATAATGTACAGTAGATAAAGCCATATCTAATTTTTTAGCAATTTCTGTAGCAGTTCCTTCTTTCTTTCCTAAGTAATCTAATATCTTTTTAGAGGTCTTATTACTCATTATCTCTGCCAGGTTTTTAGTCTTCTCTTCTCCAAAATCCACTAAATGAATTTTTTTCTTCATAAGAATTAGAGAAAAAACTATGTATTTAAAGGTTTTTTAAGCTTCAACTAGACTTGAAGCTATAAGAAATTACTTAATTTTAATTGGCTCCTTAACTTCGTCAATAAAATACTTTTATTTAAAACATTTTCAATATGCTTCCCTAACAACCCAGCACACAAACTATATAAACAATAGAATCTTATACATAAACATGAAATATAAAGAAATCCATATTTGGAATTTTCCCCCAACACTAACATTTGTTAAACTAAATAAACAATTTAAAGAAAATTTATTTAAAGATTTAATTTCAAAGACAGGATCTCAAGAAAAATTATTAAAAATAATTAATGGATCAAGTTTAAAATACAACATTAGAAGGAAACATAGCAGAAGAAATTTATATTCTTGGATTAAAGGACAAAATTTTGATAGGGGGAAAATGAAAAATATTTATATCCCTTTGTGGGTACTAATTGAATCATCTAATATAATTTCTACTAAGAAAGACAAGAAAAATCAAATATTAAAAAAAATTGAGAAAAACATTAAATTCTATACAAGTAGAGGTAATTCAAATCCAATCAACAAACCAAAGCTTCCACTATCTTTAACTCCAGAAATGATTTCTATAATATTCAATTTTCTGGGGGGTGGACATATGGGCAAGAAACAAATATCACCATCCTACAAGCAAATAAACAAAGAAGGACTAACTAATTTTCTTTCAAGATTAAGAAATATTTTTGGAGATTTCAGATACAGCAAGGGGGAATTTAAAAATGGAAGATTAAATATACCAAAAGTAATAGGTGATTTCTATCAACATTATTTCAATTTGACAAAAACTAATACATTTGACGCAAGAGTCCCTAAAAAAATAAAAGCATTAAAGAAAGAATTTCTATTAGCAGGATTAATATCATTCATTGTCGATGAAGGACACATAGGAGAAGTAATCACTATATACTCAAAAAATAAAGGTTTGTTAAGTGACATAAAAGAAATATGCGATAAAATTGGGTACATAAGCCATCCAATAAGAGAAAAATATGCTAGAGGGAAATTCGATGTTTACAGATTCAACATATCTATAAGAAGTTATAAACAAATAAATTCGGATATTAATAAACTCTTTAAAAATTTCCCTAATTGCAATCTCGCTCAAAAAAGGAATAAATTACTTCAAAAAATTAGATAACTTCATTTGCTGTTTTAACTTTTTTAATAGAATACTCTGGTTGTATATTCTCTCTATATTATAATTAAATTTTCTAGCAATTGATTTCTGAGCATAAACTAACATTTCTTCCTTGGTTCCAAATTCAATAGGAATATTTTCGGTAGCCTTCCTTCCACTCTCTCGACAAACCCACACCCCTAAACTATCAGTATATTCCGGAGTCTCAAATCTAATTACAAGAACTGAAGCTTGTCTTTTTATCTTATTCAGGTATTCAAGTACAGGTAATCTAGCTGCATAATATCCTCCTGCACAATTAAAAGCATACTTTTTCCTCCCATAATAATCTTCGTAATCAGTTGCAAACTCTATTTTTCCAGAAAAATTCCAAACAGCTCCCGGTAAATATCCTTCAAACAATTCATAATTCCACACATCCGGAAATAAAAATATATAATAATAATTTCCAAAAAAATTCCCCATTAATAATTTATATTTATCCACACTTCCGTAATCTTTAATATTAGAAATTAAATTCTTCCCCAAGATATCATCCACCGCAGTTATACTCCATTTAGTTGAAACTAATTTCCTATTTTTCTTTAATCCCAAACTTCCAATACTTAAAATTTTAGTTAAGAAATTCTCATCAATATTTTTCTTAAACAAATAATTCACCGCTTTCTCCGCTTTTAGATCATCATCTTCAATAACTTTCTCCACACTTCTCCACACCTTAACATTTTCAGTTATTTTTATTTTCTTTAATCCCGCCACAGGACCCATCGGCATATTCACTTTGTCCTTATCCAAACTTAAGTTAGGTTTTTTCTTCAAATAAACCTCCATATCCACCGGTTTGTAAGCCATAGCCACTTCTTTAGCAATATCCAAAAATCTATTCCCTTCCCTAACCCCTTTAACACTTGATTGAAATCTAGAATTAATCAAATCCCCTCTAAATCCCACAACATCCTTTATAGTAGTCTTAGAACTAGACCAATATTTAGGAGCATCCAATATCCAACTATCTTCGGTATATACCGGAGGAGATAAAATACCCACATTTACATTTGGATATTTTAATTTACTTCCAATAAACACACTAGGCGGACTAGACCCAAAGAAATTATCTTTCCCCAATTCTTTAATAGTACTAAACATCCTTTGCACCTTAGAATTTAACTCTACATCCTTCCACTTCGGTCTCAATACCACATCCATATACTAAATTAAAACAGCAGTTTATATATTCTTTACGCCCCTGTGTCGTTTATGTCGTTTAATACATTTTCTTTCGTAAACATATTTTGATGAAACTTTTTCTAAAAGTTTCTTAGAAAACTATATATATCCCCTTCAATTTTTATAAAACTATGAACGGTTTTGGAAAGTATACAAGAGCTTTAAATTATACTCAAAAACTAGAAGGAAAATCCAAAATAGACATCAAAGATTTTAGACGAGTTCAAGATCTTAAAAAAAGATTAAAGCACACCGGAATGAAATTAAGATCTTTAGAACTAACACGAATCTTTTTCTTTATTCTATTATATTCTTCGGTAGTTTCCGCTTTCACTTCTTTCATACCGGGATCTGAAATTATAACTGGCAACCTAGCCAAAATAGGCTCCGTAATAGGTTCTACTGTAAGTTTAGTCATTATTGGAATTTTATCTAAAACAATTGCCCTTTATATTTTAGATTTAAATATGATCTCTGCACATTTAATTGCTATATATTCTAAACATGCCAAACACAGAAATATATGGAAAAAGAAAAAGCAAAAGCGATAGAAGAGCTAAACGTCGCCACCGTGTTTATAAAAAAGGCGGGAAGTTTAGAACAAAAGAATAAATTTATTTTCCCTTTTTGGGTTTCTTCTTAGCTTTTCTTTTAGGTTTTTTAGAAACAAATTTTTTCTTAAGCTTCTTTTTTGATTTTCCTTTTGATGGAACTTTTCTTAAAAGTTTCTTAGAACTAGGTTTTTTCTTTTTTGCTGCACCCCTTTTAGCAGCTCTTTTTTTCGGTTTCTTTCTAGCTGGTTTTTTCTTCCTAACCACTTTCTTCTTAGCCCTTCTCTTAGGTTTTTTCTTAGCCTTCTTAGTAACTTTTCTTTTTCTCTTAACTGATTTTTTCTCTTCTGGCTTCTTTTCTTCTACTTTTATTTCCTTTCCTTTGCTAATTTCCTCTTCCAAAGTGGAAATAAGCTTACTCAACCTCTGAATTTTTCTAGTATTATTATCCTGTTCTAAAACACTATCACATTCAGGACATTTATAGTCATTCTCAATGGCCTGTTCAAAACTCAACCTAATCTCACAATCCTTACAATTAAAATATTGATTATTTTCCTCCTTTTGTAACAAATTAGTTAATAAATCCAATCTCTCTTGCTTATGCTCCAAAGCTACCTCTAAAGCTCTTTTAGTGTTAAAACCCCAATAATAAATATACCAACCTTTTTTCTTATCTTTCTTTCTAATAAAGTCCACCAAACTATAAGAATAGAACCGATATAACATATTTCTTACTTGATTCACAGTTAAACCTATTTTTTCAGCTAAGACAAATTCACTCACATAATCTTTTTTTCTTAATAATTTGAAAAGATCAAACACATCTTTGCCGATAACTTCCATAAAAAAGTCTTCAAGTATCTTATTTAACAAATCCATATAAAACATAAAAATTGAAAATTTTATTTAAATATCTTTCGTTTTTTGTTTACTACACAAAAATAATAAGAAAAGATTAATAAAGAAAGAAAATATTTTAATAGTAATTATCAGGAGGTTACAGAATGGGATTATTTAATAAAAAAGAATCGGTCAAGGAAAAAATCAAACCACCAACATTTCCCGGTTTACCGGAACATAATTTTCCAACTTACGAACCTAGTTTTCCTTCTTCATCTGACACCATTAAAAAAGCAGTTCAAACTGAAAAAACAGAAAAGGCATTGGTAATGCCAGAAGAAAAAGCTATCTTTGTTAAAGTGGATAAATACAAGGAAGCCATAGATACTCTAGAAATCATAAAAGAAAAATTAAAAACTACTCAGGTCGTTCTTAATGAATTGCGTGAATTAAAGAAAAAAGAAGATGCAGAACTAGAGGAATGGCAAGCTAGTATTGATCAAATAAAAGAAAAGTTAACTTTAGTAGATAACAATTTATTTGAAGTTTAAATGCCAAAAGAAAAACTTTTACACGCTAGGATACAAAACCCTCTTCTAATTAGAAAGAGTTTGCTTGAGTCTGCAATAACATCTGCCGAAATTCTCAAAATTGGAAAGGACTTGGGAAAAATAAAGACAGAGAAAAACAAAAAGAAGACAGCGATTAAAAAAATAATAAACGAAGTTAAAGAACTTTCCCTACAATTAGAAGAACATGAACTACCACCATTAAATGTAGTTAGTAAAGAAAAAATAAAGAAAGCTGTTCCAAAAAGAAAATTAGTCAAAGAAGAAAAATCACGAAGAAAAAAACAAGAAAGAATTCTTAAAATAGAAAGTAAAGAAGATCAAGAACTATCTGGAATTGATTTAGAAATTTCTAACTTAAAAGATAAAATAAGAAAATTATGAATATTTTCTTGATGAAACTTCTTTTCTAAAGAAGTTTCGCTTTAATCCTTCTCACACCACTACTAGAACTTTCTTCTTTTTTAATTTTAAATTTACCTAACTCCTTAAGACTACTTACATGTGGACCCGCACATAATTCTTTGCTATAACTTCCAATAGAATAAACTTTAACCTTTTCTCCATATTTATGTTCAAACGCCCCCTTTACACCTTTTTTCTTAGCTTCTTCTAAAGACATTTCTTCAAACTTAACTTCTAGTTTCTTTTTAATCTGTTCATTCACTTTATCTTCAATTTTATCTAACTCATCCCTTTCCACTTTTCTAGGAAAATTAAAATCTAATCTCAATCTCTCAGGCGTAATATTGCTTCCTTTTTGCATTATATTTTCATCATGTAAAACTTCCTTTAAAGCTTGCAATAATAAATGAGTAGCTGTATGTAATTTAGTAGTCATCTCAGAACTATCTGCTAATCCAGATTTAAATCTTCCAGCAGTTGCAGTTCTGCTTAATTTTTGATGTTCCTCAAATGCCTTTTCAAAACCTTTCTCATCAACTTTTAATCCTTTTTCTTTAGCCATTTCCCTAGTCATTTCTAAAGGAAAACCATAACTCGCAAACAAAGTAAAAGCTAATTTTCCACTTACTATTTTTAATCCTTTACTCTCTTTTTCAAATATTCTCATCCCTTGATTCAAACTTCTATCAAACTTCTCTTCTTCTTTTTTAATTTCATTCAAAATAAATTTTTTATTAAACTTATAATCACTTACTTTAAACACTTCATCTACAACATCCTTACAAAATCTATGATTAATCCCTAATAATTTTCCATGTCTAATCGCCCTTCTAATCAATCTTCTTAACACATAACCTTGTTCCAAATTACCGGGCTCTACTTTTTCATTTAAAATAAAAACAGCTGCTCTTAAATGATCCACCACAATTCTTTTACTTCTTACATCATTTTTCTTACTTAGCTTGTTCACTTTATCCATTAAAGGTTTTAAAGTATCAATTTCATACACATTATCATAACCATTCAAAATAGCCACAGTTCTTTCCACACCCATCCCTGTATCTACATTTTGTTGTTTTAATTTTTCATATTTTCCATTTTGATTTTTATTATACTCCATAAACACATCATTCCAAATCTCTACCCAATTTTTATCTTCCACATCAAATTTCTTAGGTACTTTTTTTCTAATATAAAAAAACATTTCACTATCAGGACCACACGGTCCAGTTTCTCCAGGAGATTCCCACCAATTCTCAGATTTAGGTAAAAATGCAATTCTCTCTTTATTTATCCCTAAAGCTCCCCATTTCTCAGCTGAAACAGTATCTTTTCCAGCATCTTTATCACCTTTAAAACAACTTATTCCAATTCTTTCTTTATCTAATTTTAAAACATCTATTAAAAATTCATAACTCATCTCAACCATCTCTTCTTTAAAATAATCCCCCAAGCTCCAATTACCTAACATTTCAAAAAAAGTTAAATGACAATCATCCCCTACTTCTTCTATATCACTAGTCCTTATACATTTCTGTACATTCACTAATCTCTTCCCTTGAGGGTGTTTTTCCCCTAATAAAAATGGAACTAAAGGATGCATTCCTGCAGTTGTAAACAAAACAGTAGGATCATTCTCCGGAATTAAAGACGCATTAACAATATTCTTATGACCTTTTTTCTTAAAGAATTCAATATACTTCTTCTTTAATTCTTTAGATTCCATCATATAGAGTATATTCGCTTAATTTTTAAACTTTACTTATTACCCCCTTCATATGGCAAATGTTGGAAGACAAAGTGCTACAAAGTTAGGTACCTGGATGACTTGTCCTTTTAGATATTATTTACACTATATAGAACATGAACAAATCTCCACTTCTCTTAATTTGGTTTTTGGAAAAGAAATCCATTTTATGTTAGATAATTTTTATAAAAAAAACTTCAAAACTGCAGACTCTTTTGCTGGGTTTTGGAAATTTAGATGGAAAACCGCTATTTCTGGAGAATTCCTTAAGGGAAAACAAAAACAAAATCTTGAAACCCGTGTCATTGATCTAAAACTAAAAAGCGAAGATGTCATACCTATAAAAATTGGAAACCATATTAGATTCCCCGAAGAGGATTCAGAAGCCTTAGGACTTTATTTTGGTTATAGGAATTTAGGGATGGGTCTTTTAAAAAAATTTTACAATAGACACAAACCTCAACCTGAACCTTCAGAAAGAGAAAAAAGATTTGATATTAACTTTAAAGGTCATCTCTTAACTGGTTTTTGGGATAGAATTGATGAGCATAATGGAGAATTATTCATTACCGATTACAAAACCGACAAATCCAGTCCTGAAAAAAGTTCCTTCCTTTTAGATAGATACCCTCAATTCACCATTTATAGTTTAGCTTTCAGAGATATATTTGGAAAAAAAGAAAAAAATATTCTTTTCTATCATCTAAGATCTGGAAAAGTCTTCAAAACTGAAAGATCTCAAAAAGACTTCGATTACTTAGAAAAATTATGTGATGATCTCAGTGAAGGTGTTTCGAAAGAACATTTCCTTCCACGTTATGGTTTTAATTGCCATTTTTGTGATTATCAAACACCTTGTGCTAAATATAATGTTGGATCTCAAGGACCTGAAATAGACCTTTCAATTAAAAATCCCGATATACCTCAAGAATGGTTATCCTGGTCTTTAGAAGACGATAGGTAGTTTATTCCCAGAAATAAGTCTGCTCTACATCTTTCAAGAAATTACGTCCACCTTCTTCAGTTAAACAACTTCCAGAAATACATAGATTACTTACACATTCATAACTATTATCACAACTTCCTTCTTTTTGACTTCTTAAAACTCCACCAAACCCACAATACCTCCCTGCTACTCTAATTCCAGTAGCTAAACATTTTCCATTATAGGCACATCCATTACCACACTCCACACTAGCCACTTCTGTACTTTTACAAATTCCGTATCCTCCTTCTTCTATACACCCAAACTCACAAGGAATTTTCTTAATTTCCCCATCACTTCTAGATACTTCACAATAATACTCCCCCACAGTATTAACATCTACACAATAATCTTTCTTAGCTTTGGTAGGGTTAAAACTTCCAATCAAATTTCCTCCAATTTCAGGTTCTTCCCCACCATCACTATCATAACAATCCAC